>OGJZ01000963.1_pt1 | contig 29909 bp, 26 predicted proteins | sample 1572321 | NCBI WGS metagenome assembly OGJZ01 (sample SAMEA2582086, study PRJEB24529) | metagenome | biome: Human gut stool | place: China | collected 2011 | reverse complement strand
CATACAAACGCTTGGCACCTAGGTTGCTGTCTTCCACGGCAATCTGAAATGCCTTGTCATTTTGTTCAATCAGTTGGTTGATAAGGGATTTTGCTAGATAAGTTCCATAGCCTTTTCCACGTTCAGGTTCAGATATTGCTAAACCGTAGAAGTAATTCGTATCGCTCGATAAATCAACCGTGCAAGTTCCAATAACCTGACCGTTTTTTAATAAAATATATAGGAGACTTTCTGGATCCTTCAGAGCTTTAGCGACATATCTATCCACAACTTCTCTAGATTCATGGTCCTCTGAGAATGCCTGAAATTTTAACTGACTAATTTGATCCTGATACGAACGATCTGCTAACAAAACTTCCAGATTGGAAACATTTGCTAACGGATAAGGTCTTCTATCCTTACCTAACCAAGTTTCTGTCTCTTCATCCTCAACCAGTCCCCAGTTGCTGGCGAAATCAGGATGGCGCTCTAGAAAAATACGCTCAGTCTGAAAGGTAACAGACTCAATTGGATAAGAGGCCGTTTCTTTCTCAAAACTTCTATATAAAGCACGCGCAATGCCTTGACAACGATGGTTGGGGTGGACCAGTATCGCCACTTCCACATCTGGGTCATCTGCATAGACTGTTAATAGGCCAACAAGTTCGCCTTTTTCATAATAAAGGAAAAAGGCGGGCATGTTTGTGTCAAAATTAAGCATGTTAGAGAGATAGGGATCACGAAAAGTTCCGTCATAGTTCTGACAGGTAGCAATCAGGGCCTTGACTTCCAATAGTTGGTGGTCATTCAATGTATTGGTTGCTTGAATCATGTAGCTATCTCCTTACAAGCTAGAAGACCGATGACTAGCGTCCTTGGCGTGCTCCATCTTATTCACGTAGTATTCGCGCTTTTCTTCTTCTTGGTGAATGACCGGTTCGTCTTTTCGGCCGTGCACCCGCACAATTTTGGCTGGAATCCCAACAACAGTGACATCACTCGGCACATCGGAAACGACGACGGCACCTGCTCCAACCTTGGCCTTGGCTCCAATCTCAATAGGTCCAATGACCTGAGCATGGGCGGATACCAATGCTCCTTCTTTAACGGTTGGATGGCGTTTCCCAGTATCTTTCCCAGTTCCACCAAGGGTCACTCCATGGTAGAGCATGACGCCCTTTTCGACAACGGCTGTCTCACCAATAACGAGACCTGCCCCGTGGTCGATAAAAACTCCCGAAGCAATGGTCGCTCCTGGGTGGATTTCAATCTGGGTCCAAAAACGCCAAAACTGACTGTGCATCCGAGCTAGAAGCTTAAAGCCATGATTCCACAAAAAGTGAGAAACACGGTGAGCAGCCAGCGCTTTAACCCCAGGATAGGTCAAGAGGACTTCCAGCGAGGTACGTGCTGCTGGGTCATTTTCTTTTACAATATCAATGGTTTCACGCCACCATCCCATACCGTGCTCCTTTCTTTTGATTGCTTATTCTTTTGTTTCTTCACCTGCATCTTTGGCAAAGTCTTTTCTAGGTTTGTGGTGACGAGGACGATCACCATGGCGATGACCCTTTTCACCTCTTTCTTCTGAATGTTCTGGTTTTGGAGGACGTGGTAAGAGAGCCTTCATAGAAGCATCGACACGACCTTTTTCGTCAATCTTGATAATCTTCACATCGACTTCATCTCCAATCGCTACCAAGTCTTCGACACGGTTGGTACGAGTCCAAGCCATTTCAGAGATGTGAACGAGGGCATCCGTCTTGTCAAAGAGGTTGACAAAGGCACCGAATTTCTCGATACGAACAACCTTGGCATGGTAGACTTCGTCCACTTTAGCTTCACGAACCAAACCAGCAATGATTTCTTTAGCACGGTTGATGGCATCTTGGTCGCTAGAGTAGATAGATACGTTACCTTCTTCGTCGATGTCAATCTTAACGCCTGTTTCAGCGATGATCTTATCGATGGTTTCTCCACCTTTACCGATGACAATCTTGATCTTGTCCACATCAATCTTAATGGTATCAATTTTCGGAGCAGTTGGAGCCAATTCTGGACGAACTTCTGGAATGGTTGCTTCGATCACATCAAGGATTTCAAAACGAGCTTTCTTGGCTTGAGCAAGAGCCTCCGTCAAGATTTCTGCAGTAATCCCTTGGATCTTGATATCCATTTGAAGGGCTGTAATCCCGTCACGCGTACCTGCAACCTTGAAGTCCATGTCGCCAAAGTGGTCTTCCAAACCTTGGATATCTGTCAATACGGTATAGTTATTTCCGTCAGAAATGAGACCCATGGCAATCCCTGCTACTGGCGCCTTGATTGGCACACCACCAGCCATAAGGGCAAGAGTTCCCGCACAGATAGAGGCTTGAGAAGAAGAACCGTTTGATTCCAAGACTTCTGCTACCAGACGGATCGCGTATGGGAATTCTTCCAAGCTTGGCAAGACTTGCTCAAGAGCACGCTCACCGAGAGCACCGTGTCCAATCTCACGACGACCAGGCGCACCGTAACGACCCGTTTCCCCTACAGAGTATTGAGGGAAGTTATAGTGGTGCATAAAGCGTTTCTTGTACTCTGGATCCAAACCATCGATGATTTGCGTTTCACCCATTGGGGCCAACGTCAAGGTAGAAAGAGCCTGCGTTTGTCCACGAGTGAAGAGACCTGAACCGTGCACACGGGGAACGAAGTCAACAACCGCATCCAAAGGACGGATTTCATCGACCTTACGACCATCAGGACGAACCTTGTCTTCTGTGATCAAACGGCGCACTTCTGCGTGTTCCATTTGTTCCAAGATTTCAGCCACATCACGCATGATACGGTCAAATTCTTCGTGGTCTGCATATTTTTCTTCGTAAACTGCTGTGACTTGGTCTTTGACTGCTTGAGTTGCAGCTTCACGAGCCAATTTTTCTTCTACTTGGACCGCTTTTTGAAGGTCACTGTTGTAGGCTGCGATGATTTCAGCTTGCAATTCCTCATCTACATGAAGCAATTCAACTTCTGCTTTTTCTTTGCCGACTGCCGCAACGATTTCTTCTTGGAAGGCAATCAATTCTTTAACGGCTTCGTGCCCTTTCAGAAGAGCTTCCAACATGATTTCTTCTGACAATTCTTTGGCACCAGACTCTACCATGTTGATAGCGTGCTTGGTACCTGCTACTGTCAATTCAAGAAGCGATTGTTCTGCTTGTTCTTGAGTTGGGTTGATGATAATCTCACCGTCTACATAACCCACTTGTACCCCGGCAATTGGTCCGTCAAATGGAATATCTGAGATAGACAAGGCCAAGGATGAACCAAACATGGCTGCCATTGGTGCAGAGGCATTTTCATCGTAAGAAAGGACCGTATTGATGACTTGCACTTCGTTACGGAAACCTTCCGCAAACATAGGACGGATTGGACGGTCAATCAAACGCGCTGTCAAAGTCGCATCTGTTGAAGGACGTCCTTCCCGCTTCATAAAGCCACCAGGGAACTTCCCAGCTGCATACATTTTTTCTTCGTAATTGACTTGGAGTGGGAAGAAATCCCCAGTTGCCATCTTCTTAGACATAACGGCAGCAGTCAAGACAGTTGACTCACCGTAACGTACCACAACAGAGCCATTTGCTTGCTTAGCAACCTGGCCAGTCTCTACGATCAACTCACGACCCGCAAAAGTCGTTTGAAACACTTGTTTTACCATTTTAATCCCCTTTGGATGGATAATATTATACGACTTGCCTACAAAAATCAGGATACAAAGGGCGTGAAGAATCCCGTATGAAAATAGGAGATTGACGCAGTGTGCCACGCACACAAGGAAATCTCTCTTTTTCACTAGGGATTTAGCCCGTGTTCAACTACCAAGATATTTTGGACGGTTCGGCTTGCCGAACATTTCTGTAGAAAAATAGGAAGGTGACGCCGCACTCGATGAGTGCTAGGAAGCTTATCTTTTTTCCTAAGAAATGAGGTCAAAATTCAATTCCTAAGATACTAAGCCGTTAAACAACTCAAAGGAAAATAGGAAATCCAACGACGGAGCGACCGCTCCTAGGAGGATTTTATCTTTTCCACAGAGTTGTAGGCGGGTTCAATTACACCTGATAGTATAGGATTTCAAGCATCCATCTGTATCTTATATCCTCATCTTTGTATCCAAGCACGTATAACCTTTATTTTACCATATTCAAGCCCAAAAGAAAAAGGCTTTAAAAGCCTTTTTCGAGGAATATTTGATTTCCACTTATTTTAAAATTCTAGAGCTAGATATAGTCAGTATCTAAGCTTCTTAATTCACAAATTCTTTACTAACAACATAGAATCGTGTTTTATGCTCACCACCAGAGTATTTTTTCTGATTACGTTTTAGGACATAGCGTTCCATTGGTTGAGAGGTGGATTTAATACGAGTCGTAACTACAACTGTATCGCCCTCAACCACCCACTCATTAGCTGATGGAATCTCCATTTCAGGTGCTGCTCCACCACGGCCTCCTGGGACTAATTCAAAAAACATCTTGTCTTTTGAAGAGTATAGCCAGGCTTGCTTCTTCTCACTCGCAAGTTGAATCAACTGCTCTTCAGACATTGATTGAATTGATTCTGAAGTTTCTTTAGCCTCAAGTTTTTTAATCACGTCTGCAAGCTGATAGGTATCCGGTGTATAAGTATTGTAGTAATCCAGAAACATTGCTTGCGAATACGCATAAATACCACTATGTTCATTAGCAAGTTCGAGAATCATAGTTGGTCTCACCAATCTCGAAAATGATAAAGAATAACCATTCTGGACTACTGATCGAATATCTTCTTGATCTTCCACGCTTAATCCATCAAGAGCACTAGCATTCTTCCCATCCAATTTCGTTGTAAACTCAAGAGCAATCCAGCCTTGGCCCGATTCCAATTTCCCCCAGGTATACCCATCTGCTGATCTGGTTTCTGTGATGGTATGAATCCCTTTCGAAATCTTCCCAACTTCTTGTCCCTTCACAGTTGGCTCCTTGCGAATCCGGAGATCCAACACACTGACCTGTACTTGGAAGCTCGTTGATGTTTCCTCTTTACTACTGACTTTGCTCGTAGAATTCTTTTCTTCTCCCAATTCTTTCCACTTAAATCTGCTTGGATCCAATTCTTTAGCTCTGATTCCGAGCACTTGCTCTGCCTTCTGATTGTCACCTATCCTTATTTGTGCCTCTTTTAAAACTTCCAATCCTCCCTTTTGAAATTTATAATGGGTCAAATCCATCTCCGGATTAAGAGATGAAAAGGTCGCATAGATAACCGATCCATCATCAAATAACTGCAGACTAGAACGAAATCCTCCAGCAGAAGCTACAAAGGCAGTATGAAGGAGTGTTGGCTTTTGATTCTTCAAATAATAGATTGCAGAAACAGACTGACCATCACCCAGCACAAGCTCATCCTTCCCATCCTTGTCCAAATCCATAAATACATAGGAAAGGGTCGCCTTAGTTCCTAAGGTTTGAAGATTAAATACATAAGAGTATTCATCTGAGGCGGGTTCAATTTCTTTTAGTTTAGCCGCTAGACCTGCACTATCACCTGCCTCGATAGCCCTAGAGTAAGCCTGATAACGTTCAAGAACTGTTTGATAATACTCATGCCCAGACGATGTCTTCTTTGAACTTTTTCCATCTACTACTTCACTCTGAACTGTAGAAGGTTGCGTCCTAGGACGTCGCTTAGGCCCACATGCCACCAGGGTTAACAACGTCATCGCTGTCAAGCTAACTTTATAGATTTTTTTCATCATATACTCCCTAAAATTTTCTCCATTTTATTATACCAAAAGAAGGTAAAAATGCTAGAAAATCCTTGTTTTCTTATTGGAGCAGTCAGCCTTTAATAAGATCCCCCATCCGCCTATCATTCTGCCCTCTTTTCTGCTATACTTAGTATAGTTATTTGATCAAAAAGGAGAACACTATGGAATTAAAAAAACGTTCTGAATTTCCTGAGAACGAACTCTGGGATCTCACAGCCCTCTACCAAGACCAGGAAGACTTCTTACGCGCCATTGAAAAGACGCGCGAGGAAATCAATGAATTTGTCCGCAACTACAAGGGCAAGCTCCACACTTTTGAAGACTTTGAAGCTGCCTTTGCGGTCTTGGAACAGATTCAGATCCAACTCAGCCACATCGGCAACTACAGCTTTATGCCACAAACGACAGACTTTGGTGATGAAGCTTTTGCAGAAATTGCCCAAGCGGGGATGGATTTCGAAACTTGGGCCAGCGTCGAACTCTCTTTCTTTGATGATGCCTTAGTCGAAGCGGATGAAGATGTCCTCGAACGCCTCGGACAATTGCCTCATCTTACGTCTGCTATTCGCCAAGCTAAGATCAAAAAAGCTCACTACTTGGGAGCTGATGTGGAAAAAACTCTGACTAACCTTGGTGAAGTCTTCTACGGACCGCAAGACATCTATACCAAGATGCGGGCAGGTGACTTTGAAATGGCTGATTTTGAAGTGGATGGAAAAGTTTACAAGAATAGCTTTGTCACCTATGAAAACTTCTACCAGAACCATGAGAATGCAGAAGTCCGTGAAAAAGCCTTTCGTTCCTTCTCAGAAGGTCTCCGCAAGCACCAAAACACGGCTGCTGCTACCTATCTAGCCCAAGTCAAATCTGAAAAACTAATCGCAGATATGCGAGGCTACGACTCTGTCTTTGACTATCTCTTGGCTGAGCAGGAAGTGGATCGTGCCATGTTTGATCGTCAGATTGACCTGATCATGAAGGACTTCGCTCCGGTCGCTCAAAAATTCCTCAAACACGTGGCCAAGGTCAACGGCCTTGAAAAAATGACCTTTGCTGATTGGAAGTTGGACTTGGACAGTGCGCTCAACCCAGATGTCACCATTGATGACGCTTATGACTTGGTCATGAAATCTGTGGCACCACTTGGTGAAGAATATTCTCGCGAAATCGCCCGCTACCAAACCGAACGTTGGGTCGACTTTGCGGCCAACGAAGGCAAGGATTCCGGTGGTTATGCAGCTGACCCTTATCGCGTCCATCCTTATGTCCTGATGAGTTGGACAGGGCGCATGAGCGATGTTTATACCCTGATCCACGAGATCGGACACTCTGGTCAATTCATCTTCTCAGACAACAACCAAAGCTACTTCAACGCCCACATGTCAACCTACTATGTGGAAGCTCCATCTACCTTTAACGAGCTCCTCCTCAGCGACTATTTGGAACAGCAGTTTGACGATCCTCGTCAAAAACGTTTTGCCCTGGCTCACCGTTTGACAGACACCTACTTCCACAACTTCATCACCCACTTGCTGGAAGCAGCCTTCCAACGCAAGGTCTACACCCTGATCGAAGAAGGTGGTACCTTCGGCGCTAGCAAGCTCAACAGCATCATGAAGGAAGTCTTGACCGAATTCTGGGGCGACGCTGTAGAAATCGATGATGATGCAGCTTTAACCTGGATGCGCCAAAGCCACTACTACATGGGGCTTTACAGCTATACCTACTCAGCTGGCCTAGTTATCTCAACCGCAGGTTACCTGCATTTGAAGAACTCCGAAAATGGAGCCAAAGATTGGCTGGACCTTCTTAAATCTGGTGGCAGCAAGACCCCACTTGAGTCTGCTATGATTATCGGAGCAGATATCTCAACGGACAAACCACTTCGCGATACGATTCAATTCTTGTCAGATACGGTTGATCAGATTATCGCTTATAGTGAAGAGTTGGGTCAGTAAGAATTCCTGGTTTTCTTAATTTTGTTAATCATTTACATAAAAAGTCACCAATTTTTGCTGACTTCAGATTGAAGAAAGAGTCCAAAATGGACTCTTTCTTCAATCTTTTTCTTTTACTAGAGAAAATTTTAAAAACTCAAGAATAGCATTAAATCAGCATTTCCAAAAGATTTCGCTATATGGTAGGATATCTCTATTAGGGCAATTTAAAAATTAGAGATTCATTCTTAGTTTACTGTGCCCGATTTTTTATAAACACATCTACTTTAACCAAAGATGTTCCTTGAGGTGTGTTTATGATAAAATAAGGATTATGAACAAATCATCTAGCTGTAAAAATTATCATTACAGAAAAATGAGAAACCATATTCGATAAACAAACAGTGTCTTCAAAGACAAGTTTAAGAGAAAATATGACTGAATTTTTTCTAGGATGAAAGGATCAATAAGTTCAGAAGGGAGAAATATGCTAAATATCTTTGTATTAGAAGATGATTTTCTACAACAAACTCGTATTGAAACAGCAATCAAGAAATGTATGACAGATCATCATCTAAAGTATAAATACTTAGAGGTATTTGGGAAGCCAACACAATTGTTAGAGGCCATCAAAGAGACAGGAAATCACCAATTCTTTTTTTTAGATATTGAAATTAAAGGGGAAGAAAAAAAAGGAATGGAAATTGCGCGTGAGATTCGTGAAAAAGATCCTAGCGCTTCAATCGTATTCGTAACGACTCACTCAGAATTCATGCCCGTTACCTATCGTTATCGCGTCTCCGCTTTGGATTTTATTGATAAAGGATTAAATGATCAGGATTATCAAGAAGCGATCTCATCTGTTTTGATACATGCTGCTGAGAACGTCAATAAGACAGTAGGGGAGGATTCCTTCAGCTTTAAATCAGAGCATTCCCAGATTCAAGTCCCTTTCTCAGATATTCTATATTTTGAGACATCTTCGACCGTTCATAAGGTCGTTTTAACAACTAAAAAAGGACACATGGAATTTTATGGTAAAGTCTCAGATATTGCTAAAACCGACAAGCGACTTTACCAAAGTCATCGAGCTTACGTTGTAAATCCAGAGAATGTCGTTCGTATTGATAAAGCAAATCATATTGTTTATTTTGAAAACGATGAATCATGCTTTGTATCACGTTTAAAACTGAAAGGGCTAGTTGAAAAGGTAGATAAAAAATGACTCTAGAGTTTGAAGGAATATTTTTAGTTTCTTGGATATTTAGAATAGTGATTCTATCTTATGTTACTAATCAAAAAATAAATTTATATTATCTTTTACTTCCGTTTATTTTTCTAGGAATTTATATTATAAATTATGACATTGTTTTTTGGGGGGAGATTTTCTTATTGCCCCTGTCATTAATTATTGTTAAGAACAAATATAATTGGAATTGGTCTCAATATATCTTTTATAGTTTTTTTCCATTTGTCATTTTTGAAATTTTTTCAAATTTTGCTAACTTATACGATCGTTTTTTATTTAGATTATCTGCAAATCAATGGTATAACTTTTTTTGGTCTTCTTGGATTGACTATTGTTTTGGGTTTTTATTTTGTTTTGGATTCTTTAAGTTATTACTGATAGATTTCAAGGGAATAAGTGAAGAATTGAATAGACAATTGAATTTTAAGAAACATATTTCGTTGTTCTGCTACTCTCTTATATTTTACGTCATATCAGTATATTTACTTGATAATCTAATACATCTTAGCGAATATGGTTATATTGTTAGTTCTATAGATTTTGTCTATTTAAGAAGAAATATTTTGATTATATATCTTATTTTTACAATTGGAATTATTTTCAAAATGAATGATCAAGCTAAGAAAAATAAAGAAAAAGAGCTTCAGGAAAGTAAGGATAATCAATTAAAAAACCTTACTTCATATAGTCATCATATTGAATCGCTATATAAAGAAATTAGAAGTTTTCGTCATGATTATACAAATATATTAGTCAGCTTAAATGAATCGATAAAGAAAAGAGATATGGATGGGGTAGAGAGGATCTATAATGCCGTACTGAAAGAGTCTGATAAATCCTTTTACAATAGTCAATACGACATTGCTAAACTTGTTCATTTAAAAAACCTAGCAATGAAATCGGTTGTATCTGCAAAATTGATTGAAGCACAAAATAGAGGAATTGATGTATCTGTAGAAATAGCTGAACCTATCGGAACTCCTCAAATAGATTTAGTCGATTTTATTACGATACTATCTGTCTTTTTAGATAATGCCATAGAAGCTGCAGTTAACGCAGAATCTCCAAGAATTAGTTTTACTTATTTTCAAGAGAATGAAAATAAAATTTTAGTCATCTATAATACCACTGCTGACTATAAGATCCCTACTAAAAATATTTTCCAATATGGAGTCTCAACCAAAGGAGAAGGACGAGGTATCGGTCTTTCCAATGTCAAACAAATCCTTTCCAAATATCCTAAAGTCACTTTAGAAACAAAAAGTATAGATCATGAATTCACTCATGAATTAAAGATGCACGAAGGATAACTTTAAAACTAGAATAAATGGTCTGTTTTTTATAATTCCATTCATTATAAAAAACAGACCATTTATTAGATTGATCATTTCTTTTATTGAATTTGAAATATACTGTTGTATGTAAGAACTTAGAAAACTAAAACCGAGTTACAATTGTTTAGTGAACTCACCCACATTCTGTTTATGATTATAGTTAGGAGAACTAACCCATGTTTAATAGATTAACAAGCTCTGTATTTCAGTCTATCTTGAAAAGGAGAGATACGAAGATCTTCTTATCCTTTTGTCTATTACCTATCCTTGTTCCATTTTTGGCAGGAAATATGGAAGATATGAAAACCGACTATACAAATAGTTTTTTATCTTTCTTTGATATCACTCTTTTAACACAGTATCGTTTAACAATCCCAGTACTCATTTTTTCCATATTGATTTCTTCCGTTTTTAGAGATGAAATTGATAGCAAGATCATGTTTTTATACAAAGATATTAAGCGTTCTAAAATTTTCAACGCAAAAATACTCGGACTATTTTTAGTTTATATCCTCTATTTATTTGGAACTTTTTTTGCAACTTTCATTACTTATTATGGCATTATGTTACCTAGATTTGGAGTTGATTCTAACTTCTTACCTTCAAGCTCGATTTTAGTAGAGAAATCTATCTTGTCAATTCTTTCTGTGGTTTTACTTAATCTTATAACAACTGTCATGGTTGCGATGGTTTCCATTAAATCTAAGACCTTAGTGGCTGTTTTAGTAGGAATCTTCTTCACTTTATTTGCCTTCACAGCTCCCTTACTGATTGGAGTAAAGTATGTGATTCCAACCACTTATGCAAATGCTTTACAAGCAGGTGAGTTTGGTTTAACGCTGTTAATCATCATTGGCTTATCTTGCATTTACCTCTTACCTAGCTATTTCTCAGCTAGAAAGAATTTTGAAAAGATAGAATTTTAAAAGAAGAAATCTATTTGCATTATATTTAAAAAAATTAAAAGTAAAGGAAACCAGATATGCTAAAAATCGAAAGTATTTCAAAAAAATTTGTTGGGAATGACTTTTATTCACTCAAAGACGTCAATATGGAAATCAATAAGGGGGAGATTGTCGGTTTGATTGGTAGAAATGGTGCGGGTAAATCGACACTCATGAAATTGATGGCAAAATCACTAAAACCAACTTCTGGACTTATTACCTATAATGGGATCGATATTCATAGTAAAGACAATGTATTAACAGACTTTGGTATTATGATTGATCCAGTATTCTACCCAGAAATGTCCGTTATTGATAACTTAAAATTTTATCTACGTTTACATGGGAAAGAAGAGCTTTTTTCAAATATTGAACCGACTCTAAAATTGGTAGAACTATGGGAAGCTAGAAATAGAAAACCAAAAGGATTTTCTTTTGGTATGAAGCAAAGGACAGCCTTGGCAATTGCTTTGGTTGCCGAACCAGACTTCCTTATTCTAGATGAACCATTCGTTGGACTAGATCCGATTGGTGTTCAGAAATTAATTGATATTTTGAAACAGTGGTCTAATGAGAGACAAATTTCAATGCTTATTTCTAGCCACCAATTAGGAGAGCTAGAAGCCTTGTGTGAACGTTATGTCTATATTGAGGCAGGGCAGTTAGCAGACGCTTTTGACGGTGCGACTTGTCCTAGTTTGCTTGTGTACTTGAAGGAAACTAAGAATCTTGAAGGGATTCAGTCTTTATTAAGTGATGACGTCATTCTAGAAGGCAATGTTTTAGATATTTCCACAAAGATAACCTCTGAAGAGATTAATGAGATTTTTAAAACTTTAGGAAATCATGCCTTGATTGAGAAGATAGAGGTGAAAGAGAACCACCTAAAAGAGATCTTTACGAAAGGACAGTAATATGAAACAAATCTTACCTGCCATTTTCACATCTGTCTGGAAGCGTAAAGAAAGCAAGATTTACCTGCTATTCGTTTTATTTCCAGTTATCTTTCTTCTAGCTTCCTTTTTTGGAAAATCTAATTTCATGCAAATTTCCGTAATAGGAGACAATAGAGTAAGTGGGATAGCCTTTCTAGATATGATGATCAGTTCAGCAGATTCCTTTATCTTACCTACTCTTGCAATCTATTTCTTGACAATTTCTGTCTTTAGACGAGAGATAGATGATCATACCATGTTTCTTTATAGAGATTTAAGCCGTAAGAACATATTTTTTTCAAAATATCTTAGTTTACTCTCAATCTTGGTACTATTTTATATTCTATTTACTTGTGTTTCTACTACAGTCTATTTTACCAGGGTCGTTCAGTTTCCTTTTGCGTCGAATACCTTTTTTGATAATGATTTATCTATTACTTTATCAACCCTAGAGGATATTTTTGGAATCTTTTTAAAAGACATTTTTTCAGTAACTGTCGCTTCTGTGTTATGCCTTTATTTAAAAACAGGCTCAACCATAGTGGTAGCTATTATTTTAACAATTGCAAGCATGATGACTTCAATGATTGGCGGAGGCATTGCAATGCTTTTCCCGAATGGATATAACAGATTGCTTAATGACGACATTTTGTCCACTCCACAAGCATTCTTGGGAGCACTGGGCATTACCATCGTCTATGCCTTTATTCTCCTAATCATTGGTTCTAAAAAGTTTCAAAATTTGGAGTTTTAACAATGATAGCTTATCCTACTTCCTATGACCTAATGATGTATGCCTTATCTATAATTTGCAGTAGAAAGATAAATATCTCTCTGTATCAGGCTCAGATTTTTCTGAGTCTTTTTGTATTCAAAAAATATCACTAAATAGCGATTGAAAACGTTGCCATTTTATGATATGATGTCCTTGGATATATATCCGAAGGGAGAAAAATTATGAAAAAATGGTTATTTTTAACAGCTTTGACTGCGCTACTGCTTGGAGCTTGCTCAACAGAGAATGATGTTTCCCAAGAAAACACCGATAAACAGATAGGCTTCGTTCAAAAAGAGGATAAAAATAGTTTAGAGAAAGAGAAAAAAGAAAAAGAAGAACAGGAAAAAGAGAAAAAGACTGAGGAAGAAAGAAAACTACGAGAAGAAGAGGAAAGAAAAAAACAAGAAGAAGAGAGGAAAGCTCGCGAAGAACAAGAAAGAAGAGACGCGGAAGCCAAACAAATTGCAGAGCAAGCAGAGGCAACTGTTCAACAACTAGAAAACAATCAAGTTCAAGACTACGTTGCCCCTGCTCAAGCTGCAGTTGAGCGTGTTGCTGATGAAAATATAAAGTCTAAACTGGTATATCGTATTGGACTTGTTCAAAATGCGATTAATATTAGGGCTCAACAAGCTGCAGAAGCTGAACAAGCGCGCCAAGCTGCAGAAAGTCAGATACTAGAACAGCAAGAATCAGTAGCTGCCGGTGGATATTTTAAAGATTATAGAGGCAGATGGCATCGCCCCAACGGTCAATACGCTTCAAAAAAGGAAATAGCAAATGCAGGGTTGGCATGGTAATATTAGATCTGCTCAATATCCATCAGGCAATTTGTATATGCTTAACCACTTCGCGACATCATCTAATTATTGTCGGATACAGATGTTCAGATTATTTCCTACAGCGAAGAGGTTGGAAAACAAAAGCTTTTACCAATGATGGATTTAAGAGTATTTATCATCTAAAACAAGACTACACAAAAAATCACCTGAAACAGGTGATTTTTTGCAATTTAGAAAAATTCCATCTACTCAATGTCGAACTAGCAGGAGGTTGGAGTATGCGGGTTCGAAGAGTCCATTCAGGACTCTGGTAGCAGCTTATTCGAATTTACCTTTATTAGCTTCATTCGCTGGTTTCATATTGATTTGTAAAAGATTAGCGATATTTTCTTTATCTATCTTAGCATTTCCTTTACTATCAACCTTAATTGCCAAGTAATGAGTACTAGTGTCATAATAATCCATTCCCTGTAAATCCACATAGTTATCTGCTTTAAAATCAAGGGCAGCGAGCTGGTAGACAAATCGAATGATTAGGCCTTTAGAATAGTTGGTTTCAACAACCTTATTGTGTTCATCTATCAAGCCTTGGAAGAATTCTTGATGATCCTGATGATAAGATGCCTTAACCTCGTACTGATAGACATCTACAGATGGAGCCTTAAATTTCAAATAGACCATATCGCCTTCTACTTTGTAATCTTCAAGAGTGTATGCTCCAGCTTTTCCCAAGGCATTAGTGTTTACCTTGAAAAACATTGGCGCGTATACCTTGAGTGGGTAACTTTCTCCCTTATACTTAAAAACTGTATCCTTTGAAAAAGTTGTATAACGTTCAGACAATACAGGAGCTATGACATCATTCCATAACTTATCAAAAAATTCTTCTTGATTGCTAGCGCCTCTTGCTTTTAAAACCAAATCGAAATTCTTTTGATTAACAAAAACAGCATCTACTAATTTCAAAGCCGCTTGTACCTTGGGATTGGTAATCTCCTTTTTCTTCTTTTCAAGATCGTCAGCCGCCTTTTTAACACCATCTAAGGTTGTAGTGACTTCCTTTCCACTATTTGTTTCAACATACGTTTTCTCATAGGAAACAGGGCCAACTTTTGCATTCCAATCAAATGATGCAGCAGGTCCAGTCACATCTGTCTTGTGATATAATGCATTTTTAGCTGTATCAGTCGATTTAGACGAACATCCAACAAGAGTAACTGCTAAAGTTATTAAACTTACTAAGAAATAAATTCTTATCTTCTTTCTCATATTATTCTCCTTTTCTAATAATGATTTTGACCTACCATCTAGTATACCATGACAAAACTTATCTTAATGACTTTTTATATAAATAAATTCTAAAATGTAATAAAAAATGTAGTTCCTGTTTCCTTCTTTTTTGAAACCTAGCTTCTTTTAAATCGCTAAACATAAAGTCACTTGTTTGCTCTAAAGTCAAGCATTGTTGTGTTTTCTCCATTTTTAAATTTCAAATCTTGTCTATTAAAATGATAGCACTAAATAAAGCAAAGAATCCTTCTCAAAACGAGTTAAGAAAGACTATTCAATCTTTTCAATACTAAGGATAAGCTAGTCGTTTTATGATTTTCAAAAAATTTTCAAGTCACTTTTCTTGAATCCGATTACTTCTTTTGATAGACTAATGCATAGTTTTAGAAAAAGGAGACAGAAAATGAAAAAGTTTTTTGCTGAATTAATCGGTACATTCATGCTTGTGTTTGTAGGAACAGGCGCAGTTGTTTTTGGTAATGGTGTAGATGGCCTTGGTCATCTTGGAATTGCCCTTGCCTTTGGTTTGTCAATCGTTGCCGCTGCTTACTCTATCGGTACGATTTCCGGAGCTCACCTTAATCCTGCAGTATCTATTGCTATGTTTGCAAACAAGCGTTTGTCGTCTAAGGATCTTGTCAACTACATCCTTGCACAAGTTCTTGGGGCCTTTATTGCTTCAGCGACAGTATACTTCCTCTTAGCCAACTCAGGTATGCCAACTGCCAGTCTAGGTGAAAATGCCTTGGCTAATGGTGTAACCGTCTTTGGTGGCTTCTTATTTGAAGTCATTGCAACCTTCTTGTTTGTCTTGGTTATCATGACTGTAACTTCTTCAAGCAAAGGGAACAGCTCTATCGCTGGCCTCGTAATTGCCTTGACTTTGGTAGTGATGATCTTGGTTGGTCTCAATATCACCGGCCTCTCAGTTAATCCAGCTCGTAGCTTGGCTCCAGCTCTTCTTGTAGGTGGTGTAGCCTTGCAACAAGTTTGGATCTTTATCTTAGCACCAATTGTTGGTGGCCTTCTTGCAGCAGTCGTTGCCAAAAACCTTCTTGGAACAGAAGAATAATCGAACATAAAAAGAGCCTTGCTCCTTATCTTGAGGAACAGGGCTTTTTCTTTAAAAATTAAAATACACTCCCATTTTACTTACAGGAGTATCTTGATTTTAACTCAATTCAGCAACGATAGCTTTGATTTGTTCTGCAGTATGAACACCTGCAACTTGTTTAACCACTTGGCCATCTTTTTTAAATAGAAGTGTTGGAATAGACATAATTCCAAAGGAACGAGCTGTCAGTGGATTTTCATCCACATCTATTTTGACAATTTTAAGTTTATCTTCTGAAACTTCTTCTGATAGTCTATCTAAGACTGGTCCTTGCATTCGACAAGGTCCACACCATGTTGCCCAAAAATCAACTAAAACTAAGCCATCCTTTGTTTCTTGCTCAAATGTTGCATCTGTAATTGCTTTTACCATTATTTTTATCTCCTTTTTAATCAAACTTTGTCAAATCCTGTTTCATAAGGAAAAAGAATACATCGCCGTAAGTCCCATGATAATCCAAATCATGGCCATTATAGGTCAACTTCTGAACTGGATAATAATCCGCAACCCCAATCAAGCAGGCCTGCTGAGACTGTTCAAATGCTTGATATGACTCAAAAGTCATCTTGCGCTCTTGCTTGACAGCATCCAAATAAGTAATTTCAATCATAACTTCTCCTTTTTCAAATTACTCTTGTAATTTTTATTTTATGATTATATTGTAATCATCTTCATTACATCTGTCAAATAAAACGACTCAGAGAAATTCATTCACTTTTAAAGTTACTCACCGATTGCCTGACAAACAAAAAAAGCCTCCCATCGGAAGACTTTCCCATATAAATAAGAAAAACTAGGCTCAATGCCCCTTGTGCTTTTCCAACCGTTTTTGCTGTTTGAGTTCGAATTTCCTTTGCTTAGCCAGTTCTTTCTGCTGCTTGCGCTTGACTCGAGCGATTTTCTTTTGCTCTTCAAATTGCAGCTTCAGCGCTTCCCTAGACTTTGAAGACCGTGAAGTCATCTGCTCTTTTTTAGCCTGTCTCTGCAAGCGTTTAGGACTGACCGACTTAGTCTTCTCCTTCACCCTGATGCTAGGACTAAACTTCAACCGATGATAATAACGGTTTAGAAAGTCCAACAATTCCTGCGTGCTAGGCTCTGCACCAAAGGTGACTCGGCAAACTCTATAAAATTGAGCATGTTCCTGCTCGAAAAGACCGTGCCAAAATCCCTCTTCAAAATAAACTGTCAGCGTCATTGAAATCTTATCCATGACAGCCCCTCCTTTAAAAATTCCTAAGAATGGACAACCAAGGAGGAAGGTTACTGACAAAAAATGGATTTTTTGCGTCTGGACTACCAACCAGAACTGTGTTTTTATCTTAGTAGCTACAGTCTAGCAAGATTTTCTAAAAAACTCAAGGTTATCGGAATCTCGCTTATATGGCTAAATTGGATTTTCTTGTATGAAATCCAGAAAAATCAAAAACAAGAAAGCTCTCTTCTTGTAAAACACTTTCATTTCCGCTATAATACTACAAATACTGAAAGGAGCGAACTATGAAGTATATTTGGGCTATATTAGCAACCTTGGGCTTAGCCGGACTTGTACTTTTCTTCTACTTGTCCCAGATCAAACCAATTCATACTCCTCCTAAGCGCGAAACTACACAGACAGCTTCTAGTGAGAAGAGCGACAATCAACCGACTCCTACTGAAGACATTGTATCCGAAGGGTACAGCGTTTCATACGATGACAAGCAACTCTACGGAAAAATTACTGCTCCTTCTGACTACAAGAGTAAAAAATTGCCGACTATTGTTATCGCACATGGATTCAACAACACCCTTGAGCAATATGAAATGTACAGCCAGCTGTTGGCAAAGCAAGGTTATCTGGTTTACAGTTTTGATTTCTACGGAGGCAGCCGTCGTTCTAAAAGTGGCGGGCAGGATATGCTGAATATGTCGGTCAAGACCGAACTCACAGACTTGACCCAAGTCATGGAAAAGCTGAGTTCTGAGGTCTTTGTAGATAAGAGTAAAATGAGCTTATTCGGTGCTAGTCAAGGTGGGGTTGTTGCTAGTCTCTACGCAGCTTCTTATCCAGATCGTGTGCACAAGCTCCTGCTTATCTTTCCAGCTTTTGTTCTTTTTGACGATGCCAAAGAAACTTATCGTGAGCTGGGAAGTCCCGACTTTGATCAACTCCCAGATAGCCTGACACATCACAATGCTACTCTGGGGAATATTTATCTAATCGATGCTTTAGGTATCGATATCCAAGCAGAGCTGGCCAAAATCGCAGCTCCGACCCTCATTATCCACGGCACTGATGATGCAGTCGTTCCCTACCAGTATGCGGTTCAAGCGAGCCAGACCATTCCAAATGCAGAGCTAATCACTGTAGAAGGCGGAGAACATGGCATTGACGAAAGATTTGCTATCACTGCCGCTCCTGCCATCCAAAAATTCTTGAAAGAGTAAATTTGTTGATAGAAAGAGTTCTTCTAAAGGATAGAAGGACTTTTTCTCTGTAAAATTGGAAAATTTACAGAGAAAACGATATTTGAAGATCTTAAAACGAGTTAAGGGGCAAGGAGAATAATCGTTCTCCGAAACCCAGAAAACTGATTTGAGCTCGAACTAAAATCTTAGCGAAAAAGAAAAGCTACTCTATAATAGAGCAGCTTCAACTTTATGTATTCAATTGAACATAGCATAAGCACTTGGCAAAAAAGATAAAATCTCCTAGAAAGTGAAGTTTCTTCGTCAATTTTCCTATTTTTGCTTTGTGCTTTTGACGGCCTTTGTATCTTGAATTAACGACGAAGGCCAAGAGAGTTGATCAACTCACGGTAACGGTTAACGTCGTTCTTACGAAGGTAAGCCAACAAGTTACGACGGCGACCGATTTTCTTCATCAAACCACGGTAAGTAGCGTGGTCTTTTTTGTGTTGTTTGATGTGTTCGTTCAAGTGGTTGATTTCCCAAGTAAGGACAGCAACTTGTACTTCTACTGAACCAGTGTCACCTTCGTGACGTGCGTATTGTGCAATGATTTCATTTTTTTTCTCTTTTGAGATTGCCATGATAAGCTCCTTTTCTTTATGCTCTATCCGAGTGGCAGGTCTGGCATAGCCTGCTACCAAGAAAGAGTTAGTTGTCTATTCGACCTATTCATTCTACCAAGATTTCATCTTTCTGTCAAACACTTATGCTCCCTTCAAAAACAGAAATACGCTTCTTTGAATCATTTATTCTAGAAGCCCTTTAACAGAAAAAGACAAGAATCTTTTCAGATCATTGTCTTATTTACATTGTAATTGTTAGTCAGCTTTCCGTTTACCACTTAACAGCATCGCTGCAGCAACAAAAGCTAACAGTACACTTGCTCCAAACAAGCCATAAGAAGTAGCTTCACCAGTTGATGGAAGAATTTTTCTCTTTCCTTCTGTTGGTGTAGTTGGAGTTTCTGGTTTCTCCGATGTGCTTGGTGTGGTGGTCGATGGAGTCGTAGATGCTGGTGGAGGTGTAGTCGTAGACGGTGGCGGGGTTGTCGTAGATGGTGGGGGTGGAGGCGTACCTGGAGGGGTTGTAGGTGGTGTATGACGGTTGGTTACCGTAAAACCATCGATAGTTGCTGTATACCCTGCTACTGGATCCTCTGTAATCGTGTAGACAATCTTCTTGCCTTCCTTGTATACTGGTAGATCCGTAAAGCTTGCCTGCCAATTGTCAGTAGCGGTGATTTCTTTTACGGCCACTTCTTGACCATCCGCAAGCAGACGGACTGTTACCTTATCTGGTCGAAGGCCATCTTTATTTTCCTTATCATCCCAGACTTTCTTGACAGCTACTTCTGTCACTTCTGGTGTACGGCTATTGGTAATATTCGTTCCTTCAACACTTGTTTCATACCCTGCAACAGGTTCTTCTGAAACTGTGTAGGCAATGAGATTACCAGCATCGTCAACAACATCAAGATTGTCGAACTGATAGAGCCAATTGCCTTCCGCATCTGGTTTCACTTCTTTAGAAGCTACTTTTACACCGTTCGCTAAAAGATTGATGGTGATGGCTGATGGGCGTTTACCATCATGATTGTCATTGTCATTCCAGGTTTTCTGACCAGAAATGCTGGTTTTTTCTTTTTTGTTGATGACTTCACGCGAAATCGCAAGGTCATTCCCAAAATCTTCTTTGCTGATCTTAATTGGCTCTTCTGAGAGGACGTATCCTGTCGGAGCTTGAATCTCTTGAACAGTATAAGCTTGCTTGATCAAGCCAGCAACGGTTCCTGTACCCTTCTCATCTGTGGTAATGGTTCCGACTTGCTCACCAGTGTCATCTGCTGTCACAGTAAAGACAGCACCTGCAAGTGCTTGACCATTTTCTCCTTTTTTATGGATTGTGAAGGAATATTTCTCACCATTGAAGGCTCCTTCAAAGAATTGGTATAGAATATCTGCTTCTTTGTGTTGCTCTTTGACTTCTGTGGCAGTCATCGTCGCATTGTTTTTATATTCTGTATTGATGGCTGGGACCTTGTCCAAATAGACATCATAGCGAATGGTCATCCCTTGCTCAGGAGCTAGATCCCCGATATGAACAGTTAAAGAACGACCGTCCTCACTGACAACCGGAGAATAATGGCTGGTTACATTTGTGGTATCCCGCAAATGATAGGCACCATCTTCGTCACTGATCTTCCAAGTTCCTGTATGGATATTAACTGAATCTACCTTGATTTTACCATCTGTAAAGGCTAATTGGTCCTTAATATCAATATTATGGAGGGCAGTGTGACCTTGATTGATGTTCAAGGTATAAGTCAATTTCAATTTATCGCCTGAGTTTGTCCAGCCCCATTTGCTAAAGACCTCTGGAGTTGGAGGATACTCACCTGGATTGACTCCTTTATAATCAACCTTTCCACCTGAAATGACTGTTTTATCAACTGAAAGCGTAAAATCAAGTGTTGTATTTCCCTTAATCACGGAGTGGTCCACACGAGCAAAGAAACGCAACTTCCCTGTTACATTGGCCATTTTTTCAGGATAGTCTGTATAGGTCACCGTGATGACTTTTCGTTGATCATCTACTGTCGCAGTTGCAACTTTTTGGCAAGTTGGATCCAATAGGTCAATGGTATCTGTTTCAAAAACCTTAAAACCATCTCCAAGTTGGATGACTGTTTGATCGCCTGCTTTTACACGACCATTCGGTAAAACAAAGTTTGCTTCAACATTGAAACTTTCCCAAACACCGAGTGGTTCTGTTAAGTCACCGCCAGTTGCTTTAGAGATGTTCACAGAGCTTACAACATCATTGATCGTATCGGCATGTGCTTTAGTAACCCCATTAGGTTTAGCAAATCCTAAAGCTGCTAATAAAAACAAGGCAACTGTTGTCACAACAGCATAGAGCCACTTTTTCATAAACGATTTTTCTCCTTTTTACGTTTAGTAGATAAGTCCAGCCAGTAACGAAGATGATTCCCTATTACAGATTTTCACAAAACCTATCTTTTCTCATTATAGTTGATTTGCTTTGATAGTACAAGCAATTTTATATATTTTTTGTCTGTAACGTTCATTTTTTTGACACAAACAAAAAACTAGCTCCCTGTATCCTCAGTTTGCTAGCTTTCCCTTTGTTTATAATGGGATTCCAAAGACCTCTAAAGAAGCCAATTCAGAGAGTTGGAGCCTACGCCACTGCCCCAAATTGAGAGCGGGATCTAGACTCAATGGCCCCATGGAAATCCGCTCGAGATCGGTGACTTCCTTGCCACAAGCTGCGACCATGCGTTTGACCTGGTGGAATTTTCCTTCAGCGATGCGGATCTGAACCAAGCAACTATTTGCTTCTTGATCAACCTCCAAAATTTCCAACTCAGCTGGCAGTGTGGTGAAATCCTTCAAGACGATTCCTTCTTTGAAACGGTCAACATCTTCCTGGGTCATGATGCCAGCTACTTGGGCACGATAGAGTTTATCCACATGCTTCTTAGGTGACAACATAGCGTGGGCTAGCTTGCCATTATTGGTCAAGAGGAGTAAGCCGTGAGTATCAATATCTAGCCGTCCGACAGGAAAGACTTCCTTATGACGGGCCGTGTCATCTAGCAAATCTAACACAGTTTGATGGTGATCATCTTCAGTCGCTGAAATGACCCCCTTGGGTTTATTGAGCAGATAGTAGACAAACTCCTCATGCAGGAGCTTTTCTCCCAGATAGGTTACCTGATCTGTGTCTGGATCAATGTGAACTTTGGCAGATGTCTCAACCTTCCCATTGACCTGAATTTTTTTCTGCTTGAGAACTTGCTTGACTTCTGTCCGACTTCCCACACCACAATCTACTAAAAATTTGTCTAGACGCATCTTCTTCTCCTTTATCCTTCTTTTCATTATATCATGAACTGGTCCTGGATTCTCTCATTACTTTAGACCACTTTCCGTTCAGTCCACTCGCAATCATTGGATAAATAGGAAACTTTCATTCTGGGGGGAATTGTGATATGATGGATTTTAGAAAAAAGGAGTGAATGAGAACATGTCTGCAATCGAAACTATTACAAAAGCTGCCCATCTAATCGATATGAATGATATTATCCGCGAAGGCCATCCGACTTTACGAGCTATCGCAGAAGAGGTCACTTTCCCACTGTCAGATCAAGAGATCATTCTTGGGGAAAAAATGATGCAGTTCTTACACCATTCACAGGATCCTGTCATGGCGGAAAAATTGGGTCTTCGAGGAGGAGTTGGACTAGCCGCCCCTCAATTAGACATTTCTAAACGCATCATTGCTGTCCTCGTCCCAAACCCAGAGGATGAAGAAGGAAATCCTCCAAAAGAAGCATACTCCATCCAAGAAGTCATGTACAATCCTAAAATTGTCTCCCACTCAGTCCAAGATGCGGCTCTCGGAGACGGAGAAGGTTGTCTCTCTGTAGACCGTAATGTTCCCGGTTATGTGGTCCGCCACGCGCGCGTGACGGTGGACTACTTTGACAAAACAGGAGAAAAACACCGCATCAAACTCAAAGGCTACAACTCCATCGTCGTTCAACATGAGATTGACCACATCAATGGGGTCATGTTCTACGATCGGATTAATCCAAAAGATCCTTTTGCTGTTAAAGAGGGTATGCTCATTTTAGAATAAAAAAAAAGACCGATGGGTCTTTTTTTATTAGGGTGTGACAGAAAAAGTTGTTGGAATCTCAATCCCATTTTGTAAGAGGGCATCATGATAGAGTTTATAATAAAGATGGTAAATGGCCACTTGGCTCCCCGACTGGACCATCATAGCGACGCGGAAGGAATAGCGACCCGTTCCCTTTTCGATTTGAGGTCCTAAAATCGTTGGACCATCTAAGATTTCTGGATGTTTCTGTGCCTGTTCATCGTTGACTTGCTGGAATATTTGATAAATCTTATCGAGATCAGTTTGAGCAGAAATCGGCATATCAATTAAGACGCGCTGGTTGCCCCGAGAGAGATTGCTGACAACCATAATATTGCGATTGGGGATAAAATGCAAGGTCCCATCTGCATCTCTCACCTGGGTTGTCCGAATGCCGACACTCGACACTGTCCCAGCGATGGTAATCGGACCATTAGTCACTCGAACAGTATCTCCAACATCCAATTGGCGCTCAAGGAGAATAAAGAAACCATTGACCAAATCCGATAAGAAGCCTTGAGCTCCCATCCCAATGGCAACTCCTGCAATTCCCGCTCCAGCTAAGAGACTAGAAACAGGTAAGCCGAGGATGGAAAGAATCCAGTAGATCAAAATAAAATAGAGGCAGTAATTCAACAGACTCTCTACCAAGCGCAAGATAGTATTCTTACGCGCTTCATCTTGGCCCACATAATTCAATGACGGTTTTAAAATCCGTTTCACCAAGCTACGAAGTAGTTTTTTTGCAAGTAAAAATAAGATAAATAAAATAGCTAAGGAAATCAATTTCGAAACCAATTCATCCATGATTTTGGTCCAATCAAACTGACTGACATAGCGAGAAAAAATATTCTTCATACCTTCTATCAATCTCCTTCTCTCTTTTTCTAATGGTTTGATTATATCAGATTTTAGGCTATAGAACCAGCACCCTTATTTAAATAACCATTGATTTTGCGCCCTTTCTATCGTATAATGGACGATAAACTTTCGAAAAAGGAGGTCCTTATGGTTAAACGGCTCATTCAAACTTGGAACAAAACCAACCTTATGAAGCGGATTGCAATTGGAATCTTCGTTGGGGCTCTCTTAGCTCTGCTTCTTCCTCAAGCATCTGCAATTGGTCTATTAGGGGAAATCTTTGTAGGAGGCTTGCGGGCAATTGCTCCTCTTTTAGTCTTCGCACTTGTCGCTAACGCCCTCTCCCAGCACCAAAAGGGAACCCAAACCAATATGAAATCGGTCATCAGCCTCTATCTTTTGGGAACTTTTGCGGCAGCCCTGGTAGCGGTCCTGGTTAACTACGTCTTTCCTATTACCATTTCTTTAACGGGAACTAGTGCTGATGGAACTTCTCCCGATGGACTAGGGGAAGTCATCAGCAACCTTCTCTTAAAAATTGTGGACAATCCCCTCAATGCCCTTATCCAGGCTAATTATATCGGGATTTTATCCTGGGCCGTAGTCTTTGGTGTTGCTATGAGAGAAGCTAGCGAGCACAGCAAGGATCTCCTGCAAACCCTAGCAGATATTACTTCCAAGATCGTCGAATGGATTATTAACCTAGCTCCATTTGGAATTCTAGGCTTGGTCTATACAACGATTGCTGGACAAGGCTTTGATGGACTCAAGAGCTATGGGCTCCTCTTACTTCTCTTAGTTGGCACCATGTCCTTCGTTGCTCTCGTCATCAACCCGATTTTTGTCTACATCATGATTCGCAAAAATCCTTATCCACTAGTCTTTAAATGTCTACGAGTGAGTGGATTAACTGCCTTCTTTACTAGAAGTTCCGCTGCTAACATCCCTGTCAACATGAAACTTTGTAAGGAACTAGGTCTCAATCCCGATACTTACTCAGTTTCTATCCCTCTGGGATCTACTATTAATATGGCCGGAGCTGCCGTCACTATTAACACCTTGACCCTAGTTGCTGTCAATACCTTAGGCATTCAGGTCGACTTTGGGACTGCCCTGGTCCTCAGTATCGTTGCAGCCGTCTCAGCCTGTGGGGCTTCTGGAGTAGCTGGTGGTTCCCTCCTCTTGATTCCTGTCGCCTGCAGCCTCTTTGGTATCGACAATGATATTGCTATGCAAGTAGTCAGCGTGGGCTTCATTATTGGCGTCATCCAAGATTCTTGTGAAACAGCCCTCAACTCATCAACAGACGTCCTCTTTACAGCTATTTCTGAAATGAAAGATTGGCCCAAAGAAAAACGCTATTAATTCAGAAAAACCAGATCACACGATCTGGTCTTTTTCTTTTTTCATAAAGTAGCTTTTGCTTTCCCTAAACATCGGAGGCGAAAGAGCGAATAAAGCAATTAGATGATATTTACGTTTTCAGAAGTTTCCATGAAAATTCCCCAGCAATCCCCAACTAGTCACTCAAAGAGAAACGGTTGGTCATCAAGTTGCTTGCATCTAATAAGACCTTATCCAACAAGCGATCCGTCGCTTCTTGAATCTGATCACTCATGGCTTGATTTTCTTTTTCAAAGTCAACGATATCCCCTACTGCCAAGGCTTGATCCACTCGTCCAATCCGGGCATGTCCAAGGGCCATAGTGCTTTCTTGGTAATCTTCTAAATCTCCAACATGATGACTATAGTGGGCATCTGCCAGACCAGCAATAATTCGATTGGTCCAATAGAAGGAATTCGTCGTCACTTTTTCTGTTGTGTTGGCAAAATAATCCGGTGTCGTATCTACCTGCGTAAAGAAAGGAACGGCCGTATTGAAAGGCATAGACCCATAGCAAAGCCATTGAATTCCTGTTGTTTCTTGAGGACGATTTGGTCGCAATTGGAGAATAGCCGTCTGGCTAGTCCGGTTGATGCCAATGGTACGGAAGGTCCGACGACTATGAGCATCCCCTTCTGAACCATAGGGATCATAAGCTGAATCCTGATAGTGACTGCTAAGGACATATTTGACATCTTCAATCGTAATCTTGCGATAAGGTTTTTGACACCAAGGAAGGAAGAAGGATCGAGGATCTTGCTCCACTTCTGGGTTGAGGAAACGTTGAATATCCCAAGCACGTGGTGTGTTGTAATGACGGTCCTTGTCTCGTTGGCTCCCAAAAGCATAGCGAGGGTTAAAGGACGAACCGTCAAAATCCAAGGCCAAGTGATGGCGTTCCACAAAATCTTTCAAATCTGGATCACATAAAAACTCTTCTGGGCGATTAAACTCAAATCGATCACTCCCCAATTGATTGGGATTGGTCACATAGGCGTCGTCTGGTACGCGACGTGCCATCCAGTGATGACCTCCGATGGTTTCCAACCACCAGATTTCATTGACATCGCTGATAGCCACCCCATTAGATTCATAGGTCCCGTATTCCTCCAGAATTTCCCCCAAGCGAAGAACACCTTCCCGGGCAGTCTGGACATAAGGAAGAACCAAGGTCAGCATGTCTTCCTCTCCAATGCCGCTTTCCACAAGAGGATCCGCACCCAAGACCCGGCTATTGGTTGTAATGGTCTCGGTTTCACTCATGGCCACATTGTACCGATTGATTCCTGCTTCTCCCCAGATGCCATCTTTTGGAATGGCATCTGGCACTGCTGTGTAGCGAACAGGGTTATCTGGTAGCTCTATCTCAAAAGGAGATAGGACTGACCGATAATGACGAGGTTGATCCTCTGGTTGAACGACGATAAATTTCTTAGGGGTAAACACTCCATTTTGAGAGTCTTCCGTGCGAGCTACAATTGTTGAACCATCATAACTGGCATCTTTTCCGACTAGAATGGTGGTGCAAGAATCTGACGAACGATTAGGGGTCATAAGCTTTCCTACTTTCCGTTTAAACTGACTGTATTATAGCAAAAAGCGTGCCTGATTAAAAGGCACGACTGACTCTTTGCTTATTTAAAGGTCACAATTGTTGCTCCGCTTCCTCCTGCATTTTGAGGAGCATATTCAAAGCTTTTCACATGCTTATTGCGACGAAGGTACTTGGTGACCCCTTCCCGGATGACCCCCGTTCCAATGCCGTGGATGATATCGACTTGGGCCATATTGTTGAGAAGGGCTTGGTCGATAAAGCTGTCTAATTCTTCCATGGCTTCCTCATATCGTTTGCCACGAAGATCTAAGCGAGCCCGAGGCCCACTGGTATTGGAACGTTTGACCACATGGACCTGACGTTTTTTCGGTTGAGAAGCGTCCTTTTCAGCTTTCAGGAGATTAAATTCTTTTTCTTCCAAAGTCATCTTAATCAATCCTACCTGGGCTTCCCAACGGCCATCCTTAAGCTGCTTGGTAAGACTTCCTCTTTGCCCATAGCTAATTACCAAGATCTCATCTCCTACTTTTGGAGCACGGGCTTTTTTAGCCTGTTTCAAGACCTTGTTTTTCGATAGGTCGACCGTTTCTGGAGCCAATTTCTTCAACTGAGACTTGGCTTCAATAATTTCATGGGGCTTCAGTTGCGATTTGGCATGGAGACCTTGTAAGATCTGGTCGCTTTCTGCTAGAGCCAGATCTACAATTTCTTGCGCTTCTTTACGCGCCTTGTTAAGCTCTGTCTCCCGCTCCCTGGCCAACTCATTATACAATTTCTTGAGGACACGGTTGAATTTCAGATTTTCCTGTTCGACATCTCGGATGGACTCGAGTCGTTTGCGACTTTCTAGGGTCTGAGCTTCCAACTTTTCAATGATGCGGTTGACATCCCGATCCTGATTGGTCATCCCTTGCGCTTGACGAACGATCACTTCAGCTAAGCCTAAGCGACGAGCGATTTCAAAGGCATTGGATCGCCCTGGAACCCCCTGCATAAAGCGATAAGTTGGTCGTAAGGTATCAGTATCAAATTCCATGCTGGCATTCTGGACACCAAGGGTCTCAATCCCATAGGCCTTGAGCTCTGGATAGTGAGTGGTTGCCATGGTCTTGATCCCTCGCAACCGGAGATCTTCTAGAATAGCGATGGCTAGCGAGGCCCCTTCCTGAGGATCCGTTCCGGCCCCCAACTCATCTAGCAAGACCAAGGATTCCTCATCGACCTGCTCTAAAATAGAAACAATATTGGTCATGTGACTGGAGAAGGTGGAAAGGCTTTGCTCAATCGACTGCTCATCCCCAATGTCTGAGAAGATTTCTGTAAAGACAGCCACCTTGCTCCCAGACTCCGCTAGGATAGGCAGCCCTGACTGGGCCATTAATTGGGCTAGTCCCAAGGTTTTCAGCATGATGGTCTTCCCACCCGTATTAGGTCCCGTAATCACAATCTCTGTAAGGTCTTTGCCAAAGTGGACATCATTGGGTACAGCCTTCTCGATCAAGGGATGGCGAACCTGCAAGAGCTGAATTTCACCTTGATCTGACAAGGCTGGAATGGTCCCTTTTCGATCCTGTAAAAAGCGATGTTTGGCACGAACGAGGTCAATATGACCAATTAGCCAAGCATTGTTCCGGATTTCTCCCGCATGAGGACGAAGAAGGTTTGAAATTTCTTCCAATATCCGAAGCATCTCGAAGCGTTCATCCGCACGATGGTTAGCAATCTCTTCATTGAGATTGACGACCGCTCGAGGTTCGATATAGACGGTATTTCCACTAGCTGAAATATCATGCACCACACCGGCAATCCGATTACGGTAAGTGTTTTTAACCGGCAAAACATTTCGCCCATTTCTGCTAGCAATGATCTGATCAGCCAGCATTTCTGACTTGGTCTTCAGCAATTCTTGGAGAATGTCTCTTACTTGGTGTTCATTCTCTTGAATACGCCGACGAATTTTGGCCAAGGTTTCACTGGCAAAGTTTTCAATAAATCCAGCCTCATTAATGGCATGTAGACTTCCCTGCAACTGTGGAAGATCGACTAGATTTTCAAAAATTCGATCCAGTTTTTCCAAGCGGACATTTTCTAATTCATCATAAAAATTTCGCAATTCATGGGTCACACGCAAGACTTTCTTCACCGCTAATAATTCATCAATATTGAGCGATGTTTCTAGTTCTAAACGTTTGGTCACTGGACGAATTTCTTGGATGGTGAGCACGCTAAAGTGCGGATGCTCCACAAATATCTGAGCCATATCCGCCATTTCAAGAAAGGCTGTCTCAATCGCTTCTTTTTTCGAGAGAGGGGTTAGTTCCTGCAACTCCACTTCGCCTTGCTCTGTCTGCAGATAAGGCTCTACTAAGTTTTTAACTTTTTGAAACTCTAAGGTTTCGAGAATTTTTTTATTCATGTTTCTCCACATCAGAAAAGGAGGCTTGTTCTCATCATAGCCTCCCCTTCCATTCTATTTATACCCATCATGAAGAAAATTCATGACGAGAAGTTCTTAAGCACCTAAGATTTTTACAACCCAAAGCTGTTTTAAAAGGCTTGCTGTAAGGGGACTATACTGCACCATAAAGCGAATAAGAAAACTTCCATGAAGACGATCTTGAATAGTCGCCATAGGAATGGTCGCTAAAATTGTGAATCCCATCTGTAAAACAAAATAGGTAACCAAGACCGATAACGCACCACTGGCAATCTGAAAGGAGCGTTCTTCCCATTTTTCAGGTGTCGGAATCAGCGGGACAAAGAGTCCAATCACCCGTCCGATTGCAAGATCGGAAGAGCGTCGTGTAGGGAAAGAGTGTAGATCTCGGTGGTCGCC
>OGJZ01000948.1_pt1 | contig 30100 bp, 36 predicted proteins | sample 1572321 | NCBI WGS metagenome assembly OGJZ01 (sample SAMEA2582086, study PRJEB24529) | metagenome | biome: Human gut stool | place: China | collected 2011 | reverse complement strand
AAGTATTCTATTTCTATTAAAAATAATTCTGAATTAATAGATGAATTATTTAATGCATTTATATATACTTTAGAATCTCTTGTGTCTGTAGATACAGTTAAAGAAATTAAAATATCAGATTTTAAATTTAGGAGCAGCATATGAACGAGATTGTTACATCTTCTCTTGATATTATAGCTAGAATTATTACTATATTTATATTTGCTTATATTTTGGTAACTGTCATTCAAAATATAAGAAAATCAAAAGATAAAAAACACTCTGATGAAAATTTAAATATAATTAGCCACTTCATGGTGTTAGGAATTAGTGTATTATCATTATATGCACTAATTGTAATACTTTATGAAATTATAGTTGTTAGTATAAGGTGATAGACATGTCTGATGGTAATATAGACGAGGTTGGCCTCCATCTATTATTTATACAATCTTTAGGAAATAAGACTTTATATAATAAGTCCAATATATTCTATAAATTATACTATCTATATTTATATAAAAAGTCTATATCCAATATAATTAAATACATAAAGACTGAAAATATTTATGATGTATTATATGTGCTTCTATCAATTCAATGGTCTCTTAGAGATGCATATTATATATCAAAAAATTCTAGAATAGATAGAACTAAGGATAATAACTTTAGTGCTATTATTATAGAGAAAGATGATAAAAAGATAACTGCTATAGTTGGGCCAATTCAATATACTGCATTTAATAAGCGTATTGAAGCTAATATAACTTATATAGATGATGATAGTAGAATGGCTTATACAATTAATAAATATTCCAAAGAAGATGATAATCCTCTAAAGAAATATATAGAAGATGAAATCAGGAATATTATAATTGAGTTCATGAAGTCATTGATTAAAAATTCTTAATATTAATATATTATAAATATGAAAGAAAGGTCTAGTGATTTAAATCACTAGACCATTATTTTATTTATTTTAGGAGGAGTACAATATGGACAATAATTATTTTGGCAGAACTTTACGTCGCACGTTTGATATATCTGGTATAGATATTAGTGAAGCTGGAGTTAAACGATTATCCGATTCTACTGAATTTTGTTATGCATGCTATCCAATCATTGAAGTTCTAAAAGTTCTTAAAGGACCAGATTGGATTCATCTTCTCAAGGAGATCGAATATCTAAGAGGTAAGATTACAAGAGCTTGTGGATGGTATACAGTTAATGTATACACATTTGTAGGAACGTCTGATAAACATATCGAATTCAAATTATATCCAGATCAAATAGCTTGGATTTCTATTACATTTACATTACGTGGAAATAATAGATTAGAAATTGTAAAATTAGATTACAATGAAGAGGCTGGTAATATGTGTTATTTCGAAAATACACATTTAGCATTATTCGTTGATGCAGTATATAGTTTGTACGATACATTATTTACTGCTATAGACTATGAGGATCCATTGATCAAATAAGGAGATTTAATATGAAATATGGTGTAAAGGAAATAAAAAATTTTAATGAATGTATTAAGAATTTATTCGTTCTATCTGTCTTAGTAAGAGGCATTCTTGTCTGTAAAAAAGGCACTAGAAGTGATATTTGTAAAGTCTCTAAAGGTTTAATTACTGATACTCGTATTATCATTGGTGGATCTAAAATAGCAATTCAAATTGGCAATGTTAAGATTGCTGCTACCACATTGAAAACCAATGATATCAATGTGACTATTGAAAATGAAGATAAGAAATCTATGCGTGATATTAATGGGTTCATCTTAGATATCTATACAAATCTTACTAATAAATACGGATTCTATGTGCTTCCTGAATTTGAACCACATAATACAACTAAAGTTGTATATGCTAAGACTGGCGAAATTATATTAGCTACATATACTAAACTTTGTAATAATTATGCAGATCGTGCTAAATTTATTTATAATAATCTTATTAAAAATAAACTAACACATTTAGATCTTGGCAAAAATACTGTATCTATTGAAGAAAATAATATTCTTAGTATTGACGGTGTATCCTATTTCAATTGCGAAAAAGATCTAGCATTTACTGTTGTAGATACAGATCGCAAATTAAAATTATTTGAACTTACTGATCTATTCCCAGATGCAAGATCCATGTCAAGAATGGTTAAAGAAATACGTGTATCTTTGGCATAAAATTATAAGGAGATTCGATTATGAGTCTCCTTATTTTTTTTATTTTATATAGTATTTTTCACATACTCATAATACTTATTAATTTTTTCTTAGGAGCATAGTAAAATGAGCGATTACGTATACAATAATCTATTAAAAAATATTATTGATGAATTTAAGCAAAAAGATATAGATAATATAAAATATGAATACTCTGAGCAAGATATTGCTAAAGCTAGAGTTAGTTTATCATTATATTGTAGGGATTTTGATGAGATTCCTGAAGAAGTTCCTACCGTGGAAGATTTCTTGCGTCCACAAAAAGAAATTCTTCCTGTTAAACAATCTAGAGATCTTATGGAATTATATTCTTTTATCACTTTGATGAATGTAAATGATTTATTAAAACAATTGAAAGATCTTATTATAAATACAGATAATTCTTATATAATTTCTAATACTAAAATATTAGATAATGAACGTATGTTAACATGGGGATTTACTGCAAATTTCTTCTTTGGATCATTTAATAATTTTAGTAATATAAAAGTTAGATATGATAATCCTGGGATTATTGATAATAATACTCATGATATTCTTGTCGCTGCAGTTGTAGATTTTATTTATAGTAACGTGAAACTTGGGTTATTGTAATGGAAAATAAAGACTATAAGAGTTTAACGATAGATGTTATCAAAGAACTCAATAAAATAAAATCATTAAATAAACCAGATGCTGCTAGAGAGGCATCTGAATTTATTGGCGAAAGATTAGATAGAGAGCTACTAATTAGTAGTCCTAATATATTTGATTTATTTAAAGATATCATCAATCCAACAGAAGATTTATTAGATGATCTAAGAAATACTGATTGGTATGATGAGTATGTGAAATATAATGGTTATAAAATAATTAAACTATTTAAAGTTAAACCGTTTACAGAACTTACTTATTATGAACAAGTTTCTATCTTAGCTGAATTTAAAGAATTTAATATATCAGAGGACAAAGTAAAAGTCAAAGATATATTTATGAATATTCTTAAAAGTGAAAATGTTGAAATATTGGAATTGGCTACAGCTAACTATATTTATCATAATGGGCTATCTAAGAATATATTTAGTTTTATGGACATACCAGATTCATTATTAGATAATCCAGAAGTGTTAGCTTGTTTAGTTCTAATGAACTTAAGTGATTCTATTTTCATAACTGATAAGATTAAAGAAGATGAATCATTTAATGATTGTATCTCCTATATAAGTAGACTTGTGTTTAATCTACCTATAGATTTGGAATTAAATAAAAAAGAAAACTCTATACTGTAATATATATTTTAACTATATATTATTTAGGTGATATGATGATGCCTCTACTCCCTGGCATATGTCATATCTAAACCCCTATAAAGGTTTATAACTAGAGACACACAACACATACAAAACACACACTAACAACAAACCACACACATTGAATAATAATGATATTTTTATAAAATACTCTCCTATAAAAATAAATTCATAAATTCTCTCATCTTACATAAAACTTTTCTACTATGTGTCTCTAGTGTATAAACCATTTTTTTTTATTTATTTCACGAAAGGATGGTCAACAGAAATGAATGAATTGACTCCTAGACAACTTTTTAAGGACATAAGTCCGTACTTAATTGGCCTTGCAGAATTATGTAAAAAAGGCAAAGAAATCAATGATGTAGTCGGAGCCAGTGTACGTAATAATCTATGTACATTTGAAGGCTCAAGTACAATCAATGATGTAGTAATATTTAAATTCGAATTTAAATATGGAAACTGTTTAATTACAGTTTTTGATAAACAAGTTAAGTCTATTAAGTTTGAACTTAATAAATCTTTAGACTTTAATACACTATTAGCTCTACGTGGTGCAGTTATGATTCTAGGTGAAGGATATGATTGCGATTATTCTTCATATGAAAGCGATACCAAAGTAGGTTCTATTAGAATTAAGAATGTCGGCGGTAATGAATTCACTAAAGTTATGCCGATGTCTCTATATAATAAAAATATTATTACAGATAGACTTAGATCTATTTGCGAATATATAAAAGCTAATTCAGATAAAGTAAAAGAAGATGAAACAAACTTCGAAGAATTATCTGATGATACTTTCCGCGTTGTATTTTATCGTGGTATTAATCTAGTAAGGATAATCGATCCATACTATGATTCTATTTCTTGTGATTTAGATGTAACAGATATTAGAATCACCTCCAGATATAATATTAGGAATTTTACATATGGAAGTGATGTATTTAATCTTCTTAAAATTGTAAAACGAATTCCTAAATCTATTAAGGAGGAAAAATAAAATGGAAATGAATTTATTTATGGGTGCAATTATAGATATGCCGAATAGTAAGGCATCCAGAATTATGAAAAAATTTTGTGAAGCATTTAATGGATCTGAATTTGTAATTCAGTCTAGTTTATATGAAGATTCATATAAAACTTCTTATGAAAAAATCATAGATTCTAAAACTATCAAACATGTAATTCATTTTGACTGTGATGAAGAGAAACTATTCAATCTTAGCTTTGAACTAATTAGAGGCAAAAATGAAGTTCAAATAATGACCAGTGGCACAGTAGTTGAAGATGATGGGGTTATCAAAGTAATTAGAGCATTATCTGCCTCTATATTGTGTGATCTAGGCATAGTAACTGATGAGCATGATGAAGCTTTAGATAATTTTGAAATGTGCTATTCTTTATATGATATGGAAGATATAGATGATAGTAAATTAGAAAAGATCTTTACTAAAATACTCGAACCTATATTCAAAATTTCAAAAATATATGGTGCATTTAATGCCATAAATGTAACAAGATTCAATATTTCTGTTGATAGAGATATGGTTAAAATATTCCCAAATGATGGTAATATGGTAGCTATATCACCAAAAGATATTATTGTATCTAAGGAAATATTTGAAAACCCTAACTATATTGATTATTTAAATAAAATGGCTGATGAAATTAGTATTTATACCAATGCATTAGTTAAAACCACCAAGAAACCAATTGCTGCAAATTTAACCGAAGAGCAGCATTCTAAATTGAAATTTATATTAGAAAGTATAATTACCCCAGAATTGATTGAGTCTATAGCTATTAGGCCAGGTCAAGATCCTGTATTTGTGGATGAAGATGATAAAAATTATATTTACGTTCAGGGTCCGACTAATAAAAATTCAACTGTAGTTTTAGGAATCAAAAGCAAACTTACGGGTAAAATATTCATATTAAATGTAACTATTAATATGGTTTATTGTTTCTTATTTGAAGAAAAGATTAATAAGAATGGTAATATTACACTTAAAGGCGTAAGTAAATTAGATGATGAATTATTTAAAGATCTTGAAGATTATGCTGAAATGTGTAAAATTAAAAATTCTGATATAATTTTGGGAACTTCAGAAATTAAGAAAACTCTTTTATCTTAATGAAAGGAGCATAGTAAAATATGCAATCTGAAGACAAATATAAAAATATGTATCTTGATTTGATGGATGTACTAGCATTAGTAGTTATCAATCAAGGTAATAAAGATTTTAATATTGATGAAGAATTATCCAAACGTGGATATGAATTATAAAAGGAGAATAACTATGAATCTTAAAGAAGTTAGTACTAAAATTAAAAGCTTAAAAGCTAATTATGATTTATTTAATGCATTCTTTGCTGGAATTTATAATTTTAATACAGATGATGAATATATCTTCTTCAATAAGACTGCTACTATGTTATATTCTTCTGGTGCAAAACTCAATATTGAATTATATCCAGATAGAGTAGATCTTAAATCTCTACATAAAGACGTAGAAGAATTTGTAAAAGACCATGATGCTTTCGATAGCTTAAGAAAACGCATAAAAATGGTAGATATGGATTATAAAGCTTTAGATAAGAAAGTAAATAAATTATTCAAAAAATTAAAGATTTCTGAAAAAATCAATACTAAGAATTTTTCCTATTTTAAATTTACTACAGACTTATATGCAAATGAAGAAAAGAACTTTACTATTGAAACTGATTATATCGACTACCGCATGTATCGTCGTAATGGTGATATTATTTCTATTATCATGGGTATAATAGATGATAAAGGTAAAGTAAGCACCACTGCATTTGTTTACCGTTATAAAGATTACAAATTTACTAAGATTGCTGACAAGAAAGCTATTGAAATTATTAATGATATGCTTGCTTAATGGAGGTATATATGGAGAATTTACAAAATCAGTTCTTTGATATAGTTACCACCAAGAAACCTAAAAATCCAATTAGTCGATTAATATATGAGTATAAGATGTGGAGATATTTTAGAGATTTGTCTAGACTATCTCCTTCATTCAATACTATGGTAGAGATGGCAGCATTCATCAAACTAGCTGAAACTGTATGGTTTTATCGGAATGATGAAAATAATATGTATAATGACTTTCCTGTTACATATAGTAGAGAAGGATCTATTTATATTGCATTGATGTTATCTGAATCTACATCCTGTACAATAGGATTAAAACAGAAAAGCAATCAGATTAGTATTTCTATAAAGAATATGTCAAAGAATGAAATAACTTCAAGCATTAAGTTTAAAGATGGTGAATTAGAAATCAAGAGTAAAATTGATGAAATTCTATTTATCAATATTCTTAATGCATTAATGGGTTCATTTATTAATCTTATGAAATACTGTATGGAGATAAACAATGAGCGACGAATTTAATATTAAAGACCAACATATAAATCTTCCACAATCTATACTAACTAGATATGTATCAAATTTAGCTAAGGTTATAGATAAATTTAGATCTATAGATAGATCATTTAACCCTGATATTTTAGATAGCGGCATACGATACAGCGGATTTAATATGGCGGTAGATGAATATAAATTTGATATTTTTACACCAACATATGAAGTTAAACTCCATTATGGGGCTATGGATATTAGATATTTATATAACTATGAAAATGGGTATATTGTTAGTATGCATATTACTCCACCATCATGGGATTTTATTAATATAGTACCTCCTTTATGTGCATTAAAAGGATTTATTGCATTTTTATATAATATTTTAGAAAGCAGTACTACAGAAGATTTCAAGATTGCAGATGATAATTGCATTATTGTAGTAGCAAAAGATGAAATTCTTTATTTATCTTCAACTCAGAACGAGAATGAAGATACTAAGCTGTCTAAAAAGATATATAATATGATATATTCATTATTGAATGATGAATTATCAATCCGTAAAAATGTACGTGGTGTAGACTATGAAGATGGGGTTTATACAATTAGAGTGATAGGCGACTGCGTAATGCAATATTTTAAACATATAAATTTATTACATGTTAGAACCTCTAATTCATTCGATTTGTATACAATTCTAGATCGTATCGAAGAAGTATAAAATAAAATTACCCTAGGAGTCTCAATTCTCCTAGGGTATTATTTTTATATTTTTTAATTAATGAACAAACAGTTTAATAAATGATGTGAGGTCCTTCAAGGAACCTCACGGTTACTTTTTCTTAAGGAGCTTAGTAATGCAAGAAGAAATCTTAGTTGAAGCTCATATATCAGATATACACTTTGGTGTATTTGAACCACCAAAACAATATCAGATCTTAAAACAGCAGTTTATAGATCGTATAAATTTATTAAACTTAGACTTAATATCAATCAATGGAGACTTGTTCCATCATAAGTTCATGAGTAACTCTGATGCAGTTATGTATGCAATGAAATTTGTAGATGAATTAGTCCAAATTTGTAGACAAAAACAATGTACCTTGTTTATATTACATGGTACCCCATCACATGATGCAAATCAAACAAAGTTATTTTATAGATATATGAATGATCCGACAGTGGATGTACGGGTTATTGAATCTATAAAATTTGAATATGTAAAAGGAAAACGAATCCTATGTATACCTGAAATTGCAGGATTAGGAAAGGAGTTTTACGAGAATATATTGTATACGAATGTGTATGATGCAGTATGCATGCATGGTACAATTAGAGGTGCAATATATGGGAAAGATAAAATGGATCTAGATGCTCCAAGTCCAGTATTTGGCATGGAAAACTTTAAGTATTCTATGGGACCAATTATATCTGGACATGTACACGTATCTGGATGCTATGAAAAAGATTTTTACTATTGTGGGTCACCATATAGATGGTGCGATGGGGAAGAGCAGCCTAAAGGTTATTTGATCTTGCTCCATAATATAACTACTAGAAATTATTATATTCACTTTGAAGAAATCAATTCTTATAAATATGATACAATAAATTTTGATGAGATGATCAAAGATGATCCTCAAAAGATTATTGAGTTTATAAGGCAACGGCAAGCTGAAGGTGTAGATAATATCCGTATGGAATTTACACTAGAGCATGAGAATATAAATATTCTAAAATCATTCTATCGGAATAATCCTAATATAGCGATTAAGTGCGATTATAAGAATGATATCATCAGACGTCAATCTCAAGAAGTACTTGAACAATGTAAAGAATATGATTACATTACAGACAAGAGCTTAACTGAGTTTGATATTCTAAGTAGATATATAAATGATAATAAAGGTTATGCTTATATTACTCCACAAGAATTAATCGATCTTTTAAAAGAATAATTTGTTATGGTGATGAAGTGAGGGGCTTAAATGGCCAAGAGTGATATTGGTAGTGGATTCAATTTACCATTATCTTCGTTAGTATTATATGCTACGTATATAATGAGAACTATCCACGTATCAAATAGATCTGTATTAACTGACTTACGAGATCTACTATCAATGGTAGATCCGAATAAAAATTACAGTGTTGAGCAGACTAGAGAAAAAAATACATTTAAGTTTCTTTCTCAATTAGTCGAGGCCCGACTCAAAGGATATGAAAATAGAGATATATTGCTTCAGGCCGCAACAGATGGTGTAGATACAGAGAACTTATTCCCTATATCTAAACTAGATGATGCGTTGAGTGTTAATGAAATTGGATATATCGAAAGTAATATCAATGTAAACAGAAATAGCTTTTACACTCAGTCTATGATGTCGAATGTGTATGCTGATTATGCAGACTTCGCAATGGCAGATGAATCTCAACGTGTAAAAATTATTGACAAAGTTCAACGTCAGATTATAGAAGTGAACAGAAAAATCAAAGAGACTGCTAGTATTAGTGGAGTTTCAGAGTCTTTATCAATTTCTGACGAAGAAGAATATGAAGCAGCCATTACTCATTTATATAATCGTAGCGTAAATGGTTCTACGAAACTTAAATGTGGTATGGAAGCTTTCAATAGATCTCTTAATGGAGGCTATGAAAGTGATCGTTGTTATATTTATTTAGGCTTACCAGGCGAAGGTAAATCTAGTACTTTGTTAAATTTAACCTTACAACTTAAAGCTAATAATAAAGACGTGATAACTAAAGATCCAACAAAACGTCCATGTATTCTTTTCTTAACAATGGAAAATACTTTGACAGAAACTTTAGAACGTGCATTTAGTATTCTAGTTTCTGATGAAGATATTAGTTCATTTGGTAGTGAAAAAGAAATCATGAGACTACTTAGAGAGAATGGCTTAAAGGTTACAAATGATAGTCCTATAGATATAGCATTTAGATATGCTCCAAGTAATTCTGTAGATACTGATTATTTGTACACACTATATGAGCAGCTCCAATCCGAAGGTAAAGAGGTTATTTGTTTAGTACAAGACTATATTAAACGTATTAGACCTCGAGACTTCAAATTAATGAATGGCGATATGCGTGTAGCACTTGGTGCAGTTGTTGATGAATTTAAAGAATTCGCAATAGCCAAGCATATCCCAGTAATTACTGCATCTCAGATGAACCGTGATGCAGCTAAGATAATTGATGAAGGTCGATATAAAAATGAATCAGATCTTGTAAGAAAGATTGGTCGTTCTAATATCGGTGAATCTACATTGATTACAGAAAATGCCGACTCAGCATTCATCATAGTTCCAGAAACTGGAGCAGATGGTAATAGATATCTTGGTGTATCTAATGCTAAGAAACGTTTTAAAAATCAATCAGCGCCTTGGTTCTATCAACCTTACTCTAAAGAAAGACCTTTGGAGTTATTGCAAGATACTAAGCTAGCTGAGCCATTATTTAAAACATCTCTTAATGAGCTTAAAACTTCTACTAATAGCGGCGGTTGGGGGCAATTATCAGAATCTGTTAATGTAGCCAAACCAAATGATAAAGTAGAAGATATAGCTAAAAATTATAATGTAAGTAATGAGTTTGCATCTGAAGTTAATAAGTATATGAAGCTTAATGGTAAGAAAATCATAACTCGTAATGACGTTAAAGATATAGTTATTGGTAATGGCTTTATGTATGGTGAAATGACTCCAGACCAACAGGACTACTTATACGTAATTAATGGATTTGATCCAGAAAATAGTAAAGACGGAATGAATACTATTCGAAGCTACAAAACTAATCAATTAGAAGATGGGGCTCCACGAGTAGTAGTTCAAGAAGCTTTCGAAAATAATGAATTATATACAAAAGCTTTTATTAGTGATACATTTGAATTTAAGTGGTAGAAAGGTCTAAGCCACTGAATAGCTTAGACCTAATTCTAGTGTTTAATTTTATGATTATCATTAAAAGTTTTAGTATTGGCATTCTCTTGAGTATAAATATCTGATAGATATTCTTTAAGCTTAGGCTTTGGAATAAGATATAGATATTTTCTACCAAGATTAAAGTCTTTTACATTGTATAAATCATTTAATCGAAGTATAATGTAATATAGCTCAGCATTATCATATATATCATATGCTAATAGTTTAGGTCTATATTTGTACTTCAATATTTCATCTTCAGTTAGTTCAACTTTAACTGAAGCTTTCTTGAATTCATCAAAATAGTCATCAGTGATAAGATTAACCACTGGGAATTGAATATTTCCTCGTTCTTCTACGAGAGACATATTTTGATAATCAGTTCCAATGGTTGGTTTATTACTAATAAATTGCTGAATGCTATTTATTGTTTTCATTATAGCCATCGTAATCTCTCCCTACAACTACAGGTTTATTGATATCTCCACCTAAGAAAGATATAGTAAATCTAGTTCCTGGGGGAATATATTTCGTTGGAAAATTTCTTACAACTTCTTTTGGCATTTCAATTAGGATATTAGATCCTGTTTGTACGCTACCAGTTGTAAGTTTGTTTTTATTTATGATATTTGGATTTCTAACTTTAGATGTAGTCTTAATAGGAGATTTCATATTCATCGGATTAAGTGCTTGCACATAAAACGTCTGATAACCTGGCTCATATTTATTACATACAGAAGTTAGAATGCCGACTTCAGTGAAACCTAATCCTGAATCGGAATTATATTTATCATCCATATTAAGTCACCTCAAAAATATAAAAGTATAGTACTTTAATGTTTTTGGGTAAGGAGAATATATGAATATGCTACAACCTGCAATGATTTGTAACTGGGATGAATACGTAAATGGTTTCGTATTATCCCTTTGTAGTAAAGTCGGTCTCCAGAAAGATCTTCACACTGGAAATATGTGTTTAGAAGATGATAATGGAGATCTCATAGTATTAGACTATAAAGGCAAATTTCTAAGATTCCCATTAGACTGCCATAATAGTTTATTTAACGACTGGATCATGTTTGATCCATTATATAACAAGAATGTCATGAAGTTTATCTTTGATGTATTCATTGATAACTATAAAGACAGTGTATATTTAGCAAGCTACTATAAAGTATTTGGCAAGACAATGAATTCCAAAAGCAGATTAACTGCATTATTGTCTGATGGCACTTCTTATAGTACTCGTGAATATTATAATCCATCTCTTCAATATATGGAGATTATTGATTTCTTATTATTTGGTGTAGCAAATATTGATTATTCATATTTAGACTATCCGCCTCCAGTAGAAATGCCTAAACGTAAAGGGCGTGCTAAGAAATGAGATTCAAATTAAATCCTGGCCAGCAAGCAGTAGTTGATGCGGCAGTAGATTGGTTTAATAATTCTCCTGAATTAGTATTCCAATATACTGGTGCCGCTGGTACAGGAAAAACAGTCGTACTAAATGAAATAGTGCGACGCCTTAATATTCCATTAGAAAATATAATGCCTATGAGCTACACCGGTACAGCCGCTATCGTAATGCGTAATAGAGGAATGACCAATGCTAAGACAATTCACTCCTCTATATATGAGCCAGTTGAAGGTATTTTATATGGTGATAATGGAAAACCAATTATGGATGAGTATTTCAATAAACCTAAGACTAGATTGAAATGGGTTAAAAGGGAATATATTCCAGATAAAAAATTAATCATCATTGACGAAGCATCAATGACTCCTAGGAGTATGGTTAAAGATATAGAATCCTTTGGTATAAAAATTATAGCATGTGGAGATCTAAATCAATTGCCGCCAGTTGGAGATGAACCTGGATATCTTGTATCTGGTAAAGTTCACAGACTTACTCAGATTATGCGTCAAGCAGAAGAGTCTGGAATTATTTATCTTGCAGACAGAGCTATCAAAGGTTTACCAATCCAATATGGATTTTATAATAATGCAGTCGTAATACCAGAAGATGAGCTAACTGATAAGTTGTCTCTACAATCTGATATTATATTATGCTGTAAAAATAAGACTAGAGAGATAATTAATAAATATATCAGAGAAGATATATTGAAGATCAAGACTCAATACCCTACATTCAATGAGCCATTAATTTGTAGAAAGAATAACTGGAGCATCGAATCTAACGGTATTAACTTAGTTAATGGTCTTCGTGGTGTAGTCAGAAATTATCCTGATATAACATCTATCAAGGATAATATGAAGCTAATGACTATTGATTTCTTAGATGATGGTAATAACTTATTCCCACAATTAGATATTGATTTAGAGTATTATCGTGCACCATTTGAATCACGAGAAGCTCTTAAAAGAAATCCATATAATAGAGCCGATAAGTTTGAATTAGCTTATGCTATAACTACTCATCTTTCTCAAGGGTCTCAATACCATCATGGTATTTTCATGGAAGAGTATTTACATAAAGATATAATGAGCAATCTTATTTATACTGGTATAACAAGATTCTCAAACTATCTTGTATATGTAAAACCTAAACCAAAATTCCTCTAAATAATATATTATAATCTTGTAGGGTATATGACTCTACAAGATTATTTTATTTTAAGGAGGTATTGTGTTATGACAAACATAAACCAAACAATCGACAACGGAAATATTTTTGAACAACCGCTAAAATTAGCGATGTTCCCTGATGAAACAGGTAAGATTAAGGTTGACCCAGAGGAAAGACCTTATACATTATTTATCTTCTTTGTAGATGGATATGATCAAGAAAAAACATTTAAGTTTGCAATTGGGCAAACTGCAGTACGGGAATACATCATTGAGAATGCCGATATCATTGATTTCGAAAAATCTCTAATCTCGTCCTGGACAACAAAACCATGTGATCCTGATGGGTTTATTACATTGGTTCAATTTATGCACTATTTAGACTCCATCACCGATGATGAAGGTAAAAAGTGGTTTGATGATGATTTTGATATTCAAGAATATCTTGAGTCTCAAATTGAAATCGATACAATTTCTGATGAAGAACGTGATCATTACAATAACGCAATTCATCTAGTAATGCAAAATTCTATTTTGAGAGATATTGATAGAATTGAAGAAGGAGACGATAGTTATGATGTCTAATGATATTACAAGTGTTTCTAATGCATTTGAGCAAGGTAAATTAGATTGTGAAAAATGGTTAGCTAATTTATCTCAAACTAATCAACCAGTTCAAGTTCCTAGATGGCCAACTCATCCTTCTACTAAGGAAGAGCATTATTATAGAAAAGGCTTTGAAGAACGATTCACTGAGATGACTAAGATTAGTACTAATCAAGCCGCTCGGTTATCTAAAAAGAACTATAATCTTAACGTCCATAAAAATGGTAAGGCTCGTCCTAATGCACTTGATCGTGAAATTAAGTCTAAAGGTGCAGACTTCTTATCTAAATATGGCGATAGATTCTATGTAGAAATTAAGAATCTATCTGAACGTATTTTACGTGACTTAGCAAATGCAAATATCAATGTACCTGATTATGAAGAATACTTCAAATCTAATCAATTACTTGATAGCCTAATTTCGGTGGCAACAGCTAAGTCTAACTACCATACATTCGTAGCAAATGCAATTCACTTCTATGGTATATGCGCAGAACAGTCAGCTCAAGGATTAACTCCAGATAATTATACAAGTGAACATCAGCGTTTCTTCGTATATCATTCTTCTAATGCACAAATCTATACTACCCTAGCTAATGCATTAGTAGAATTCAAAAGCTTCTTACTCTCTGGTATCTTTAACCCTGAAAGTATTCATGCTGCTGAATCTTATATTTATAGTAAGAAGTTGAATATGAGTGCACGAGACCCATATGCCCAACGTAGACTATGATATTAGTTTTCATTGTTCAGACAGATTACAAGAAAGGGTAGGTCTGAGCAAATCTCAGAAAAGTCAAGAAGCTTTCTTAAAGAAAGTTAAAGAACGTGGGATATCTATAAAAGATATCCCTAAGTCTGAGAAGTTATATAAGTTATTAAATAATTATTGTAAAGATCGTCAAGAAGGAACTTATGCTATATATTTTAGCAACTATGTAGTAATATTTACCGAATCCAACATTGCAGTAACAGTATTAAATGCAAATGATAATCTCATTAAATGCGTAAAGAATTATTGCAAAAGGAGACATATAGATGGATGCTACACAAGTAAAAAAATATCGTGATCTTTTACGAAGTGCCGAAAAAAATATCGGTCTAAGATTATATTGCGATAATGGTATTATTATTGATGAAATTGAAATGTTTGTTAAATGGAATGATGATGATAATGTAGTTATCGCAATCAAATCCAACGAAGACCAAGTAAATCATCCTGGCGTCAAACTTAAAACCATTATTGCTGACTATGAAATGATCCAATATATTATTGCTTATTCTACAGGTAGAAGTATTAAACCTATCGCTAAGAAGCTTAATTATACTGATGATCAAATTGAAAACTTTATTAATAAATTTGCTAATCCAGATATTAAGAGCTTCCTTAATACTACTCCTAAAGCCGTACTTGAAGAAATTCAACATGAATATGATGAACGTGCTACAGAAGCAGCTCGAATTCACCAACTTCAAGAAGATCGAGCAAAAGCTGAAGGTCATGTAACAGTTGACCAAATTAGAAACAAATAATTACTAGAAATAAATTGGGCATGATAGTAAATTATCATGCCCAAAACATTTCTGTAATTGTATATTATTGGTGTGTATATAGCCGCATAATATATACAAAAAAATCTCTTATAAGAAATTTTTTAGATTTTAAGGAGGTACATGATATGTACAATCAACAATTTATGCAACAACCACAATTCGGTGCACCAGTCTATGGTCAATTCGCGCAACCATTCGGAGCGCCAGTTGGTCCTGTAGTTCCAGCGCAAAACATGTTCCGAGATGTGACTGTTACAGACCCAATGACTGCGGAAGATTTAAAGGCCCTCAAACCAGAAAAACGCGAATTCAATATGAATTTGACTGGCGAAGAAATGGCACGTGCTAAATGTCCGCATAAAAACAAGACACAGATCCTACTTGAAAAAGTAGCTGGTAACGTTGTTCGTTGTAAACAATGTGGAACAGAATTTGATTTGACTATGCTTAGCAAAGAAGAAGTTCAAAGTGCAGTTAACGCAATTAAAAATGTTTTGAATCAAATGAAAACATATGCTATCAACTTCACTCCAGACTTCTACTCTGAATATATGATGATGTTAGCATTATTGGATAAATGTCCAGATCTTTATGAAATGGCTAAAGAAAACTTCACTGAAGTTACTAAACAAGTATCCAATTCTCAATTTGTAACTCCAAACCCTAACCCAGCATTTAACCGTTATGGCTTTGATGCATATCAAGATATCTTCAATGGTCAATATGGTGCTCGTTATGGCGTTTATAATCAAACAGTGCCTGTAGCTCCTCAAGGTTTCTATGATCCTAATATGGCAGCTCAACAAGCACAAGTAGTTACAATGCAACAACCTCAAATAGTGCAACCACAAGTGGCTCCGCAACAACAAATGTTTGCAGGCTATACACAACCAGTAGCTCCAGCATCTAACGGTGCTAATCCATTCGCTGCTGGCTTTGCAGGTAATATGACTGCTCCAATGGCTATGCAACAACCACCTGTTGCTCAACAACCAGTAGCTCCAGCTCCTCAAGCTCCAGCACAACCTGCAGCTCAAGCTGAAACTACAACAACTGATACAACAGTTACCCTTTAATCTTAGTAAAATAATGCAAGATTAAATATATAAAAGATATTCTCGCCCATAGACTTATTGAGAGTCTATGGGCATTATCTTTTGTATTTTTTAATGAAAATTATAACAGCTAAGTAGGAGGGTCCTTATGTCACTATCTAAAGAACAAATTGAAAAAATCAAATCCTATGAGTCCCAAATTACGACTATTGAGGACTTCGCTGAAGCTGTACGAAAAACTGTAACCCAATATCTTGGATATACAGGTAATAAAGGCTTTATTAATATGATTCGAGAAATCTTTCAGAACTCAGCAGATGAGCTTATGAAAGATGATAGTCCATGTGATGAAATATGGACAGCATTTAGTGAAGAGAATCAAGAATTCATGGTTAAAGATAATGGCCGTGGTATTCCACATGATTCTCTAATTCGTGTATTCAGTTCACAACATACTTCATCTAACTATAATAAGAAACCTGGCGAGTTCTCGTCTGGTCGACATGGTGTAGGTGCTAAAGTAACAAATGCTTGTGCAGAATTCTTCATCGTTGACTCCTATATCTTAGGTAAAGGTAAACGTGTTGAATTCCATTGGGGTGACCCAAAAACTGCTAAAGTAACTAAGCTTCCTGATGAAAAGGGACGCCAAGGAACGCAGATAACTTTCAGTCCAATTGTAGATGTAATGGGCGAAACTACTGTAACTTGTGAAGATGTATTGCATCTGATCAGTGCATTAACTCCATTACTTAAACAAGGGGCTAAGATTAACTTCATCGGCAAGAAACGTGATGGTGGAGTAGTCAAAGATGTAATCATCAATAAAGATGGATTAATGGATGGTCTTATTTCTATTATGAAGAAACCAATCATCGCTCCAATTAGATTTGGTGCATTACGTAATGATAAAATGATGAAAGCTGAGATTGCTTTTACATTTGATTCTGATAATGATAATGAAATCATTAAGTCATACGGGAACTTCTGTCCTACACGAGATGGTACTCATGTAGAAGGCTTCCTTTCTGGTATGACTAAATTCTTTAGAGAATATATGAACAAATTCTACTTGTCTGAAAAGAGCAAGTTAAATATTACAAACAGTGATGTTCGAGTTGGCCTTAAGGCAATCGTTACTTGTTCTCATATGACTCCAGAATTCACTGGTCAGTCTAAAGAGATAATTTCGAATGCCGACTTGGTGCCTTTTGTAAGAGATCTTACTATTGCTAGTCTAGAAGATTGGGCTAAGCGTAATAATAATGATCTCCAAAAGATTTGTAAGTATTTTAAAGAAATTGCAGAAATCAGAACACGATCTGAAAATGAGCGTGTTAAAGTAAAAGCAAAACAAGTTTCTACTATCACTGGTTTACCTAAGAAATTTATTAAGCCTACTGGTAAGAAGAATCTTGAACTATTCATCATGGAAGGTGATTCCGCCGTAGGACCAGCTAAAAACAATCGTGATAATACTCGTCAAGGATTATTCCCTATTCGTGGTAAGATTGTTAATGCTATGGCAGCAACAAGAGAAAAGGTTGCGGCTAATGAAGAAGTTGCGGCAATTACTGCTATTATCGGTGCTGGCTTTGGTCGTTCATTTAACATTGAAAAATGTAAATGGGAAAAGATCATAATCGCTACAGATGCCGATCCAGATGGTGCACATATCAGAAGTCTTCTATTGAAGTTCTTCTTGTTATATATGCAACCATTAATTACTGCTGGTAGATTATATGCTACAGTTCCTCCTTTATATGGTGCTAAGATCAATGGTAAGATCAAGTACTTTACAGATAGAACTGAGTATAATAAATATCTCCAAAAAGAATTTTTCAAGATTCATAAGTTAGAACTAGCTAATAAAACTAAATTGACTGAATCTGATGTAATTAAATTACTTGATCGTAATACTAACTATATCAGAGACATTGATGCAGTTGCTAACTCCTTTGCGATCGATGTTAAGTTGCTAGAAAAGATCTTAGTTCTTTATAGTAATAAAGTACCATTCGATTCAAAAGAATTTAAGAAAATAATTGAGTCTCAATATCCGTTCTTGAAAGTAACTAAGACTGGTATTGAAGGTTTAGTTGATTCTAAGTACCAAACAATCTACTTTAGTGAAACATTGATTGATGCTTGTAAATATGTCTTAGGATATATTGCTAAGTCTCCTAATGAATTCCTAGTAGATGGTAATGTAGTATCTTTATATGGATTGATGGAAGAATTTAACAAAGTTAGTCCGCCATCTGTGACACGTTATAAAGGTCTTGGTGAAATGAATGGTGACCAACTATTCAATTCTACACTTGACCCTAGTGATAAAGGTAATCGGGTTCTAATCCGATATACTTTAGAAGATATTAAATATGAACTTGATAAGATGAAAGATATTGAGGATGACAAACTTCAACTCATGAAGGATGTAGATGTAACTCAATATGTATTCTAACTATTTTTTGAGAGAGAAGAAGTAGGTAAGAACAATGATTATTTATTACCAAGATAATCATGACTGCATGTTTGCGGCCAATATTATTTATAATAATCGTAAACATCTAGCGTGGGATGATGGTACCAATGTAAAGTTGGTACCATATCGCTACTCTAGAACAGACATTCTAAAGATTCTAGATACTAAAGAAACAGTAGTAATTCTTGGTATCGGATTCTTTGCTAATGACCCTAAATCTATTGAACGAGTTCGTACTATAATTCAACGTAGTAAGAAAGTTATTTGGATTGATGGTCATGAAAACACAGAAGACTTGATGCGGATGTTCCCTGAAATAGAAACGTACTATGATAAGGGAAGAGCTACATCATTCATTTTACATTATAAGATCTTAAAGAGAGATTATAATCTTGGTGTGGATTTGATAGCAGAAAAGCAATCATATCCTAACCCAAGTATGGCATGCATTTGCCTCTATCTGTATATATTATCAGTTTATTCCGATCCATCAGATATTGTATGGAATGAAATCTATGAAAGTAATAACTTAGATCCTTTAATTGATACTGGATTGATTACCATAGACTTCTTAAAGCAACAGAATATATTTGCTATTGAAAACTTTGGGTATAAATCTATTCTAAATGGTGAAGAAGTGATTGCATTAAATGCAGATCATCGCTTATTCCTACCTGATGTAGTTTATACTCAAAAGATTCCAATTCTATTCTGGCAATTTGATGGAAATATGTATAGATATTTCTTATATAGAGCAAATTCTAAAGTTAATTGCTTAGAACTTGCTAAAATTTATAATTCATTTGGTACTGATTATAGAGCAACCTTCGTGTTGTCTTCACTTATTGCTCCAAGAAAGGAAAAAGAATGAGAAAGTTTGAAATGGTGAAAGATAAGTTTATTGATTTTAGCGAAGATTTAACTTTCGTATTTCCTCATCGAAGCACTGATCATTCTGCTGGATATGATTTCTTTGCACCTAAGACGTATGTAATACAACCTGGGGAATCTGCAATCATTCCAACTTACTTTAAAGCATATATGAATCCAGATGAAGTACTTCTCATTGCTCCACGTAGTTCTTTCGGATATAATTACGATATGCAGATTAAATCTACTATCGGAGTTATTGATGCAGACTATGTAGACAATGACGATAACGATGGTAATATCATTATTGGAGTTAAGAATAATTCCGATAAGGTATTAACTATAGAAGCCGGTAAACATTTCGCTCAAGGTATTTTCATTAAGTATTTAACAACAGATAATGACGCTGAATATCCAAAGAAAGTACGTAATGGCGGAATTGGCTCCACAACTATTTAATATTTAAAAAGAGGTAAATCATGAGAAACCAACGCAGAACAAACAAACCAAAATTCAACAATGTACGTATCGAAGTACCAGTAAAATTCAATCCTAAAATGGATGAATCTACTAAGGAAAAGATGATTGATGTTTTGGGAAGTGAAGTTCTAAAACTAATCAATGTTAATATCTTCGCTCTTCGTAGTGATGTTAATAACGATCCAGAATCTAAAGGTAATGTAATTGTAGGTAACTTCATTGAATATAATAAAGAAACCAATACAGTTACAGTCGATATCTATGAAACTTTCAAAAATGTAATTGAAGGTCTTGAAGATAAGATTGCATACGTTTTGACTTCTTATAATGCTCAAATGAATATTACTAAGATCAATCGTATTATCATTGAAAAAAGTCGTTAATTTACCCAAGGCTATATAGTTCTGCTATATAGCCTTTTATTCCTCTTGATGCAGGTATAAGTGGGAACTAAAATTTCACTGATACGTCAACAACTAAGTAAGTAAGGAGGATACCACTGTGGGTAGAGAAATAGACGTAAATATGCTAGAGCAATATACTGATGATATGAGATTATACTCAGTATACTCTGCATTATATCGCGTTGTACCAGATTTCCGAGATGGATTCAAATCTGTTCAACGTAAAATTATTTATGCGATGTATAATGATATCAAAGGTACTAAGACAGTTAAGTCTTCTTCAATCGTAGGTACTGTAATGGATAAGTATCATCCTCATGGTGAATCATCCATCTATGGTTCTATGAAGCCTATGACTAACTGGTTTGAAAATAATATTCCTTTGATTGATAAGCAAGGTAACTTTGGTAACTTCCAAGGCGATGGCCCATCGGCTATGCGTTATACTGAAGCCAAACTTGCTAAATTTACAATTGATGCCGTTATTGGCGATTTAAAAGAATCTAATCAAGTAGTAGATTGGGAAGATAACTATAGTGGGACCCTTAAAGCTCCAGAATATTTAGCTCCTAATTTACCAATGCTTTTGATTAATGGTTCATTTGGTATTAGCGTAGGTTTCAAAGTAGAAATTCCTAAGCATAATATCAATGAGGTTATCGATGCTACAATTAAGCTTATCGACAACCCAAATGCTAAAGTAGTATTAATTCCTGATTCTCCGATGGAATGCGATATTATTGATACTGACTTTGCAGCCATTTCCAATTCTGGATTTGGCAACTATAAAGTTCGTGGTAGAATCGATATCGGTGAATTCCAAGGTAAACAATCTTTGTTTATTCATAGTCTTCCAGATTTAGTATATCTAAATACTGTAACTGAGAAGATTGAAGAATTGATGGAGAAGAATATTCTCACTCAAATTCATAATATTTATGAAAACTCTGATGGTGATCATAAATTGGAATGTATCATTGTATTGAAACCTGGGGCAGACCCTAAGTTTGTTAAAGATACAATTTTCAAATATACCCCAATGGAAAGATCTTGTCGTGTAAATCTCGAAGTCGTATGTGAACGAAGAATTGTTCATATGGGATATAAAGAATATTTATTACGATTCATCGATTTCCGTAAAGTAACAAAGCTTAGATTGTATTATAATCTTCTACAAAAGACAATGACTGATTATCATCAATATGATGCATATATCAGAGTTATGTCTAGTGGTGAGATTGATACAATCATTAACCGCATCAAGAAATCAACTGGTAATGATGAAGAGTTGATAAATGATATGGTTAAGAAATTCAAGATTACTGATCTTCAAGCTAAGACAATCATCAATGCTCCATTGAAATATCTATCTAAACACAACTTAGCTAGATATATTGAGCGAGCTAAGAATCTTGAACAAATGCGTGACTTATACATTAATAAGATTCGTAACGAGCACGAACTTAATGAAGAAATTAAGGAAGAGCTAAAAGAATACAAGCTTAAATATGGTAAGAAACGTAATACTAGAGTAATCAGCCAAGCTGAAGCATCTGATATCCCAGAAGGCGAATTTAAAGTTATCATTACTGAATCTAACTTTGTTAGAAAGGTAGGATTGAATGATCCTATTAAAGCAGTTAAAGGAGATAACCCTAAATTGGTTATTAAGATTAATAATACTGATAATATAATTCTATTCGATGCTGGTGGTAAGTGTTATTCTTATCCAGTCCACAAGATTCCTTTATCGGATAAATCTAATGCTGGTACTGATATCAGATTCTTGAATAAAAAGATTACAGCTAACGTAATCGCTATCTATCAAGAAGAAGCAATCAAACAAATTGCAGATTCTAAACAAGCCATGTATATTATGGTATTAACCCATAATGGCTTTATTAAGAAGATGGAATTGGATGATTTTACTTCATTAACTGCAAGCGGTATATTCTATACTAAGTTAGACGCAAATGACTTTGTTAAGAATATAGTTGTTGGAGGAGATGCTTTAGATGTAGTTGTCTTCTCTGATAAGAAAGCTTTAAGATTCTCAGCTAAAGATATTCCATTAGTTCGACGTTCTGCTAGAGGTGTAAGATCCATTGGTAGTAAAACAGTTGAATATGTAGATGGAATGTGTTTAGTAGCAGGTAAAGATGTAACTGATGTTATTGTAGTAACTAGAAATGGTTATTTGAATAAATTCAGTATTGCAGCATTACCTACAAGTCAAAGAGCTAAAGCCGGTAGCTCTGTAGTTAAACTAGCTAAGACTGATAATATTGTTAATATTCATATCGTGAATAATAATGATATCATTAAGTTAGTAACTGAAAAAGGAGTTAAGGAAGTTAATGTATCCGAAGTTCCTGTTGGAAGTTCTATCTCAGCTGGCACTAAATGTATTGATGGTAGAGATGTAGTTGTAAAATCTTTACTGATTAGAAATGTAGACTAAGAAATAATACCCCATAGGATAATATCCTATGGGGTGTTTTATTTTTTTTTTGTAATTTTTAATAATAAATTATTAAAATACTAACAAATAGGTAGTTTGAAGTTTTGTATAGCAGTAGCAAACTATTTTTATACACAAATTCTCCTTTGTGAAAATATTAATTACTCTACAGTTCTCTCATTCGGATGCTATACAAAAAATGATCCCCAAGGTAGTTGAACTACCTTGGGGGTTTATTTTATTTAAGTAATTCACCTAGTTTATTATAAGAGAATAATTCATTATCTCTTTTATTAGACAGAACTCTATTCCAGAAGTTTTCATTATATCTATCAGTAGTAGATTTTACTTTATTTCGTTCTGCAGCTTCAATACGTTCATCAATATATTTACCATATATTTTTTCCAATTCATCAATATCAGCTAAGATACGTTTCTTAGTCTTAGTATCAGTATTGATATCATTAATTTCTTTTCTCAAAGTCAAGATTTGAGCATATACTCGTTTACTTGTTTGAATTGCAACACCAGAATCAGATGTACAAATATAAGAGAGTAAAGTATAGATCGGAATATAAATATATAGATTGTAGAAAGAGTTATCATATGGATCAAAGTTATCATCAATATCTGCAGCTTCAATCTTAGTTAAAGCAGAAGCCAACTCTGGACCATATCCGTAGATGGTTGCAAAGCTATCAGCCATTTCTTCTTCTAAATCATGAACTCTAACTGGTGTATTTTTACGCATATCAAAGTTCTTAAGATTATTTAAGATTCTACCAAACTTAGAGCTATCACCAATAAGATTGTATGTATCTTTTAAAGTTGGAGTTTTAAGAATATCTTTAAGTAGAATCAAAGTATTGATTACATATTTAATTGCAAATACTGCATCTTCTGTGAGTTTAGAGATTACTCTACGAATCATCATAAACATATCTGCAATAGAATTTGTTTCTTGAGATGCAATTCTAATAATTTTATCTAATTCAGAAAGGCCTTTAATATAACTAGCCATTTGCCTCAATGAGCTACTATTTGCAATGCGTTTAGCAGCAAATTGATGACCGATTTCATGTAAAGTTATAGCAGTCAATTCTTTACCCGATAGTACTCCACTTAGCATAGATGGAGAATATACGATAAGAATACTACAAGTATTACCAGGCATTGCTTTATATCCTTCAGAGGTTTTGATACGCATCTTTCTTATATCAGCAATATCTATATAAGTATAAGCATTTAGTTCTGGAGTTTTATCAATACCAATTGATACATTATCAAATCCAAATTTCTTTTGTAGTTGTTTTGCCACAACACCTAACGATGATGCATCTATTTTATCTTTAGATTGTATAGCTTTATCAAATGATTTTTCAATAAGTTCTAATTCTTTAGACTTCCCAAAGTACGCTTCATTTAGTCCTTTAGGAGTCATATCTTTAATAAACATAATCAGTTTCTCCTGCAGCAGTATACATTAATTTACTAACATGTTTTAGACAATAATTTAAATAGGTTTTACTAAGGGATTAAGTCTCTTAGTGATTTTTCTTTTTAGGTATATATTATAGATATGAAATATGTAATTTAATTTTATTAGGAGGTTAATATGAAAGAAGATTCAAAAAATGAAACAATTGAACTTATCGATGTTAAAGAAGAAATAATTAAAGATCTAAATGTCGAAGTATCACGATTAAAACAGCAAGTAGTCGATAAAGAAGATGAAATGATGCGAATGGAAAAATATTTCAAACATGCATACATGATTATCGTATTAGAGGGTATGATTGCAATGTCTATTATTGCTATCGTATGTACATATTTACTTACTACCAAATAGGAGAATATTAAATGGAAAAGTTATCAAGAAATATTAATACTGAACTTAAAGATCTAGCAACCACTTTCGGTAGAGATTTCGGATCGTTAAAAAATACAGTAGAAGAAAGTAGTATTAATATTGGCAAGCTTAGAGAATCTGTATTTAACAGTGAAGCCGATATTAGAGCATTAAAAGAATCTGCAGAAAGAGAGCTTAATATTTTAAATGAAAAAATTCATGAAGTTGATTTAAGTGTTGCTAGCTTACAAAGATGGTCTATTTTGATTAATAATAAATTGGCAAATGAATATGTACAATTATCTACATTCAAAGATAAGACAAAATCTCAAGATAAGATTGCCGATTATTTGATGTGGGCTGTTATTACTGAAGCATTTGTAATCTTAGGTTTAATATTTTATTTATGTATAACTAAAGTTATCTAAAAGGGGGAGAAATAAAATGGAGAAGTTTGTAAAATTAGGAACAGAAAGAATTAGATTATCTGAAATCAAATCTTATAGTGCGGCCGATGGTGACTTATGTATTGAGACTGAAGATGACTATTTTACTTATTATAAAGAAGACGTCGAAAATCTTGATGATGTGGTTAAATATCTTGATAGTGAATTAGTTGTAGATGTAACTAAAGTAGATAAGCCTAAAATTGATGTATCTACATTATCAGCTATAGAACCAAAAACATCTTTAGATTTTACATGGGATGATATTCTAAAAGGTAATATTTTAAATACCAAGGAAACAACTCTTATTCCAATTACTATATATGATTATACAGATGAAGATAATAAGATTAGTAAGCTAAATATATTAAATCATATGCTAAAATTGATGAAAGAAAATATCCCAGGATTCGATTCCAGATCTAGCTTATTCGGATTTGGGACATTACTAGAATTTGATGATAATGGATTTATTAAAAGATTCAATTTACATAATGATTATTTTGTTATTAAGTATGATTTGCTTGGATCATTTAATTATTGTATGATTTTAGTAGTAAAGCAATTATATAAACATTTGATATCCACTGGCTATCTAAAAGAAATTCCTAAATTTGATTGGGATGTTGAAGAAAAACTTTGGAATTGTAATGGTAATTTAAGATTAGAAGAAGATGAAATAACTTCAATTATGAAATTAATTAGTGGCGAATTAATTAATGAATTAAACTTGCTTAGAGTAAAAGAAATCAAAATAGATATGACTTCTAGAACTATTATAAATACATATTTTGATTTGATTGACATCTTGGCTGATAATTTTAAGAAAGAAATTCCTTATAATATTATAGATGAAGTTGAGCCACTTAAGAAGTTTTTATTATTAAGATATTTATTCTGTGATGTTATCAATAATGAATGTGGGATATATAAATGCAATTTCAATTTATAAATGAAAGATATGATAAATCCTTTAAAGTAATCGAAAATTTAATATTAGACTTATTGAGCGAAAGTTATAAACTCGATGTTGAATTAATCGAAGAAGCATTTAAGAAATTAGAAGATATTAATTATCCATTAACTTCTGAATTTCTAAAACGAAGACAGTTTGGATTTATTAAGAAACGTAATATAAAGTTTGAAGTTACTTGGCATAGAGAAATAGCTATACCTAACTTCTTACTTAATTTGATGAATGCATATTACAGCGACTCTATTGGTTATAAGAATGATGCATTTAAAGATTGCATACTGACCTATATGGAAGAGGGAATGTTAATTTCTGAAAAATCTAAGGATAATTTAGTAATTGGAATTAACGGTAAGTGTTACTGCTTCATTGCAAAGGAGTAAGTTAAATGACATTAGATGATATTCTAAAAGGTAATATCTTTACAGGAGATTTAGAGTTAATTCATTTCCTAGATATTACTGAAGAAACTGAAAATAATGTAGAAAAAGAACAATATTTTCTTAAAGTTTTAGAAACCGTACATAAAAAATCTAAAGATTTTAAAGTATGGGATTTTATTGATACGTTTAGTGACCAAAAATTAGGATGCGTAATCTGGGATGATACTCAAGCTGATACGGATGATGATAACTTTGAATTCAATATTGATGATTACACTTTCTATTATGATAAAGAAATTAATCCATTAATTTGTAGTGATCTCGCAATTTTCTTAGGTCTAGCATTTTTATATCAATATCTAAACGTCAGTAAAATCAATATGGATATTTTTAATAAACCAGACGGGTTTGCTGACTTTCTAAATGGGCTACAATTAGAGGAAGATGTAGAAGAAATGTTAATGGAGCTCTTAATAAGTACTATTTTTGGCACCTATTGTTATGATTTTTATTTAGACAATAAAATCTTACATCCTACTTATGATCGAATCTTAAGCGTTTATAATAAATTAGATGCTATAGCTTTTCAATTAAGTGGGGGCGATTTTATAGATCGATATGATACGAATGAAAGTCTACGTAAGAACTTCTGTAAACTTCGTAGTGATATCATTGGATATATTAAAAAGGCTTTGCAAAAACGGGAGGAAAAGTAAAATGTTAGATTCAAAAGATGTATTAAAAATATTTACTGAGCATTTAGCGTTAAGAGACCCTATTACTATAGATATAGATAATATTAAAACTGAATTTGATGCGGAAAAAGAACTAGCCGCTTTTAATGTACTTCACTCTATAACTGAAGAAATCCCAGGTGGATATATTAATAACTTTATTAATATTTTCAATGAATATGGGTATGGTGTTACTATTGTACGCCAATATGATTCACCAGATTCAGAGATTGTTAAATTGAACTTTGCATTTAATAAACGCATAAATCCAATAATGAGCATTGATTATGCTATTAGATTAATGCTTAGATCTTTCTATAATTTTATATCAGTTCCTTGCCTTGCTGATTTGAATAACCAACTCCTAAATGATAGATCTAAAATCTTATGGGAAAGTTTCGATGGTATAGCTGAGTATGAATACGGCGATACATTACTCAAATTCCAATACTTATTAGATGGTTTGATCTTCCATAGATATGAAGAATACTTCTATGATAATCGTATTAATGATGGTCGTATATTAGAAATATTCGATGAGCTAGCTAAATTCTTGAGTGATATTTTTGATACTGTAGTTGAATATGATAATAATATTACTTTAACTGAAAACTTCATCAAGTTAAGATCTACCGCAATTCATTCAGTAAACCATTGGATTGATGCTTGCTTCGATGTTTCAAAATAAGGAGAATATATATGCTTACATTAAAAGAGTTATGGAGTAAAGAAGCATTTAAAGATCTAGAATTAAAAAATTATGTAGATATCGATGATACTCCAGAATCATATCATTGTGAAAAAGTAGAAGAAAAACTTCTACGATTAGAAGAAGTATTGAATCTAATCGGTGATTATACAAAAGACCCAAATAGAGATCCTACATATATCATTATAGAAATGATAAATAATGAAGGTTTAGGGTTTAATTTAGAATGTGAATATGAGGATAAGGATTTAAGAATTATTAAAAAAGGATCTTTATCTATCGAGCTATATCCACATTTAAACCCATATGTAACATATGATACTGCTATTAGAATGGTAATGGACTATTATTATAAAGCTACAAATGTCTCAATGTTTAAAGGCATTTCAATTCCTTTATATACTGATTTTGAGATTAACGAAGGTGATTATGGATTTGAGTATAGAGTATTATTTGATCTAATTACTGGTGTATATTTCTCATCTTATAGATATAAGAATTATAGCAGTATTTCAGAATATGCATCTGAGCTTTTAGACTTTACCGTTAGATATTGTAAATTTGAAGATACTTCTTTTGTTAAGGAAGATCTACCAGTAAAGGATTTACTTAAAAATGCACGTAATTCTATTGCTAAAGTTATTAAGAAACGTCATAATGCTGGAGTTGTTAATACCACATTATATGATTTAAATAATACATATAAAGCCGCTTCTCGCATAATAGAAACAATATTCAAAGGTAAATATAATAAAAATAGTAGTAATATTTTGAATGAAGATGAAATTTCTATTTATTTAAATAGTCTAGATTTATTATATAAGAACTATAATTTACCAAAAGAATACAAATTCAATTTAGTGTATAATAAGTCTATTAATGCAAAGAAAGATTCACTCATGTTATTCTTTAATCTTACTGAAAATAATAGACAAATATTTGAATATATCGAAAAATGTAAATTAGATTTATAATTTGAACAAGGAGAATTATTATGGTTACAATATCTGATATTATTAATCATAGGGTCTTTAAAGATTTTAATCTAAAAGATTTTTATGATATCGATTTATCTAAAGAGTCACATGAATGTGAAAAAGTAGAAGAAAAACTTCTACGATTAGAAGAAGTTCTACGCGTATTAGTTGAAACAGGCTATACTGATAACGAGTATAAAACTTGTAAAGATATTATTCATATGCTAAATTTCTATGAATATGGATTTACATTGGATTGTGAATATGATAAAAATAATAACATCAAACCTGGCACTCTAAGAATAGAATTGAATTCTACTAATCCATATATTACATATGATACTGCTATTAGGATTATCGTATCTGAAGCTTATAGCCGTGATGTGAATATTTTAGGTGGTATCGATGCATTTAAATATATCAAATTTGCATTAAATGAAGTTGATAAGAAACAAATTCTATCAGTGCCATACATAGAGGACTTTATCTCTGGTATATACTTTTCATCTTTTTCATATAGGAATAAAATTGGCGGATTATTACACATTGATAATATCTTAGAATTCATATACGAATTCTGTGAATATGATGAAGATAGGGATATGCTAAAACAATCAGATTTATCTAAGCTTGAGTTGTTAGATATGGCTCGTACTTTACTTATTAGGGAAATAAAGAAACGCCATGATAATGGGGTAACT
>OGJZ01000943.1_pt1 | contig 30172 bp, 48 predicted proteins | sample 1572321 | NCBI WGS metagenome assembly OGJZ01 (sample SAMEA2582086, study PRJEB24529) | metagenome | biome: Human gut stool | place: China | collected 2011 | reverse complement strand
AAAGAGTTCCCGCAATTGCGCTGGCGCAACTTGTATAACCTTAATTTCTAATTTTCCGCCTGTCTCCTGTGCTGACTGAATTTGTATTTTTGTCGCATCTGCAAATATTAATTCCATATTATCACCTACTTCCATCTTCCGACTGCGTACCAGTCAAAGTCGTGTGTATCAATATTCGCACCATTTAAACCACGGGAATATGCATACCCTTGACTAGTTGAGTGTTTAGATGCAACCATGATTTCCACCACTTTACCGCTGATGTATTGCCCCTGTACAAACAGTACGTAATCTTTTGTGGAACCCGCAAATGGAATTGCGTATTTTATGATTCCGTATCCATCCGTATATGAGCAATTCGCAATTCCCCACTGTACCAGCTTTCCACTTGCATACTTTTCGTAATAGTTATGCCTACCAGTTGAGCCTATTTGCGCCTTGCCACTTTCGATGATGTGATCTTTCACGTCGGAAATGATTTTATTTAACTGATTGATTCTCGCTCTTTCTTCATTTACTTCTTTTGCTCCAAATAACGAACCATTCTGAGAATATTTTGTTACATCTGTAAAACTAACTGTACCGTCAGTGTTGTATGTCATCTGATATTTTCTATTCTCGTTTGCTACGGTATCTAAAACATCATCTTTAAAATTAGTACTTAATTCTTGAATACTCATGTTTTCTCTCCTTTACAATTTTACAAACTTGCCCGAACCAAGTCGTACTGATAATTTTTGCTTATTCGCTTTCACATTCTCAAAACCTTTATAAAATTCAAGACAAGCCTTTTCAATCCTATTGAAATCTTCATAGTTTGGCGTTCTTTGATTCTCATACCACGTCTTTGATTCAGAATCATCAAAGCGGAACGTATTTACTCTGATTCTTTCAAGATTGCTTTCAAGTTTTGTAAATTCATCTGCATACGGATAGTCCGCATAGGAAGCCTTATCCGCACCCATATCTTCAAATGGGAAGTCCGAGTAAATTTCTATCGCTCTTTCTTTCAAATACGCAATATTGTTTTTAATTCGGTTGTAGTCTGAAAAATTAAATCTATCTGACTGAACCCAATTCGTTTTTGGCTCGCTCCACATGCTCTTTCCTCCTTGTTCGTAGTGCTCCTTTTATCGCACCATTGAATGTTATTTGCTGTTCTTCTATAAGTACTTTGAGATTTTTTACATATTTATTTTCTTGGAAAACAATATCGCCACAATCCAAAGCAGCATCTCCTCTGAAATCTAACTCATATTCAATAGATGATAATAAATAATCAGCTATCCATTCAGAAACATCTTTGCAATGATTAAAATCAGAAATAAGAGGATTGCTCCACTCGGAATCAGTACCGCGGTTATTTACTTGCAATTCATATATTGATTTGGAAATATTGTATTTAAAGCCTTTTACAGAAATATTTATCTTTTCTCCTAGCCTTACTCCGTTTACTTTTATTTCAATGTAATACGCCCCACTGTCAACAATAGCTAACGACCCCGAACCACTAACAGCACTGACAGAATACCCATAACTAGGTTCTGAAAAATAATATATCAAGTTGTCTCCGCTAAACTCTATTTCGTCATTCATCAATTCTTCTTCGGCACTTGACTTGGAATAAATACTTCTTATACATTTCAAGTTCCTAGTTTTTTCAAGTTGCATTCCTGTTGGGGTTGAATAAAGGTCATCATATTCAATTCTGTAATCTGTTTCCGCACCAAGTTCAATCGAGTTTATTTGGATTCTATTGTTCGGAATAAGAGTTTCTAAAAACTCAATTTCAATTTTATCAAACTCTTTAAATTCATACAGAAACTCATAATCCTTGACGATATTTTCCTGTATTGTAATGGTATCATTCAAAGTCCCGTCAGCAAAAGTTCTAATTAAAAACTTCTTCGGTATGCTTTCAGTAAAAGAAATTTTCATTCCAAAGCACTTATATTTTGCTTCAAGTGTTCTAGTGACAACTGGATTTTCTTGAAACTTCCCAACGCCATCACTTATTTGACAGCTTACATATCCTGTTTTTTGAACTCCCGATCTTGGAACAAACAATGTGTTACCGTCTGCTTTCCAAGAATCCTTTTCATAAGATGCATATTTCTTCTTTTCTTCTTTTGAATCTACTGACTTCACATCTGAAAAATACATCGTGCCATTTGAAGTTGTTTCAAAAGCAGGTGTGAACGCTGAATATATTCTGATTTTTCCATACCTGTCATAGTCCATTATACATCTCCCGGCATTTGCAATTATTTGTAGTGCCTCTTTGTGTGGAACATTCGGAATCGGATTATGAACAATTATCTTTTTCAAATACGAATCAAGATAATATTTTTCTTTTGCGACGCCAGCATCTTTCAATACAAGCTCTGCTAAGTCATACAAACTTATTCCGTCGCTATAATACATTCCTTTATAATAACTTCCATTCATTGCTTTAAAACCATCTACGGCTTTGATTGTTGCTGTCTTATCATCTGCACTCCACTCTGATACCAAAAGTGTCTGTAAGTTTATCCACTCTATCTCGTCAGTGCCTACTTCGTACCCATACAGAATCTCCATTTGCTGACCGCTTTCAAGAAAATTAATATCAGATGATGGATTATCTACATTGAATTTTTGATTTTCGTTCTTTAAGTTGACGGAAAAATTTACCTCCGGCAAAGACTCACTTATGGCTGACAATGACGTTTGCAAATCTGCATTTATAATCCATTCGTTGTCATACTCCAAACCAAGTCCAAATTTTATGAAATATATTCTTACTCTGTTGTTTGAAATATTTAATTCATCTATTCTGATTTCAATAAATTCAGTGTTTTCAAAAACCTCATATGTCTCAAAATAGCTTGAATTATTTTCAAACGCAAATTCACTTCCAGTTGATGTTATTACTGAAAACTTTGTAGGGAAACATTCTCCAAACTGTATTGTCAATCCTTTTATATCAGATGCTCCACAGCCGAAAGATATCTTTATCGAAAGCGGATTAGTCAACAAATCTTTAGAGATAATCCCATTTTTTCTATAAGATTTTTTATCTCTTGGAAGAAAGAACATAGAACCGTCTGCTTTGAAGAAATCCCTTTCAAATGTGGCATATATTCTTCCTGTGTCATTTTTCTCAAACACTGTTTTTAAGTCTGAATATTCAGCATAAACCGATGGATTTTTCACCATTGCAGACATTTGAGCACCTTGGTTTATCAGTCCAAGTGCAATCTTCATGTACTGCTTATTTCTCAACGGTTGCTTTATTGCTTTTTTATATTTCTGAGAAACATTGTACAAATTACCACCCCGTATCAATAATGTTTACTTTACAATTTATGTAATGTGTTGGTCGTCCATCTTTGTCAATTTTAAAAACATCAGCTGTTCTATCTCCCGGATACATCGTAAGCGTTTTCCAGTTATTCTCGACCATATCCCAAAATCTAACAGTGACAAAGAACTCTTTAAATTCTTTTAGCATAGCAGACCAAGTCTTTGCATCTAAATACGCCCATTCAAGCTTGTCTATTTTATAGTTGTCTCTTCCTATTTTATTCCCGACAACCTTATTGTTAGCATTTCTAGCAGCATCAACCGCTGTTGTAACAACCATTCCCGGATACCGTTTAGGAGCCGGAAAAGGTTTTCCATTAATTTGTATAAAATTACATGATTTACTCATTTCACATTCTCCTAAACTGTTCTAAAACTATATCCGGAATTACTTCTCGCTCTATCAATCAACTGTCCAGCTTTCTTGCCATCAATTCTAGTCGAATTGTCTTTCTCTAATAGCATTTGTTGATATTCAAGGATTTGTGTCAAAAGATATTCAACTTTACCGTTGCTATACTCTATCGCCGATCTAACACCATTGCTTACCGACTGTACGATTTGGTTATTGTTCATTACGGCTGTTTTATTTCCGTATGTTCCAACAAGCTCAGGACCTTTTTCCCTTGCAATAAACATTTGTCCACTGTTTAGCATACCGCCATTAGCAAGCCTTGGAAGTGAAACCATATCAAACTTCGGTATTGAAACTCCCGGAATTTTATTAATAAAATCAATCGCTCCATTAATAAAACCGAATCCGTTGTTGATTGTTTTTTCGATTAATCGAATAGCTCCATTAATTGTACTTTTAAATGCACCTCCTACGGCTTCACCAGCCATAGCACCAATGTCAGAGAATTTTGACTTAATAGATTCCCAAACACCGCCGAAGAAATCGCCTATACCGCCGAATATATTTTTAATTCCGTCGTACGCTTCACCGAATTTTTTACTAAAATATCCTTTTATATCTGAATATATTCTTTTGATTGAATCTAATTTTTCTTTAAACCAAGAATCAATATTTCCAAACGCATCTTCTATTGATTTTTTCGCATCCGAAAACTTTTTGGAGAAAAACTCTGAAACTGGTTCGAATACTTTTTTGATACTCTCCCACCCTTTTGAGAATACGCTTTCTACGACATCGCCAAGCTCTTTTGATATAACAGCCACCGCTTCGTCAACGCCTTTAAATAGCTCCATAAAAGCAACACAAAATTTTTTTAAAATTCCGGCATAATCAATCTTAAAAATAAAGTCTGATATCTCTTTTCCGATATTTGACCAATCAATTGTAGATGCACTTTCTGTAATCAAATCAAAAATTCCGTAAAGAAATTCATTTATTCCTGTCGCAATGGTTTTTCCGTCAAACCTTTCGAAAAATCCATTTATTCCATTTCCTATTGCTGTACCAATTGCACTGTAATCAAGATTTGAAACAAAACCGTAAAACACATCAAAAGCCACCATGAACCATGAACCGATTGCGTTTCCTAAGTTTCCCCAGTCAACCTCTTTCACTAATCCCATTAGTCCGTTGGCGAATGATTTTCCGAGGTTTTTCCAGTCTATCCCCTCAACAAACAGTTTCACAGTATTTGTCAAAGAATTGATTCCTGTTCCAATAGTTCGACCCATTAAATCCCAATTGATGTTATCAACTAAGCTGTTAAAACTAATCGTGAATGCATTTGCAAAAGCTGTGATCTTACCGCCGACATTATCCCAACTAAGGACAGCATAAAGATGTTTCAATCCGCTATTCACACCGTCAGCAAGTATTTTTCCAAGTCCTACCCAATCCTCTGATAAAAATGCTTCTCTCAATCTCTTTCCAAAGATTGCGATTGCTCCCTCTGTTTCAACTGTTTCAAACATATCAGACGGACTTACTGTAGAACCACCAGCACCACTACCGCCACCAGAACCGCTACCACCCGAACCATTGTTAGGGTCTATCACATTCAACTCGTCTATACCAAGTGTATAGGACTGCAATTCTTTCGCTGCTTTTCCAGCATCTTTCAAACCTTTTTCGGATTCTTTAATGCCAGCACCATAGTCTTTCCAAACTTTTTTTGCTTGCACTGCAAAGCCTTTTCCAGTCAATGCAGACATAAAACGCCCAACAGCATTCAATCCACTTGCAAGCATATCAATAAATGCACGGATATAAGGTGCGACAACATTAACAATCGGAGCAAAAGCTACAGCCCAAGCATTTTTCAAATACAACAACGATGACACCATAGATGAAATGCTATTATTGTATTCCGAACTGTATTGTACAAGATTGTCTGAACCCTCTTTAATGGCTCGCTGAATCATACTAATTCCTTGAAACACAAGAGAAAATGCGATTGATGAACCTAACATTCTACCAAATGGCATTCCCTTATTTGCTTGCTTTTTTGTTCCAAGTATAGCTTTTCTTACTTTTGCAATACCTCTTGTTGCTTTTTTCATCGTGTCAGAAATCTTCTTTCCAAAGTTAGAAATATTTCTTTTTGTAGAATTTAAAAGTTTATCGGTTTGCTTTATCTCCTTATTGACTTCTTTTATTCCTTTTGGAGACACAGAATCTCTCATTGCCTTGTCATATTCTTTTTTAGCTTGCGTGAGCTCTGCGAGTTCTTTTGCAACATCGTCATATTCAGGATCATATTCTGTATATCCACTAGACGCCAAATCAGACAATTCTTTTTTTAGCCTATTTATCCGAGCTGAAAAAGTGTTCACCTTTTTTGAAGCATTATCCATGTGTTTATAAATATCCTCTGGATTATACTCTTTGGTTTTTACAGAATTATTGTTAGGTTTTGGATTTTCTATAGGTTCTCTAGTTGCACTTTCTTTCTCGCGATTAATCGTAATGTCTGATTGCTTGCTTTTTATCTTGTCAAGTGCTTCTCTGTAAGTTTCTGCTTGATTCGTTGCTTTTTGAATATCGTAAACTAAACTTTCCCACGACTTTCCAAGCTTGTCCGTACCCTCTAATGAAATCTTCTTATTCAATCTGTCATTGAATCTTTTTGCTTCATTTTCTGCCTTTCTCAAGGCATCTTCTAACTCCGTAGAGTTCATTCCGGATACGTCAATGCCTTTTCCGGCAGATTGGAATTTATCATATAAATCATCTAAAGACTTTGAAGCCTTTTTTATGCTTGCATCATCTATCTTCGGCGAACTTATTTTTTTACTTATGTTCTTCTTTGAATCAGATATATCATCAAATGCTTTATTTATCTTCTCAAACTGAGAAAAATCAAATTTCCCCGCATTATTAATGGCTGATGAAAGTGAAATTACTTTCTCTAGGCTATCAGCAATTTTATTCAGTCTTTTTTCCATTCCACTTAAAGCACGATTCGCTCTATTGGCTTCGGCTTCAACTGCTATTTCCAGTCTATCAATTTCATTTGACACTTTACTCACCACTCTTCCTCAATGCGTTAAATGCATCTGCATAAATTCCAAAATCAAAAGCTGCTGCTTTGTCTGGATTTTCTTCTCTAAACGATTCCTCTCTTTCCTCTTCTGTAAATGGCTTTTCAGGATATTTAGAATCCTTACTGAAACATGAAGCAATTGCACGTCTTACATACAAACCATTCAACCAAGCTGAATAATCAATCAAATCAACCTTTTTCTGTTGCTCTTCCTCATTAGCTTTTCGATACGCATTGAATACTTTTGGCGTCATATCCATAAAGTCTTTGTATCTGATTCCGTATTTTATCGCTTTAGGAAGATAGTATTCCATGATAAATTGTGTATAGGTTTGAAATTGAATTACTTCTACTCTTCCATCTCTTCCTCTAGTGTTTTCACTTTGGCTTTCGCTTTTGACTTCTTCACTTTCGCTGGTTTCTCGATTCCCAGCATCTTGCAGAAAAAATCCGAATCCATTACCGCATTAAAAAATGCGTGTGCGATTGGCTCTAAATCTCCACCACCTAAAACATGCTGCTCGATTAATCTTTCAGCTTCGTCACGATCACATTCAGCAACAACACAAACAAATCCCATAGCTGCTAGCATAGTTTGTCTCTTACTAAAAACATCACCGATAGAAAGTCCTTGTTCTTCCATTTGGGTGAAATGCTTGAATGTTAATTGTGGAACTGTATAATTTTTATTATTGATTTTGATTTGCATTTTCTATTTTTCCTTTCTTTCTCTTATTTACATAAAAAGAAAAGGAGTGGTCTTTCGACTACTCCTTGATTTTCATTCAGCGAATGCAGTAGCTGCTTTTTCGGCTTTGATTTCCGAAGACGGCGTAATAGAGATTGTCATTTCCCTTACTCCATTTACTTCACCCTCATTTACGAATACGTTGTGCTGTCCTTTCCAAGAGAACACACCATCGGCACCTTCCTCACCAAAGTTCAACTCGTAAACATTCTCTTTTCCAACTCCTGCTTTCACTTTTTCATAAGCTTCTTTTGTATAGTTTGCTTTGAAAGCCATAGCCTCAACAGACTGAACTCCTGGAACAAATGTCTGTGTTACATCTTCCAAATCTGTTGTTTCAATCTGCTCAGGTTCTCCACCTAACTGCGGATAAGATTTAATTCTGCATAACTGTGTTAATGCAGATGCTGTTGTGCCTGATTTTAATACAGTGTTAATTGTACTTTTTCCACCAGCCATAATTTACCTACCTTTCTACCGACTAACTGCTGTCGGTCAGCGAATATCTCTTTTGATATCCGGTGCAAAATAAAAAGAAAGTGACTTACACTTTCTCAGTAACAAATTTTTCTATTTCATTTACCGATGAAACAATTCTTCGAAATCTTGCTGTCATTCGATAAATATTTGTATCTGATGCATTTTTAATCTCTGTAGGACCATAATTTCTTTCGTACCCCATGATTCGCATTGCATCACACGCTTTATGAATAATTTTTGTTGCTTCCGTAAGACTTTTATTCGAAAATACTTGAATTTCAATAACAGAACGAACCGCATTTTCTGAATTTTCCAAATCAACCGCAACATCTGAATTGTCAATCTGTTTTACGCTTACAGCCGGAAAACTTGTAGGCGTTTTGTTTTCGTTCTGTACAGTTTGACAAACGTCTGAAATGTAAGTTTTTACATTTCCTCTTACACGATTTGAAACATCAATCACTGCCGAACACCTCCCTAGCTATATGTAAAACAATACTCATGTCTTTCAGATCCTGAGCTGTCTCATATAAAAATGGTCTTGAAGGCATACCTTTTGTCCAGTGCCACTTACCATCTAACAAGTAGAACCAACCTTTTTCTCCATGCTTATTCACATCATATTTCCAGTTTATATTTCCTGTGTCGGGGTGTGGATTTTCCGACCCAACAACACCAGTACCAAATTCGACAAAAGAAGCCCACAGGCAATCTGTATAGATATAATAAGATGAACCGTTTGAAACAATATCCCCTGCTTCTAAGTCTATACTATTTAATAGTTCTCCTGTCATCACAGCATCAAATGATAAGATTTTTAACTGTGCAATAGAAACACCCTCTTCTGCCATGCGATAAGCAAACTCTTCGCATTTATCAGTAAGGTTTTCTCTGTATTCTCGTATCTGCTTTGCAATATTGCGAAAACCGCTAGGAGAAAGTCCTGTTGTAAACTTCTTAGCCATTTGTTTTCCTCTTCTTTAATGCAATAACTAAAACATCTAACCCACTTGCTGGCGGTGCCGAAACTTCATAATCAGCAGAACTTTCATCAACTGTACCATCTTCATTAAATAATGGCGTTGTCTCATACCACACAAGTGACGTTTCCGTTATCGATAATTTCATATCCGTTGTCATAATCGTTCTTGAATAATCAATATCTGCTCCAAAAACATTAGAATAAACAGAGCCATGCCCCGCCGACAAACTTATACTAAATTGTTTTGGTTTTGTATAGCAAACCTCATAATCTCCGGTTTCGTCTCCAAATTCATCAAGAATAGGCTTTTTGCCCTCATATAATGAATACCATAATTTTCTTTGATTCTTTTTCAAATCTCTCATACCATGCTCCTCCCACCACCGATATACAGAGCATCCTCTGCGACTTTCGTCACGCACATACCGCTTTACTATTTAACCCATAGCTGGGAGATAAGTGGATCACCATGCCTTTCTTAAAATCCTGCCCATGCGAACACTCCTTTCAGACATTCTTCTCTGTCTTTCCATGTTCTTGTGTTTGTATTATCAGAATGACTTACTTGCCCTTCTACACCTATTTGGTTATAGTCATACAGTGCTATATCATGGATATTTGAATAAAGCATTTCTAAGTCTTTTCTGATATCTTCCTTAGAAAAATGTGACGGATACGCTCTACGATTTACCACTTCACGAATGGCATTTTTTACTTTAATGTAAAGTTGACCTTTATCGGGTTCGTCTACCAGTCTCAGTTCTACTACTAAATCTTCGTATACTTCATTCAGAATATCTTCCATTACATTGCACCTACTTTTTTCTCGTTTTTGCTGCTTTCTCGGTTTCTTCTAACTCCTTAACTGGAGTCTCTTCTTTAGCTTCAACTAAAGTTTCTTCTTTCTCTTCAACAACTGGTTTATCAACCGGAACTTCTGCTCCGGCTGGATACCAAATGTCATTTTTTACTACGATATAAGGATATTTAGCCATAATAAAACCTCCTTATGCTGAATGAACTTCAAGTACAAATGTACTGTCCATGTTTTCATAAGAAGGTAATACAACCTCAGAAGCTGTTACGGATGTAAGAGCCGGTGGACCATATTCTGTTTTTGTTGCAATTGCGATTCCTTTTCCGTAGATTGTTACATCAACATCAGCTACTTGTCCGGCTGTTCTTTCTTCCGGTGTAGTTCCGAACCATGTTTTTCCAAGTGCTCCTTCCGGAAGAAGAGTTACTTTATCGTTCGGATAAAAGTATTGATCTTTATCCGATTCATCCATGTACATTTTATCGTAAATCACGATTGTAAGTTCTGTTCTAGCCTTAACAATTGCTTTTACATTTTTATCTGTTAATTCGATGATTGCTGTTGAATTCTGTGCAAGTAAAGAATTCTTAACCTGTGCATTGTCAAGTAAATACTGGAATGTATTACTATTCATTAATGCGTATTTAGCAATTCTTCCTTTTTTCTGCAATTTTTTTCTAGCATTGTTTAAATCTGTCAACGGTTTCGACTGTGCAGTATCGCTCCACTTATTTGTACCTTCAAGTTTTGCGTAGTGCTCTTTTGTATACTCTCCGTCTGGATCGTAATCATAAGCATATTTCACGCCATCACTCTCAATACCGATTACTGGATGACCGTTAGTCGTTGAGAGAAGAGACATAATCATTCTTTCAGGAACAACTTCCGCCCCGCTAACAAGATTGTTGGAATCATCATAAATCGACTGTAACACTCCTTGCAAATACGGGTCGTTCTCATCTTTGATTCTATCAATTTCCAATGCATCTTCTTCTGAGACAGTAATCTGCTCGCGGAAGAACGCCATCTGTGTTTTTTCGGTTTTCAAACCTTTTCTTGCTCTTAATACCGGTAAAGTATCAAAGTTAGATGGTGCAAGCGATACTGGAAGCCCTTTGTGTGTCTTAATCCACTTTAAATCCAATCCCGCTTTCTTAGCTTCCGGGAACCATCTTTTTCCTAAAAACGGAATATCATTACTCGCATCTTTTGTAGCTGCAAGTGCAATAGCTTTCGAATTTACTACTTCATTTACTAACATATTCTCTATTCCTCCTATTCGAAAATAATCATTGGGAGTGCAGAAACAGCTGTTGTTTCATATGATTTACCCCAATGTTTTTCTGCAACTGTTTTGTCAATGTATGCTTTCTTAAGCACTGCGCCCTGTGATCTTGCCGAATCCACATCATGCAGAAGAATACCAACTACTGTAGCTGTATTGTCCTCTACGCCGGCTGCCCCAATCGGAGTTCCAGCTTTCATAACTTTTCTTCCATCCGGTCCGGCGCTAACATCACTAAAATCCAATGTCATTGCAATTGCTTCAAAAGGCTTTCTTTTTAAAATCTGTACGTCTGCTGCAATTGTTTCTTTTTCAAATCCCATATTTGAAAGTGCCATAATAACATTCCTCCTTAAATATAATTCTTCAAAATATCGTTGTTCGTATTTTCAGGTTCTCCTAAAAATTTTTCTACAAGCTTTTCAGCTTGTGTTTTCTCTTCCGGATTGCCATTTCCTCCACCCGGAGTTGGCGTTCCATCCATCAATTCTTCTTTTGTCTTCTGAATAGCTGCGTCTTTCTGTTTGCTGATAAGGCTTGCAAGGTTTGTAGCCATTGTTTTTGTAACCTCTGAATCATCAGACACAATACCTTCGATTAAATCTTTGTAGTCATCTGCTGTCAAACCTGCTCCAACAAGGATTTTTTCCGCATCCAGTCTATTGGATTTTCTAGCAAATTCTTTCTTTGCATCTTCTGCATCATTTAACGCTTTCTGCATTTTTTCCTCATCAGTCAAACCGGCTTCTTTTAATCTTTCATAAGCCTCCGAATCTTCTTGTAGCTTCTTCAAAGTTGCTGGGTCTACATTGTTTTTCTTTGCATTGTTTAGATCAGTCCCATTAATGTTCAGAAGTGCTGTAATCTGTTCTTCTGTCGCATCTGGAAACTGTCCTCTAATATCATCTCTTGTCATTTTTAATCTTCCTTTCTTTCAGAATCTACACTTTGTTGACGCGGGTCGCTCCGCACAATTCCTGTCCTCTTACGCTCGGACTTGCAATAAAATAAAAAGATAGCTAAACCCAAAACGTTACACCGCTTGAAGTTTTTCTATCTTTCAAATAAACTGGTTTTCTCTTCTTCTTTTCTTTGGGGTCGTCACGACTCCTTTGTTTCTTTTCTATTTTCCCGCACATCATCATACAACCTCTTTCAACCAACATCTACAACCAATGTGTGGTCTATGTGGAACATTGTCGATTTCAAACACTTTACCGTCTAAATCGCCACAACACTCACAGACCTTGCCATCTTCTCTTGTTATCCATTGAACCTTTTTCACTCCTCGTTTCTTAGCTAATTGAATCAAAACTTCTCGCTCAATATCTACAGCAGTTTCTTCTACTTGCGTATTCCAGTACCGTGTTTCTTTCTTCTGCTCTTCCAATGCTTTCGGGTCGCTCATATCACTAATTGCAACAATCGACTCAAAATGCCTTGATTTCTTTCGTTCTGTCTCTGTATTGAATGAATATAAAAGAACAGGACTAATTGCTTCTAAAAAATACTCTAAAGGAAATTCATCTTTATTAAAATGAAGCCTATCCGACAAATCATCCAGCAATTCTTTCAAAAACTTTTCACTTTCTTTTCTGAGCTTTTTATATAGTTTGTCTGTCTCTTTCTTGGCTTGCAATAGGTTTAATTCATCAGATTTGAGCAATTCCAAACGCGAATTATTAAAAGCAATTTGCGTTCTTCTTTTTAATTTGCTAATTGAGCCATCTATAAATTCATACACTAACTATCACTCCTCACTTTGGTTGTAATCCCATTTTGAGAAGTTTGAATTGCTTGCATTGGAAATATCTAGCCCTGATTTCTCGCCTGATTCTTGTACACTAAATCCGGCGTTCAAACACTGAACGAATACTTCTAATTTTTTCTTCATTCCCTCAGTTTCATTGTATTTCGCATCCAAATATGGCTTGCTCTCAATGTATACTTTTTCGGGGTCACTCCACAAACCTACTGTGCGAATAGCTATCTTAGGATGAATTCCTTTCTCTAATAGATAGATTAATGCCTGTGCTTTGACAAGCATATTGTCAGTGTTATTTCTAGTGATTTTAACATCTATATCAGTAACATTTATGTCATTTGATATTTGTTGTTTTGTTTTTAAAATATTGAGGGCAATCCGTAAAAACTCTTTTTCAGCCTTGATTATTACTGGTTCATCAATTCTTGCTCTCTGTTCTGCAAAATCCCATCCATTACGCAAATAAACAGCTTGTCCTGTATCTCCACCGGTATTCTGCTCCCGACTAGGCATTCCCTCAATGATAAGCATATTTTTATACAAATCATCTTTTGAAACTTGCGTCTGCTGCTGATCTAACTGCGAAGAAACCATTCCAACATCAGCCGGCATTGATGCATTTACTGTTTTTACTTTCAATGCTCCAATCTTGCACATCTTCAAGAATGTATTTTCATCAATCTCGCAATTCACGAACTTAATAAAGGACTGAACAAACTGCTCAATCCCATCAACTCTGTTAGATTGAATCTTATTGATTGAATCAAGCATTGTAATTACAATTTCTACATCTGACAGTCTACGGACATTATTTGGATACTCTACCAACAGTATTTTTCCATGTCCATTCGGATCGTCCGCTACAACTTCATCATTTTTGATTTCAAACACTCTCTTCTTGGTAGTGCATAGCCAATATTCCTCGTCTTTTTCATCATAACATCTTGAAAAAGAAGCTAAAGGCTCATGTCCTCTGCCGGAATAATAAACAATGAAATTATCTCTTGGGTCTACCACATCAATTCTCATTGCCGGCTCGCCATCTTCATAATCGCCTTTTTTCTTACTCCATATTTCCCTATACGCAGTTCCGCATGTGCTTTGCCAATCACCAATCAGTACGTCATAATACGATTTGTCAATCGCTCTCATGTAATCATTTATCTTGTCAATTTCTTTCGATAAACTTTCCTTACCTTTCATGCTCACGTATTGAATAGGCTCTCCATAAGTCTGTGCGGTCATAAATCGGACAATTTCTAACGCATGATTCTCAACAATATCATTCTTGATTTCAGCTCTTACATCTTTAACTCTATATAATGATGGTTGGTCTCCCGCAACGTAATGATACAGATAATCAATCTCTCTTCGATTCTGATTATGCATCTCGATAGCTTTTTCAAAAATATCTAACACATTGTCTTTATTCACTTCTTTTTTGTTAGTATGAATAACTTTACGTCCGTACACACCGCCACATACTTTATGAAATGCCTTTTTATTTTCATGCCTTAAACTTGCCACGATATCACCAACTTTCCGCAATAAAAAAGCCACACAAGAAACTCTTGCATGGCTCTATGTATTTCGCGTTTTTTACATTATAACATTATCATAAGATGATAGTGACATTCAATGACATTACATGACAAGATAGTTCTCACCATATATTTTCTCAAATTCTAAAAGAGCTTTCCCATGTATTCTTAGCACTTGTCTTGTGCAATATCCCATACTATTTGCTATACAATCAAAACTCGCACCATTTACATATCTTTCATATAAAACGTCATAATAGTTCATTTCAGACATCATATCAATTTGCTGAATAATTTCTTGTCTTTTTCTCGCGTACTCTTCTATAATTTCAGAAATTTGTTTTTCCAAGTCTACAATTTTTGCAACTGAATCTCCTAATTTATCTTTACTTCCGGAAGTTTGCACTCTATCTGCATCATTTGAAATTGAAATACTACTTGCGAGCATACGCATTTCAAACATTTCTTTTGTTTTATTTTTTATTTTCCGTTCCAAATTTTGAATTTGTTTCAAATATTCCTTTGTAGTCATATTTCCTCCTAAAATGGTCTTTCCATTGCCTCACATTGTGCGTATAGCTCTCCTTCAAGTGCCATTGCAAGTTGCGTCAAACCGTCCGCTGCGTCATCATGTTCATTTTGTCCTATTTGAACAGTCATGCAAAGTTCATCCATTGCATCGCCGTATTCTTCGTCCTGCAATTCAGGCTCTAAAAAAATAAAATGTTGCTGTATATATCCCGAATATGCAATGATTTTTGACATTTTCTCTAAATTGCCCGGAGCTTTCTTATCTGTAGTACTACACTTATATCCCATTTCTTGTAGCTTTTCATCGACATACTTTCGATACATATCACCGCCATTATTGGCTTCGAACTGAATCTGTCTAATTTTTTCGCCCATAATTTTTCCAATAACAAGCGGTAATGTAACTTCTTTCTTCCCTTTATTAAAAATCCATGCCGGAATATACACGTCTCCATTTTCATATTCATAACCAATCGGCATTGATAAACTATCTCCACCTCCCCATGCAACGTCACAAGCCGATGCAATTCTATGATCGCCTTCCGGAAGAATACCATTGTAATACCGTAATGAATCTGCTGGAAAAAGCAATCCTTCTCGCACAAATGGTCTCTGCATGAACTTTGCTTCCCACTCATTTTTATCAAGCTTTTTCTTCATGTCCAAATAGTATTGAGTAGAGAATCCATTTACCGGATAGTCAAAGTTAGATTCGCCTTTTTCATTTAATGCTGGAATCTTACGGAACCTATATCGCGGATCATTTTTATATTCTTTCTCAACACGTCCAAGTGGATCCATTACATTCCAACGGGTTCCGACCATCAATTCTTTAGAACCGTCATTCTTGCGGTCTACAAGAACATTCAAATAATCTTGATATCTGCTTTCAAGTCTCCGTGGGCTTAATGATTCCTTTCGGTCACGAATCAAGTCGTCTACATAAAGATAACCATCTTCCGAAATATCAACTCCACCTGTCCATGTCCCATCAATCCCTCGACAAGTCAGTGTCGAAAATCTATCCGGAGTATTGTAGTTCAGCTCGTTTTTTTCAGCTGATTTTGACTCTAGTTTCACATCCGGGAATATTTCTGAAAATGTATAGTCCTCTGAGGTTGTTAAGTTAAACACTTCTGAAAAGAACCCATCAGCAAGTATTCCAGAATGTCCTGACATCGCATTATGGCTATCAGGTCTTCGTCCAATTATCCACGCCAAGAAGAAGATGCAAATTGTAGACTTTCCAACTCGTGGCGGCATCGACAAACCATAAAACTCAATTACACCATCTTCCAAATCTTGCAGATCATCTACAACAATTTTTAATGTTTTTGCTCTCGGTTCATAAAACTTTTTCTTGAACGGTCTGTTCTTCTCCATATAAAGCAAGAAACTTTCAAAATGATACGGAGCTTCCCACAACAAAATATTCCAGTATAATTCATTCAAGGAATTAGATGACGGCAGGTAGGAAATCATATCTTTCACATACTTTGTCAACTTCAAAGCATATGGAAGTTCCATATCGTCCTCTTCAAAAACAGCTCTTGCCATTCCGAAAAGGTCATTTAGGGTTTCATATTCCGGATTCAGTTTTTGTATTGCATTTATGATTCTCCTATTTCTTCCCGAAATCAATTATCTTCTCTCCTTAAACAAAAATAAGCCGACAATCTGTAGCATTATCTACAAATCATCGGCTCTGGCTCTTTGGCTCTGGCTCTTTATTTCTTTTGCTTCTAAATAACTTTTTAAATCCTAATTTTTCTTTCCATACTACATCATCGTATTGATTCAGCCCTTCGTCTCCATCATTCATCCCAATTAGGATCCCAACAACAGTATGCGCCAATCCAAATCCTGCAATAGTGCATAGCATCAGGACAAATGCAATCAACCCAAGCACTCCTATTGTTTTTAACAAAATCATTTCTGTAATACTCCCTTTTTTATCCTCGGATAATACGCTTTTTTACAATGTTTGCACCATAACGGCATATTCTCCGCATTAGTATCTTTTTCTATTCTCTGCGATGTCTTATGCCCATGTGGACAGTAATACCATCCGTCTTTAATCATTCCCTGCATGATTGTCACTCCTCATAAACAACGCAACTGGTGGCTGTCCGCCAATTACTGACAAGAAAATCTGTGGGCGTTTCCCTGCCTTTACCTCTTTCAAAATCTGCACCAGTCCATCATCTGTGAACTTCCAACATGAAGTCACTTCCATAGTATCAAATTCAGGATTGTGTTCTTGGAGTGCCGGCAAATCCATACAGCCGTCTTTTCTAAACACGCTATTCTGTTCGGGAAATGTTACCGGAAACATATTACCACCTACTTTCTTACATTAAAAAAACCAACCACCGAATATTGATGGTTGGTTTTCGACTTATTCCAGCGTTATGTTTGCTCGATTTAAATAATTATCGAAGCTATACCCCCTATTTGGAATGTTAATAATTTTCCCAATCCTATATTGCTTCAACGTAATTGTCATACTATCTAATTTAGGATAAGGAATTGCTACTCTCATTCCATCGACGTACGCAGCATAGAATGTCTCAATCTTACTTCCATTATAACACAATTCAAACTCTTTTTTACGAGCTTTATTGTCTGGAAAATCCATTGCCCACTCTTCACAAAACAGACCTGACTCTCCATAATCTACCTCTTTACCAATTATTGAAATACATATATCTGGCTTAAAAATATAAACCGATTTTGCATCATCATAAATCCAATCGTTTGGCTCTGAGTTTACAACTGTTTCAATAAATTTATCATACGTCATGATAAAATCCTCCAATCTTTTTATGATACAAAGATTATAACACCTCAACCATCAATATTCAATTCTCAAAGTACAAAACGGAACTGGCAGGAATCGAACCTGCGACATACTGGTTAACAGCCGATTGCTCTACCAACTGAGCTAATGTTCCAAAACGCCGTGTGTAGGATTCGAACCTACAAGCCGAATTAACGACCGACAGATTAGCAATCTGTTCCAATACCATTATGGGAACACGGCATGAAATCGGGGAAGTGGGAATCGAACCCACGACAATCCGTGTATAAGACGTATCTTCTGCCACTGAATTATTCCCCATTATTTTTCTATTTGGTAGAACCATACTTCATTGCCTATGACAGCACGTTCACTTATTAGCTACTAAAAGACTTTCAGATATACTCTTTCCCGATAGATATTTCACGATATAAGCTCGGTAATCACACTCGCGCAAAATATCATTTCTTACTCACCTTACACTAAACTTTCAGCCACCAAATGGGAGAAGGAGGAATTGAACCTCCGATGTTTATCACTTGGGAACAGATTCACAGTCCGCTAACGCACAACCAGCAGCGCCTTTTCTCCCAAAGCCTGTCTTCCAGGCTTACATTCATATTTTTCGTGCCATGTTTGACACTATTCGCTTTATAAACCACCCTTGACCGCCCAGCAGTCATTTCTAATTACTTCCAGCGAATATCCAAAGCATTCAGACTACTGCAATCACTGAATTTGTCTTATTCCCTTTGGATTAAGTTTTTTGTCGATTTTATAGCATTGCAGGACTTCAAACCGACCATGAGTGGATTTTGCTGAATATTTTTACCACATGCACTATATTCCGCCACATCACAAATTATACTTTTAGAACGCAAGCAACATTCAATGCCGAAATAATTCCAAGTGTTCCAAATAATACACCTGAAGAAAAATTTTTCTCCTTGATGAACGTTTGCAAACTAACAGCAATATACATGAATGTTACCATGAGATTCAATGCAAACAATATTCCTCTAATTAATTCCATAAAATTCTCCTCAACAATCACTTCTTGCAAGCCACGTATGGCGCGTTGCTACCCACATTTTCCGTTTATCATATCCAAGTTTATCCAAGATTTTCACAAATTTGTATCTGCGAGATGTTTGATAATCATACTTATCACAAATATCCTCAATAACGAATCTTGCCGAATCAATTAACTCCTTCAGGTTTTCAGATAAGAAATCCATTGCCTTTTTCATCTTTTCTGCAACCTTCAGAAGCCTATAAGTTAAAATGTCAATTCTCTTTCTAATGCAGTTTTTAAATTCAATTACAGATAAACCACACTTTCGAATCTTTTCTTCCTGTTCTTCCTGAAATGCTAAATACATGATTATTTCTCCCCGGAAATTCTATTTACAATCTCTTCTGCTAACTGATAAGACGAACAATCCAACAAATCAATTTGGAAACATCCATCTCCAACATAGGTTTGTTTCGGCTTTATAACACTATTCACACTTGCCACGAACGCATCATAAAAATCCCCACGCTTTTTCAATTCTTCACTTACCACTTGGCAAGCACTCCTCAAATCGTCCATATTATCACGCTCCCGGATAAAATCCAATTCCTGCTTTTCTGTAAAAATCTTTCGTCATCTGCCGTTTCATTTCTTCCAAGTCAATTGTAATCGTTGTATTTTCATCAACTTTGACATTACGATAATCATGTTTAACTGCCATTGGTGAAACCATTTCTGCAACACTTGGCATAGTAGCAGGCATCGTTAAATTTGGTTCTATGTATGCCACTGCTTCCATTCTTTTCTTTTCACATTTTGAAACAAATGGACAGTCTCTGCACTTCGTAGCCATTCTTGACAAACTTGCCATAATTAAAGTTCCTTTCCGCAATCCTTACATTTCCAAGCATGCTGCGTAATCCATGAGCCATCAGATTGTTTTACGAGATCCGCTCTTAAATACATTAAGTGTTCATGCTTGCAGAAAAGTCTCTTAATCACTCTCTACATTTTCTTTATCCTCCCACTCTTCGCAGCTATGGTTGTATTCAACGAAATCAGCTACAAACTCACTTTCATCATTTACACATACATAACCTTGCATTTTGTCATAATGTCCATATCTGCATGTGCCGCAACATTTTTTCATAACAACTCCTCACTCCTACATCTCCGTAAATTCCTTTTCAAGTGCTTCAATCTTTCTCATCACATAGTCTCGAATTAGATTCTCCAGCTCAGGCTCATTTTCCAATAACAAGCACTTATCAGCTTTTCTGCTATCATCCCAATCACACGAAATAACTGTATTCGCATAATGGTTATTAAATGATTTCAAGAAACCTTTGTAGCACTTAATTTCTTCTGAAGTCTTTATAATCTTCTCAAGATGCTCTTCTGTCATAATCACTTTCCTTTCAAATCTGTGTATCCAAAGTAAACGAACAACCAACCATATAAAACAATATTCTTCTCTTCTCCATAATGCTTATCACACTTCGGTAATAGCCACGGTTCTTTAAGCGAAAATTGTAAAAGATACATTCTTCCAGACTTTTTATTCAGCAATCCAAAAGTTGTTTTTAATCTCAATAACTCCATCGCGCTCCTCCATACGTGGTAGGCCTTTTTATTTTTTATTACCTTGGGGGACTCACTAAGTACCGGGCGGGGTCTTGTATATATACCCCCAGGGCGGTGCGCTGCACAAACGCTAAAAATAGGCCGTACTCTCTATCACATTTAATCGAACATATGTATCTATACGAAAAATAACTGTTTCTTTTATACATGATATACTGTATATTGTGTTACCATCTGATTTTTGACTACATATAGTTTTAATCTAATTAATAACACACACTTTGCAATAATTGTCTGACAATACTTTCTATTGTATCTCTACTAAGGGTCAGGAAACTGTGGAAGTTGTGCCTTGTTGTCCTGGTCTTGCAGATACTTCTGTTCCATCTGCGGAATGTTCGGTGCTTGCTGTCGCTGTTCCTGTCTGTTGCTGACGCCTGGCATATTCCAAAGAAACTCTGTGTTCCCAATTGACATAGCACCGACTGGATTATTAGAATCAAAAAGTCTGTCCTTTAAACTGTCCTGTCTTCTCGCCGTCAGTTTTTTCCAAATCCCGAAACCGCCACAGCTCGGCTCTTTCCATTTGTCTATCGTTGAATCATCTATTCCCGATAAATAACTAAACGCCAATATAGATACTAATTTATTGTATTTATCACTTATAGATATATAATAATCACATAAAACATTTACTTTTACATAGTCATATCTATTGTTATTACTTGGTACTATATTGCCTTGTCCATGTATTATAGACTTATCTTTTAATACATCTGTATTCTTAAACAATCTATTTCCAGCTTCTCTTAATATATATCTCCATTCTCCTTGTTTAGCCTTCTTTAAATCAATCTTTTCTTCCTGGCATATATCATAGATGCAAGAATCTATATTATTTTTATGTATAACAATATCTTCCACCGTTTCTATCTTTTCCATGTTCCTGCACCTCACTTTCTCAAAAAAATAAGCACCCAATACGCTCTTACACGTATCGGATGCTTTTCACGACATCTCAAGCCGGTCACGAGGACTTTCTGTCCTTGCGGCTCATGTTCTGTTGTTTGCTATTACATTAACACTACGCCTTGCACTTTGTCAATAACTTTTTTTAAATTATCTTTTATACAATATCTTGTATGCTCATTCTGTATCGCTCTATATATATTAATATATATAATATACTCAGGGCTTAGAATCTATAGAAGTAGCATATATATAATATAAATGCAACTATAATTTTATATAAATTTATAGTATTATAGTCTATGTTTTTCGGTATTTATGCATAATAAAAGCAGACCTTTCTGTTGTTTTAGATTGGTCTGCGCTGTATATTTATTCACGTTTATTTGATTTCCAATGTTCTACTCCTATGAGTTCCTCGCCCCTCGTGTTTTAAAAATACCACTGCTGTCTCTTTCTGTCAATCAAAAATATTTTTTAATTTCGTTCTTGACATCCGCGATTGTTTCGTGGTATTTGTAATATAACAGTTAAGCGGCGGACTGTTCGCCCATCGTATTACGCCGCATTAAAGCCCCGGAACGCTCCGAGGCTTTTATTTTTGTCTAGTCTTCTAATGTGCTTTGCAGATTGTCGAGAATCTTTTGAAGTCGTTCATCTTTCTTTTCCGCATCTGACTCTTCCTTGACTTCTTCCAGCCCGTCAATCAAAAATCTTATGAAGCCGTTAAACTGTTTATCTGTCATTCCCATGTCTTTCATCTTGTTCTCCTTTCTCCCTTTCGGGGTATTGTCTTTCGACAATATTATGATAACATTATTATCAGTGTTAGTCAACACTTTTTTTAGTGTTAAAAGAATTTTATTTTCTCTTCGTCTGTTGGCTCTATTTCTAATATATCAGACGGCTGGCATCTTAATATAATACAAATAGTGTTTATAGTGTCTGTTGTGATTCCTTTCCCTTTTCTAATGTTTTGCATTGTTGCCTCACTCATTATCTTCTCTTTTCTCATTCTTGTCGATGTATACCCTCGTTCTGATAATGCTTTTAGCACATCTATCTTGTAAGAAAACATTTCATTCACTCCTTTTTGTTGTTTTATGTAATTATACAATAATCCAACCAAGAACGCAACGAATAATTCATTTCAAAAAACATCTTTTTTAGTGTTGACAAACACTGTTTTTAGTGTTACTGTAATATCAACAAAGGAACACAGAAACAACTCAAAACGAGGAAATGAAAGAGAGGTCAAAAGCATGAGTTATTATACAATGAGCAACAAAGAACTATCCCAGTTAATAAGAAAAGAATTGAAAGAGAATGGATTTACAAGCAAAGACGTTTCGGTCAGAGTTCGATCGGCTCTGTATGATACATCAGTGCAACTTACAGTCAAAAATCCACTTGTAAGACTTTCAGAGGTTGAAACAGTAACAAAGAAATTTTCAAAAGTTGAACGTTGCGAAAGAACGGGAGAGATTTTGGCGGGTTGTAACGTATACGTTCATTGTCAATATGAAAGTGGGATTTTTAACGATGTAGCCGCTCCGCTTCTTCCAATTGCTGAAAGAGTGTTAAATAATGAAAAATACAATGGGCGAAAAATTGCCGAGAACGACAAAACAGAGGTTCACATGATTAAAATAAATAATCTTGAGAGTCATTTATATGAATATCAAAAAGACACGAAACAACGGACAACAGAGAGTTATATATTACATTTTGCCGGAGATTTAGCCGTTGCAATGTGGAGATATAAAAATATCGGCACAATTTATGCATAACAAATACACCAAAAATCAGCCGGACACGTTCCGGCACTGTAATGCAGCCGAAGCCGGTTCCAAGCCCGGAAGATGCAGAGGACAGAAACACATAATTTTATCAAATTATTTTTAATTTGCTATTGACTTTACGCTCATTGAGCGTATAATACAGATATAAGATAAAGAAAGGAAGTACAGAAAGTAGTAAGGTAAGGGAAAATGACGAAAGAAGTAAAAATGTTTAATGGGAATATGTTGGCAGTAGGAGACGAAGTTGACTTTTGGGACACATGGGACGTCAAGGGTTCAGGCGGTGACGACGATGAAATTTTAGACTCCGGCTCTACATGGGTAGCGAATGAAGATAATGACATTCCGATTTGTGCGGAATTCGAGATATTAGAAAGAGATTATGAAGTTCCGGGGAAAAGCAGAATAAAAATAACAGGCTTCTTTTAAATGTGAGATAATTAATTAGAAAAGGGTGGAAAATCCACCCTTTATACAACTTAAAAAAGGAGTAGAAAAATGAGCAGGACAAAAGCCGCAGATCTAGTCGGAACTGAAATTAAAGGATTTAAAATTCTCGACTGGAAACGTGAAAATAAACGGACATATCTTCTTGCGGTGTGTCCGTTTTGCAATAAGCAAAAATGGATGCGGAAAGACCTTATAGATAATCCAAAAGTTGTCTCTTGTGGTTGTTACAATGCCAAAAACAATTACATTAAAAACAAAGACATAACTGGGCAAACTTTCGGCAGACTTACAGCTATCCGGCCAACAGAGAGAAAAACTTCCAATGGTGCTACTATTTGGGAATGCAAGTGTTCTTGTGGCAACGCAACATATGTCGGGATTTCCGAGCTTATTCTCGGCAAAATTAATAGCTGCGGTTGCTTAAGAACGGAAACCAGTCGAAAAAACGGAAAAAAAGCAGGAAAATATATAAAAGATAATTTCTGCATCGAAAACACGAACGTAAATAATCTAACAGCAAAAAAGCCTAAAAACAACACTTCCGGTATTAAAGGGGTTAGTTGGAACAAGGAAAGGCAAAAATGGGTTGCGCAGATAGTTTTCCAAGGGAAGTATCATAATCTTGGAAGATACGATAAGAAAGAAGATGCTGCGGAGATTCGCAAGATTGCAGAAGACAAACTGTATGGGGATTTTCTCGATCGGTATCATTCTCTCAAAGAAAAGGAAATTGATTTTAATCTTCTGCGCTCTGCTAATCTTTCCGTCCATGACGAGCGTTTTATTAATCGCGTCGAAAAAATATACAAAAAAATAAGAATGAAAGAAGAAATAGAAGTTCGCTCCAGAGATTACTTTTTTATCGCACAGCAAAAACATAATTATTCCAATCTGCCAAAGTGGCGGAAGGATCTCTTGCAGAAAACAGGAATTTTAAAAGTAATCGAAAGCAGAAATGCACATTCTTTTGATTATAAATTTAGACGAGCGAAAGAATATTACGAAAAATTCGGTAACTTAAGAGTGCCTCCGAATTACGTGGATGAGAAAGGCTTTGCGTTAGGCACATGGATAACAAATCTAAGGAACATATATTGCAAAAACAGCAAAGGGCTCTTGGATGAAAAACGGATCCAGCAACTCGAAAATATTGGGATCGAGTGGAGAATAAGAGATAATCTAACATGGGAACAATGGTACGAGCTTGCAGAAGAATACTTTAATATTCACGGAAATTTAAAAATGGCAAGTACCTTCGAGATGAATGGACACAAAATAGGACAGTGGCTTGTAAACCAAAGGCAAGCGAAAAACCATCCGGAAAACGGAAGGAAAATTACACAAGAACAAATCGAGAAATTAGATCAAATTGGAATGGTATGGGGGAAGAAAAATGGAATTTAAAGAACTATTAGAACAATCCGGAATGAATTTGAAACAGTTTAGCGAGTATTTCGGGATACCTTACAGAACTTTGCAAGGGTGGAAAGGCGACGAGCGTAAATGCCCTGACTATTTACTAAACCTTATGAAATATAAACTAGAAAACGAAAAATAGAATTTTGCCCCACCTCTTCGGAGATGGGGAGCTATTTTATCCATAGGTTGTGCAAGCTCGTATTTTCGTTTCTGAGCGATTTAATACCTTTAGCTTAGAATCGTTCGCCTTGCATGGAAAAGTCTAAAATAGCCGGTACACCGTGCCAATAGATAGCGAATCAGAGCATCCATGACAAGCAGAGATATTCTGAATTGTCAGAAAAAGGGCGTTAGAATGAATAATTATTCCAACGTCCTACTTTTTTACCCCTATAAAATAGGGTGACATCTTTTTTTCGGAAACGATTTTCCAGCTTTCAAAAATATTGCTCTAAAATGGCGCGATTCTCCATATATTAGAAACTATCATTGAATTTGCCTAAACTCAATAAATCCTGTTTGAATTTTTTCAACCCCATCTTTCTTACCGAATATATGTAAAAGATTAATAACTTTTGATTCATAATCGCTTTGATCTAAATAATAAATTGTCATTTTATCCGACAGCCCAGCTATTTCCCTAATCACATCAGAATCGGTAAGGCCTAAAGAATGTCCGAAAAAATGTAAATTTACCGGAAGAACACGCCCGTTCTCATTCACATAGAAACGTGCACGGTCTATAATTCCCGTCCTCTTCTGTATTCTCTGAAAATATTTCTTAAAATAAACAAAGTCAAGATTTTCTTCGCTATCATCGGAAATCCCAAACACCATATTTTTAGATTCTTGCTTAAGATCACCATGTATATAAAAAATATCATTCTCATCTATATCGTATACTTTCGATATAGTATCTGTATAATTAAAATTTATGACATATGACGGATTAATGCTTTTTATTTGCATTGATTCCATATCACGATTTGCCGAATCTAAATCAAATTTCAGATAACGCCACAACGCATTTATAGTATAATCCAATTCACTTTTTATACTATCAAAAAACTTTTTCTTATCAAATTCGCCAAATGTATTTTTGAATTCTCTAGCGATTTGCATGCCAGATAACATTGTATCTGTTTTCACGAAATAGCGTTCAAAGATTTTTATAATTTCCATATTTTCATTGGATAATCCTTTTGTCAAAAAACGACCTTTGTTTGCAGCACCTTTTTCATTCAAAATATTATCAAACAACTTCACGATATGATATATGGTTTCTTCGCAATCAATCCATCCGTCATTTGCATCAGCCATCATTTGAAAGGTTTTTATAAATGGGTTTTCCATTAAGTCTGATTTGCTACTTGTTGCATCCACAAAGTCAATGTATCTTGTTGCTAAACCATGATACAAATCAAATCCGTTTCCTATAACTAATATGTTGTTTTCTTTAGTATTCGCCATAACAGATCTCCTAGTTTTTTATTTTATCATAGCACAAAAAGAACCAGCACACCATGATGATATGCTGGTATTAAATTTCAATATTTTTTATCTTGCTTCTCTTTTTCAAATACTCTAACACACTAATCCTTGGCAGTCATTCTTCTCTCAGTTCTTTGCAGACCTCTTTAACAATCTCATGTTCTTCTGCTGCATCAGCATCTCCATCACAATAACTTGCCGCATATTTTTCTTTGTATTCCGTTGCTGTTCTGTGTTGTTCGCTCATTCTGATTACCTCCTTATCTCCTCGTAAATTATCCTTGCTCCTTTTGTAATTATGTAGCCTGCTGCCACAAATCCACTTATGACAGCAAGAGCACTCGCTACAAAATCTAATGTTTGTAAAAAGTACAAATTATCACCTTCTTTAAATTTTTTATATTTTTCTTAAAAACAGCGTTAGTTTTTTCAAGTTCGCGTGTATATATAGTAGAGGAGCCTATAATACTGTGAGGTCGGGGCAACGGCACTTAAGACCGTGCTCCGCTGTCCTCTATTTTTTTAATGCCCTGATCTCAACATACAGAATAATAATTCTGTCATTGATCGTTTTCTTAGTTTCGGAATATACTTTCTAATAGAGCACAATTTCCATTCTTTATCTATAGATAATTCTGTTGGACTTTCAAATTCTTCGTATTTATCCGCATAAACCGGAATAGGTACTAAAACTCCACCTCCAACAGTTCAAAACATTCTTTTAATGTTCCTTTTGTAATTTCCAACCAAGAACCATCATCAATAGAGTCAAGATGAATTTCTCCACCAATAATTGTGTGGTCGCTATCGTTAAACTCATAGATTTTCCCTTTGTCAATCACAACACTACTATTTTCAATCAGGAATCCATCATCATCATATTTATCAACACAAAATGATTTTTTGCATCTATATGTTTTCATGTTACACCTCCAACAGCTCATATGTTTTCTCGAAAATATCAGGTTTGCATGGATATAACTCTCCGGTTACCCCTTTTATGATATAGTCACCAATAGAAATATGCATGTCTCCTTCCAATGTCACAATGTCATATTGCTCTCCTGCAATGACCGTATTCAAATGTGCATTTTGTTCTCTTTTTATAATTCGTTTTTCTATAGCATCTGCAACCCATTCTGGACAACTTGCAAATGTTCCATTATATTGCCATGCTTCAACCGTTACTGGTTTCTTTCTGTATTTTGCCACTTATTCCACCTCCAACAATCCCTCTTCTACAAACACTTCTTCCAATAATTCGCTCATTTTATTTGTATTTATAGTTAATACTTCGTGAGGAAACCTTTCTTGATTGTCACAGCAGCTATATAGTTTTGCAATTAATATGTCATATTTTTTCATTGCTTCACCTCCAATCAAAATGAGTATGCTACCCAAAAATATTGCGTACTTCCCTCAATTGGGTAATAATACTTCCCATCGCCTGAATCCTCTCCATGCATCCATTGGTCGCAATACTCCCCATTGGACTGCTCATCGCCTTCAGGTTCTTGAGATACCCCAAAACCGTTTATCCAAAAATTCTCAAAACCATTTTCATTAGCAAACTCTTCCAATTCTTCATAAAGTGTATCTATTTCTTTTTTTAATTCCTCGTATCTTTCTGCCTTACTTGCTATTTCTTTAGGTACTTTCATTTATCACTCCACCTCCAACAACTTCGAATCATCAAAAATATTTCCAAATACCTCATATTCGCATCGCTTAATGTAAAAATCAGTTAACGGCATCGGCAAACAGAACGGTTCGCATTTGCTCAATGCATCTGTTGCGATTACTTCCGTGTGCCAGCCGGCAGCACTATCGACAACTTCTAATGTATCAACATCAATTACGTCGAATTTTCCAAATACGACTTTGGCTAAATCAGAATCATTTCCGTGTCCTCTTAAAATATCATTCTCCCAAATCTTCTTACCGTTCTTGTCGGTAAGTCCTGTGTACTGGCAGAGGGTGTCTAGGTCGATTTCATGCATGACAATTATTTTCCCTAGCTCTCCGTCAACATTAACTTTGTTTCCTGTTGGATGAATATAATACTTTCCACCACTCCTTATTAAATCTCCCTCGACCCAAACATTATCAAATGCATGTTTTTCATTATGTTTTTTAGTTGTTCTTGCTTTAAAAAGTATTTCTCTATTCATGTTCCTCTTCCTTTCCGAGTCCCTTGCGAGTTAACTCAAAAGAAAACTCGCAAGATAACTCAACTAATTATGACCAATCCAATCTCTGTCCGCAATAGTCGCAAAACCTCATCCTGTTACTTACGCCACAACCACAGTTAGGACATTTGCCAACAACTTTATAAACATTTTATTGAAATTATATATGTCTTTTTGACTATCTTTTTATATCTTCTTAAATGTCCGCAAAGCCTTATTTTATCGGCTCTACGGGCATTTTGCTTTTGTGGTAAACCTCACATATCTAGGTCTATCTTCTTATATTTTCGCTATCAAGCGTGGTTAAAATCGTGGTAAAATGGTTATTTTTCTATACTTCAAAATATTTGAAAGTATAGTGTTTATGTGGATAATCAAAATTTAGATATATAATTTCCATTAAAATCTTTCAATCCCTTAGTCTTAATCGGTTTCTTCGCCGTATCCCGTTCCTTCAGCTCCTGCACCTGCTCTGGAGTTAATTCTGTATCTTCGTATTCTGTCAATCTTGCAAGTATTTCTTTTATTGTTACATCGTTTTTAGCTTCTTTTGTTCCACTATGCGTTAATCTGCTCATTCTCTACACCTCAAACTTTCCAATATCATTCGCCAACCGAAATCCCATTCTTGACACATTTCGAATATTTTCTTTTATCAGTGCCATATTCGGATTTTTGTGGCTTAAAACATATTTAAGATACTCATCATGCTCGTCTTCAAAATCCGGACACTCAGCCTTATACTTCGCTCCATACTCACATTCTTCCTTTGCCACTTTCAAGCAAGCAATCATGTAATCTATCTTCTCTCCTGTATTCATTGTCAAACCTACCTTTCCCGAACTCTCTACATCTTCCCTTCAATGAATTTTGCCGCATCTTTAAAGCCATTTTCTTTCAGTTCCAAAAGAATCTTGTCTAAATTTGCCATACGACAAGTTTTCTCTTTCTCATCGTGTGAATCTTGGCAAGCTGCAATCCTCGCGACATCCAATCCTAAACCATACCTTTCATTCAGATATACCGCATAATCTCCCAATTCCGTATAGTGACCACCAAGCCAGTCCAAATCAAGTGATGCATTGGTTGCTTTCTGAAATTCTTCTCGGAACTTATGTAATCTTTGCTTTCCGAATCCAAATTCATCATGCAATACCATTCCGGTAACACATGTCATTGTGGCATATAAATTTTCAGATAACTGTTTCCAAAACTCATCAATCTGCTTATCTGTGTACGAAAGCGGAGCTTTCAGAACTCCGCGCTTCTTTATATCTTTTTCCAAGGCTTCAAGACCTGATTCTTTTACTACATTCACAGCGTATAGCATTCCTTGCATACGTGTTTCATACTCTTTATCTCTCTTTGCCATTTTACACTCCTATCGAAACCCGAACGCCATTCACTTCTACCGGATCGTTGATTTCAATGACAAGGCATCGTCTGCCATCGATCATTTTTGTCTCCACAAGATCGGTGCGGTCTGGATTGACTTTGATGG
>OGJZ01000916.1_pt1 | contig 30766 bp, 30 predicted proteins | sample 1572321 | NCBI WGS metagenome assembly OGJZ01 (sample SAMEA2582086, study PRJEB24529) | metagenome | biome: Human gut stool | place: China | collected 2011 | reverse complement strand
GGTCTGAACTGGAACCGTTCAAAGAGTGGACTAAAGCGGAAGCTAACGCAATTCCGGTAATCAATGACCCTGACGCAATGTACATCATGAAAACTGATGGCCAGACATGGACGGAAGGCGAAGATACTGAAAAAACAGACGAAGAGGGTTATTAATCATCATATCATGGCAACAATCAGAGAAACAATACTTGAATATCCATCCATTGGGGATATGGAAGGCTTTTTGGATAAGGTAGTCTTTATAAAGCGTGGCGTTAATCCCGAAGATAAATGCACTGCTGAAAACATGAAGTCAATCGGTCTTTGTGTCGCTGATACGTATGCCATGATGGTAAACTCCCAGGATTTCAGTGAAAACAAGCTTTCTATTACTCATCCCCGTTCTTTCTATATTCAGACTGCAAAGCAACTGTACATAGAGAACGGGGAACCGGAGAAGGCTGCTAAACTTGGGAAACGAATCATTATCAAGGGAAGGGTAGGGAACAGATGGTAAAACGGTATCCACATACAGCGATAGTAACTATGTCTGCTGATGGGCAGCTTGTTGACGGTGAATGGGTTCCGGGAATACCGGTTGAAATATCTGTCTCCGGACGTTACGACCCGGTAAGCGATGGAAGAATCGTTCTCAAACGTAATTCGGCTGGTGATGAAGCGCAAGTACATGGCTATTTCTATACCAAAATGCAGCCGCCGGCCGGTAGTAAGTTTTTGCGTTTGAAAGTCGAATCAAAGGGTATTGATATACCAGTTATCTGTTGGGAACCTTATCAATCACATTCAATAATTAACGTATGAGAAACGGTATGACACCTCTTTTCGATCAACAGTCACTAGAACGTTGGTTCGATCACTTTCAAAGTAAAGCGGAAGATAAGATGCTTGTTCTCCTGCAGGCAGGCGGTGAGAAGTTTATCGAAGTAGCTCGCCGGAGTGGTTCATATAAAGACCAAACAGGCAACCTTCGTTCCTCTATCGGATATGTGATTGCCAAAGACGGTGAGGTTGTCAAAGAGAACTTCACAGAGAGCGACAAGGGGACTGACAAGACAACTGGTAAGTACAAAGGTCGTAGGCTTGCAGAAAAAGTCTCCCTTTCTCATACTGGCGGTTATGTGTTGGTTGGTGTTGCAGGAATGGAGTATGCGGCAGCCGTGGAAGCTAAAGGGTATGAAGTCGCTTCAGGAGCAAATGCGCAATGTGAGAAATATCTAAGGGATGCATTGAAATCAGTTTTTAGCAAGATTTGATTATGGATGAATTTGACGCTGTAGATATAGTTTATAATGCTGTGGCCGCTATGGGCACCAATATTTTGATTTACAAGGACAAATCGGAAGCAGGTGTTACTAATGAGCATATTGTTATTAATCACCTGCAACTGAATGAACTTGACTTTATTAATAAAGTGCCTGTCAATATCAACATCTTCGTTCCCTTGAATGATAATGGAATGAACCGACGTCAACGAATGAAAGAATTAAAGCGTAAGGTAAGGAAATCGCTTAATTCAATCAATAGTAATGACGGTGTATGTAAAGAAGTAACAGTTCTCTGGAGTGTTCCAATGCCGGACTTGAAAGAGGGCTTCGCTTGTACAAACATTAGATTAGAAATTTTAATAGACCAGTAATTATGGCAAAAACAAAAAGACCTGTCGCTATGGGCGTAGGTGCAATTAGATTTGCAGAAGTCGGGGATGGTATCCCTGGAACAGAATTTAAAGAACTTCCGTTGCCGTACAAAGGTAGTGTTGCTTTCAACTTCGCAGACCCTAAGGAAGTGAAAATTGATTTAGAGGGAACGCCAGACCCATTGTTCGTAGAGTTCGTAAAAGATACAACGGATTATATTGAGTTTGCAATTCCAACACCGGACAATGAGACCATTCAAACAGTAATGGGTGGAGAAATTGACAACGGTACTGAAGGTAATGCAAAAGACATTTGGAAAGAAAGTACAGAAGTTCCTTCTATCTCAAAAACATTCCAGTGCGAAACATTACCAAAGAATGGTACAAAGGTTATCTATACTATTGTCAATGGAAAAGTTATGGGGAAAATATCTCAAGCTCCCGGCTCTGAACAACCCGAACTCCTATTGGTACGCGTGTATAAACAATCTGCTATCTCCGCTGCGGGTGTAAAAGGCTATGCTTTCTCTCGTGAAGTTGTCGCAGCTTAGTATTATTAAGGTTTCCTGTATGGCTAAGTTGGTTAAAGCACTACGTTGTTAGGTAGAGACTGGTGGTTCGAATCCACCTACAGGAACAAACAATTTGAAGGATGGAGCCGAAAGTATTGAGGGTTAGTCGCGAATAGCCGGAGATATTGCTTGGAAGTACAACGGGCTAGGCTCCTTGATGAAATTTATGAGTATAAAGAACTTATTTCAGCAAGAATCGGAATCTGTAACGGGTCAGTCTGTCAGGATTCCATTTGATTTTACTAACCGGGATTCTATTCCTGAAGGGAAGAACCCCGGTGATTGTATTGTAATAAAGCCTATTACTGTCAGGACATGGTTTAAAATCCGTCCGCTTCTCCTTGAAATAGAGAAGGAAGATATTGATAGAATGATTGTAAAAGAGAAGGGACTGCCGGAGGATTTTCCGGAGCTGATGAACAAGTACGGAGAATTACTTCTTGATGTCGTTTGTCTGGGGATTCACAATAAGCCCAGCAATCCGCCGGAATGGTTCAAACAGGTTCTTGCAGACAATTCTACATGGGAAGATATACGGATACTATTCAATGCAATCATATATCGGATAGGATATCACCCTTTTTGCACCTCTATCACGATGCTTCGGAACGTGAGCCCGCTACGAGAGACGGAGATAATAGCCGCTCAGAAGAATTTGCAAAGTTGGAAGGATACAACCAAAGTCGATTCTTAGTTATTGCAAAAGAAGCCCTAGGATTGACTTTTAACGAGACGTTGGATAGTAGCTACGGATTGATAGAGATATTGCTTCAAGAGTATTCCTTTGTAATGAGAGAGCGACATAAGACGACTGATGAAGACGGAGAAGTCGAAGGACGAGATTATGAATGGGTTGAACTCCCCAACTTTGATAATCCGGACGAAAAGATTCGGATGAAGAAATACAATGATATTGGCGAAAAAGTCAAAGGTTAAGGTAATTTGCTGTTGTGTTTATATATTAGGTTAACTGTTTTTTTATTTAAATTGGTTTAGAGTGTATGCCCTGTCAACTGAGAAGTTCACAGGGCATTAACATACTAAATTATATTGTTGACCTTAATAAAATTTATAATTGCTTTTATTATCTCATCTTTACGGGCTTGTAGCCTAGATACTTCATCTAATGGAGAAGTCCATCGATCCCAAATATTAGCACCTACAATGTTTGTTAACTTAAAAGTGATAATATAGTATGAGTTTGTATTCAAATAAGCATATGTACTAGACAAGAAAGCTCCACCCTTTTGTTCTGCAATAATAAGAAAATCAGGAGTACTATTTCCTAAAGTTACAGGCAAATATTCTTTTCGCTCTGTTGGCGATGATGATATTGCTTCAGCAAAAACGTTTATGCTGTTAAAATTATTAGATAAAATAATATGATTTTTCATCCATAATCTTGCTTGTTGATAATTTAACAGATACTTGATAGTTGAGGTTTTTCCACTATTTTGCTCTCCCTCAATAACAATTGCTAGTTTCATAATATTAGATTTTTTATTATTAATATTTCAATCATTCTTTGCTTTTTGTTGCGAAGAATTCAAAATTTCATTTTTCTTTTATTATAGCACCAATGGATAATGAATTATTTTATGACAAAAAGGCCATCTTTTCCCTTTTATTCCGACCAAGGAACATAATCTTTCATTTACACTAGGGATCATGCAACAAAGGGAATTGATAGCCTATTTTGCAATATTGTAGACTTACCAACTCCCTAGAGTAAAATACAAAATTGTTCCTTGGTCTTAGAACACTGCAAAGATGCTCATTTTTTTCGAAATAGCCAAATTTTGTCCCCTTTTTATATTTTAAGAATAAATGCTATATGGGTATTCAGAACAAAGATGGAGCGTTGTATTTCGCGACAGGAATAGATAATTCAGGGTTATATTCTGGACGCAATGAAGCTATGGGTATTATTAAGGCAATGGCCAGTGAGATAACTGCTTTCGATGTATTCGGAGGAATTGGCATAAGTGCGGGCATTGCTTTTGCACAAGCAGCCAAAGGTGCGTATGAATTCGAGAAGCAGTTTCAGCAAAGTATGAAAGAAGTTGCTACCCTTTCAAGTGGGATAAAGGGTAGTTTGACAGACTACATGAATCAGGTTATGGAGATAACCCGAGAGATTCCAGTACTTGCGAATGATGCGGCTAAAGCATTGTATCAGATTGTATCTGCCGGCCATGATGGTGCGGATGGTATGAAGGTTCTGGAAGTATCGGCTAAAGCTGCTATCGGTGGAGTTACCGATACGGCTACGGCAGCAGACGGTATCACTACCCTATTGAATGCCTATAAGCTTGATGTTTCAGAAGCAGAAAAAATATCAGACCAATTATTTACAACTGTCAAGCTTGGTAAGACATCGTTTGGTGAATTAGGTAAGAGTATCGCGCAAGTTGCCCCCATTGCTGCCAGCTATGGTGTCGAAACAGATCAAGTATTGGCTGCTGTAGCTACACTTACCAAACAAGGTACTCCAACGGCACAAGCTATGACACAGATACGTGCTTCCATTATTGCAGTTTCTAAGGTACTTGGTGATGGTGCATTTGATAACAGAACCTATCAAGAAGCTTTGGCAGAGGTTGCCAGGCAGGCCGGTGGTTCAGAATCTAAATTGCGTGAACTAGTGCCGGAAGTTGAAGCTGTTAATGCAGTTCTCGGGTTAACCGGTATAAATGTCAAAGAGGCTGCCGGACATCTGGAAGAAATGCAAAATGCCACAGGCGCGGCAGAAGCAGCATTTAAAGAAATGGCTTCTTCTGCTGAGAATCAAATGAAGCTACTGGGGAATAACATAACGGCGGCACTTCGCCCATTAGGACAGGAAATCTTAAAAGAAATATCTGCCGCAGCACAATCTATGAATGAAGCTTTTAAAGATGGAAGTGCTCAAGAAGCATTAAAAAACACAGGTGCGCTGATTGTGGCTGTTACAACGGCTCTAGTTGGATATAAGGGAAGTCTTTTAGCCGTAAGTACTGCCAAACAGGTATATACAACGATAACAGCTATTCTCAATAAGCAACGTGCAATTGAAGCAGCCAATCTTGTATTAACCAAAGGTATGTATGCAATTGAAGCCACTATGATTGCCAAGAACACATCGGCCCGTATTCTTTTAACCAAAGCTTTAAAGGCTCAAACAATCGCTCAGCTGAATAATATTGCTACAATGTTGACTAATCCATATATTGCAGCTGCGGTAGCGTTTGCTGCACTTGGAGTTGCTATTTATAATGTGGTTACAGCTGAGACGGCAGCAGAAAGAATACAAAGAAAATATAACAAGGCGATAGAAGAACAAAATAGACTATTGAATGAATTAAAAAGTAAAACTAGCAGTCTTGTTGCAGTTATACAAGATGAAAATTCGACGCAATACGACAAAGTTAAAGCATATAAACAACTTCAAGCTCTAATGCCTACAGTCTTCTCTAATATGGATATTGAGACATTGAAACTCATGGATCATCTTTCTTTGAATAAGCAAATTAATAATGAAATAAATAGAAGAGAAAGGATTGGGGCGAAGACTAATGTGATAATAGCCCAAAAGAAATATGATACAGCTTCTGCTAAATATAGAAAAGATATCGACAATGGTTTGGTTGGCGCAGGTTCTTTAGCTGAGAAAAATGAAGCATTTATGGAGCTTGAAGTAGCAAAGAAGGTTTATTCAGAAATAGAAAACATTCAAAAAGAAGCTAAAGAGAAATCCAAACCCAAAGAGTTGAAAATAATTTCCCTTCGGAACAATATTGATACACTGAAATCGGAAATCACAGAGTTACAATCACTTGTAGAGAAAGAACAAGAAGAAAATAATGGTTGGTCTCCAAATGCCTGGCTACTTGATGCGAAACAACATCAACTCTCTAAAAAAGAAAAGGAACTAAAAGCCTTACTTCCAGGAAAATCCAATGATAATAAGAAAGCTACTACGCAAAATAAGGCTTTTTGGACGAAACAGAAAGACGATGCTACAAAAGCACTAGATTCAATCGCTTCGGCACAAAAGAAATTGATGGATGCCGGAAACTTCAAGGGTATAGACTCCACTGTGGTAAAGTCCTATAAAGAAAATGCCAAGAAATTGAAAGAAGCTGAGAAAGAATTAAAAGTCTATGACTCATCTTCCAAACAGGACGATAAAGCGCAAAAGTTACGTGAGGAGCAGGAAAAATACAAGCTCCTGCTCGATAAGCAAACACGCGAACAGGAACGAATCAAGATCGATTCAGCAAATGAACTCGAACAACTTGAAATAAACAAGCTCAAAGAGAGTAGTGAAAAAGTCCTCAGACAAAGGAAACTAAATCACAAACTAGAATTGCAGGCTATCGAGCGTGAAGCAGAAGACAAGAAACTAAAAGTGATTGAAGATGCTCGCTCTGCTTTTGAAGCTAATCCGGAAAACAAGAAGAAGACTTTTAATACAAGTGCTTTCATCAATTCTGAGTCAACGAAGAAACTGTTTGCCATGTTCGACAACGTTGCAAAGGAAGCCGCTGCGACTGCTGATACAAAGTACAATCGTGGAGATGATTTATCTGATTTGTTGAATCAGTATCAGGACTATACAGACCAACGTCTTGCGATTGAACGAAAGTTCAACGAAGATATTGCTACTCTTCAAGAACAGCGCAAACAGGCAGAAAAGGACGGAAATACAGAACAGGTAGAACAGATTGATCGTTCCATCACCCAAGCTACGAAAGATAAGGGTATGGAACTTATGAATATGGACTATAATAAGCTGAAAGAATCTCCGGAATACGTTCGTGCCTTTGAGAATTTGAAAGAAACATCTTCTGAAACTCTTAATTCTCTTCTTTCTCAACTAGAGAATGCAAAAGGGACAGCAGCTAAGGTATTATCTCCGGACCAACTTCGTGAATATACCAGCACTATTCAATCAATAATGGATGAACTGGATTCACGTAATCCGTTTCAATCATTATCTGACAAGAAGAAGGAACTGGCAGAAGCGGAGGAAGAACTAGCTAAAGCGCAAATTGAGTTAGAGAATGCCCGGAGCCAGGCGGAAGCAGTGAAAGGCGGTGCTATGATTGAGAACGGTGTCAAGTCTTCTAAGTATAATCCCAAGACCGGAAAGATCGATTCAACTAAAGCATATCTAACCGAGGCGCAAGCGTTGGATAAGGTGAAGGAGAAAACGGATAACTACAATGAAGCAAAAGACAAAACGACGAAAGCCAGTGCAAAGGTACAAGCAGCTGAAAGAAAGGTAGCAAGTGTTATCGGAGAACTCGGCGACTCATTAAAAGATCTAGGATCGGCTATTGGCGGACAAGCTGGCGAAATCATTAGTATCATTGGCAATATTGGTACCTTCGCCATGACGGCGATGAATGGCGTAGAAACAGCATCAACAACGGCATCAACTGCAATCAAAGCGGTTGAAAAAGCATCTGTCATTCTCGCCATCATCGGTGCAGCTATGCAGATAGCAATGAAAATCTTCGACCTGTTCGGCAAAGACGACACAACGGAAAAGTATGAGAAAGCCAAAGAAGCTTATGAATCTTATATCAACATTCTTGATAGAGTGATAGAAAAGCAACTGGAATTGGCTGCAACTCTTACAGGAGATAATGCGAATACTGCTTATGACAAGGCCCTTGAAATGATAAGGCTACAGAATGAGAATGCACGTATTTTAGGTAAACAATACTTGAACTCTGGTGCATCCGGCAAGTCACATTCAAAGGGATATACTGAAGTGGAAGATATGTCCATGGAGGGGTGGAAGCAAGCGGCAGATACGCTAGGTATGAGCGTCGATGAATTTAAAGACAAAATGGGCGGACGCATGGCCGGTCTGTTTGATTTGACAGATGAACAACTTGCAAAACTTCAAGAAAATGCTGGGATCTTCTGGTCACAACTTGACTCTGACACTCAAAAATTCGCGGATCAGATAGTGGATGGTGTTACCCAGGTTGCAGAGGTTGTCGAGCAGAAGATCACCGATGCTACTCTCATTGATATAGACGGACTTCGTTCAGACTTTCAGGATCTGCTTACAGATATGGATGCCGATAGTGCTGATTTCGCAGATAACTTCGAGGAATACATGAGAAATGCTATTCTTAATTCCATGCTCAAAGAAGACTATATGGACCGATTAACAGCTTGGAGGAAGAAGTTTTATGACGCCATGGATGATGGAGTAACGGAAGAAGAATATAATGCTTTAAAAGCGGAAGGTCAGCAGATTTCTGATGACATGAAAGCCAAACGAGATGCGTTAGCTGAAATGTATGGCTGGAACAAAGATGACGATGAGCGTGAAGCATCAAAGAAAGGTTTTGCCTCCATGTCGCAGGACTCTGCAGATAAACTGGATGGTGCATTTGCTGTTATGACTTCTCACACATATTCAATAAACGAAGGAGTCAAGCAAATACAATTAAGTACAGATAAGATCATTGAGAAGCTTGTATACCTATCCAGCATGGACAAGAATATAGGTGAAATGATGAAACATAGCGATCTTGTCATTACTTACCTGTCAGACATAAGTAGTCATACGGCACGCCTTGAAGCTATTGAAAAGGCTATAGAATCTATCAGAATGGGGATTGACACATTGAACACTAAAGGCATAACATTGAAGCGATGACAGGACAATTTTACATAGATGGAATAGACGCATATACCAGTTTAGGGATATGCGTTACAAAGGGAAGTTACAATAATCTTGTAGCCTTCCCTGCTATCAAAGAACCGGAAAAAAACGACTGGCCGGAAGAAGACGGACAAGAATTTGATCTTTCTAATATTGCCCTAAATACAAGTGATATAAGCATTGAATTTGCGTATATGGGCAGTATGGGCATTGGCGGACTAATTGATAAGCTCTCGGACCTGAGTTATCATGAATTTCGTTTTCCACTTATTGACAGAACATATACTCTACGTTTGTCTTCTCAAAACAGTTATGTAATCAATGCGGGTCTTGAAATTTCTAAGTTCACTCTTACAAATGACTTTCCCCGTGAAGCCAACGATGAGTATCAAGAACCTATTAACGATAGTGACCTCCCATTTCCAAAGGGCTATGAGCTTGACGGTAAAGATCTAACCGACTATGGTGTAGTAGTATTGAAAGGCACTACAGCAGAGATACTGAAAACTCCTGCGGTAAAGAAGAATCTGCTGCAAAATTTCAAGTACCAGGACGGAGCCATCTACGACGGGAATGCCGTAAAGTTTCAAACTAAAGATGTAGCTATAAAATGCGCAATGCGAGCTAAGACGATCGAAACATTCTGGCGCAATCGTGATGCTCTACTTCATGACTTGACAAAGCTATATTTAAAGACAGATGATGAAGGATATGAGTATTCCGATGCGGAACGTATATTTTATTGTGATGAGTGGAGTGAAAGCTATCCCTGCTATTATAAGAGCTGTCAGACAAACAGTTTTACTCTGAACAACGGTGTATGGTGGGAATTTACCTTGAAGCTCGTATTTACTAGCTTCCGGATTGGAGAAACAGACTTCCTGCTTGCATCCGAAGCGGGTGAGTTTATTATAACAGAGGACGGAGAGTTTTATATTGACTTAAATTGAAGAGACCATGGATGAAAAAGAAATGAATGGAATCGTAATTAAAGGAGAATATCATGAGGCGGTACAATGGGACCTAGAAGGATTCAAATGTCACGAATGTTCCCTTTATGAAGTTTGTGATTGTATAGCAACTTGTACATTATCAGATATGTCTCTTTGTGAACATATAACTGATAATAAATTGTCTGTGTTTGTCAATCGCGGAAAAGTGAAAATAGAAAAAGTATAGAAGCCATGCCATTAAAAAAGAAAAGAATATCAGAGTTGAACGAAGCCAGCGACATGAAAGGCTTCTACACCATCGGTTACCGAATTGTTAGCGGTGTTAAGACCAGCCTTAAATTCGGGCTAGAGAAGATTCAGACAGCCTTAGATAATATGCTCAAAGCTACGAGCGATGCCAAAACCGCTACTACCGATATGCGGCAATTAGAGGCTACCGTTGAAGGGAATGAATCAACTCGTGAAACTGCTGAGTCTCGTCGTAACGCTTCCGAGCAATCAAGGCAGACAGCTGAAACGGGACGTTCAAGAGAAGAACAAGCCCGTGAAGCTGCTGAATCAGTGCGCATCACTAATGAGAATGCACGTAAGAGCGCCGAAACTGGACGTTCCTCTGCTGAAAGTAATCGTGTAACCGCAGAAGGTAAGCGAGTAACAGCCGAAGGCACACGCGAATCTAATGAGCAAACGAGAAAGAATGCTGAGACTGCAAGGGGCACGGCAGAAGCCGAACGCCTATCCTCTGAAACTGCTCGCAAGTCTGCGGAGTCTGCTAGAGTTACCGCGGAAGGAAAACGGGTAACAGTCGAAGAAGCACGCGTCTCAGCTGAAACAGCTCGTTCCTCTGCTGAAAATATAAGAAAGCAGAATGAAGAGACACGAAAAACTGCGGAAGGCACTCGCGGATCAAACGAGACAAAACGTGTGAATGCTGAAACAGGACGTAATAATGCAGAAATAGCACGATCATCTGCAGAAGAAACTAGGGTATCCGATGAAGATGCACGCAAGATCGCCGAAGCCGCTAGGGTGAAAGTTGAATCCGATCGTGTTACGGCTGAGAATGCACGTAAAACGGCTGAAACTACCCGGGCATCCGAAGAACAAACACGCAAAACAAATGAGGATGCTCGTAAAACGGCTGAATCTGGACGTTCTACTGCTGAGAATACAAGAATACAGAATGAGGATGCCCGTAAAACGGCTGAAACTGCTCGCGCAACCGCAGAAGGAAAGCGTGTTACGGCTGAAACCAGTCGTGTGGACACAGAAAATAAACGTGTCTCTGACGAACAAACACGCAAAAGCAATGAAGAAGCTCGTAAAACAGCCGAAAGCGGACGTTCTTCTGCTGAATCGGAACGTGTGAAGGAAGAAGATAAGCGCAAAACAGCTGAAACGACTCGTTCTACTGCCGAATCAGGTCGTGTTACAGCAGAAGATAAGCGGAAGGAAGCCGAAGTCACAAGGGGAACGAATGAAACTTCTCGTGTGGCAGCCGAGACCGCTAGAGTCACCGTTGAATCCGAACGCGTATCTGCCGAAACATCTCGTAAGTCTGCGGAAACAGGCCGGGTGTCGGAGGAAAACAAAAGAAAGGCTGCTGAAACTTCCCGTGTCACGGCTGAAACTTCCCGGGCATCCGAAGAAGACAAAAGAACGCAGAATGAAGATGCCCGTAAAACAGCGGAAGGCACTCGCGGATCAAATGAGACAAAACGCGTAAATGCTGAAACAGGACGTGTAGAGGCGGAATCTAAACGTAAGTCAGAGTATGCCGGTATTGTGCAGGAAATGACACAAGCAACAAATGAAGCCACCGGACAGATTGCTATTGTCAAGCAATTAACAGATGATGCAAATGCAGCTAAAAATGCGTCTGTTGAGCAGACAGCCCTTGCTAAAAAAGCTACGGATGCGGCTAATACTGCTGCTGGTAGTGTCAATGCTGCAAAAGAAGCTGCTACTACTGCAGCGGCAGGTGCCAATGCTGCCAAAACAGCATCAGAGGCACAAACTGCTCTTGCTAAGAAGGCCACTGACGATGCAAATGCAGCTAAAAATGCATCTGTAACACAGACAGGTTTAGCGAAAAAAGCAACGGATGATGCCAATGCAGCAGCATTGGCCGCTAACAATGCAGTTTCGGGAGTTGATGCAAAAGTGCAGACAGCGATTGATAAGTTAGTCGCTGGAGCTCCGGACGCTCTTGATACATTGATTGAGTTAGCGAACGCACTTAATAATGATCCGAACTTTGCTGCTACCATGGCAACAGAGTTAGGGAAGAAGCTCAACGTTTCCGATATTGTCAATAACCTGACAAGTGGTGGAGCTGGAAAGGTTCTTTCTGCCGAACAAGGGAAGACTTTGAAAGCTGCTCTGGATGCACATAATCACGATGCAGTATATGAGAAGATTATTACTAAACTAACTGCCTTCAATAAAAATTTCGGTACGGCTGCCGGAACCGTGTGCGAAGGTAACGATGCCCGCTTAAGTAATGCAAGAATTCCGTTAGCTCACTCACATAAGAAAGCAGATATTAGCGATTTCCCAACTTCAATGCCGGCAAGTGACGTGCCCGCATGGGCAAAGGCTGCCAATAAACCTACCTATACGGCAAGCGAAGTCGGGGCCTCTCCTACTAATCATAACCATACTGGAACTTATGAACCCGCATTCACTAAGAACACAGCCTTTAATAAGAACTTTGGTAGTGCTGCCGGGACTGTATGCGAAGGTAATGACGCTCGTTTAAGTGATGCTCGTACACCGAAAGCACATACTCATAAGAAGTCTGAGATCAGTGATTTTCCTACTTCAATGCCTGCTAGCGATGTACCCGCTTGGGCTAAGGCTACCAATAAACCGAGTTACACTGCAAGCGAAGTTGGGGCATCACCATCAAACCACAATCATGCGGGTACTTATGAACCTGCATTTACTAAAAAAACGGCTTTTAATAAAGATTTTGGTACGGCTGCCGGATCTGTATGCGAAGGTAATGATGCCCGCTTAAGTAATGCAAGAACTCCGTTAGCTCACTCACATAAGAAAGCGGATATTAGCGATTTCCCAACTTCAATGCCGGCAAGCGATGTGCCCGCTTGGGCGAAGGCAGCAAAGAAACCCACCTATACGGCAAGCGAAGTCGGGGCTTCTCCTACTAATCATAACCACGATGCAGATTATCAACCCCTCGGTGATTATGCTGACGCATCACATACTCATGATGCTTCTGATATTACACCTGATTCAACACATAGATTTGTTACTGACTCTGAAAAAAGCACATGGAACAGTAAGGCTGCAGGGAATCACAACCATTTCGGAGTATATCAGCCTGCTGGTAGCTATGCTCCCTCATCACATGGTCACAGTGCTAGTGATGTAACCCCTGATTCAACACATAGATTCGTAACAGATTCGGAAAAATCTACTTGGAATAGTAAAGCAGCCGGTAACCACAATCATGACTCTGCTTATCAGCCTAAAGGCAGTTATGCTCCTTCATCACATAGCCATGTTGCCACTGAAGTGACTCCGGATGCTACTCATCGCTTTGTTACTGATACGGAAAAAAGTACATGGAATGGTAAAGCTGAAGGGAATCATAATCATGACTCAACTTATCAGCCTAAGGGAAGTTATGCTGCCGCATCACATTCACACTCTGCTTCAGACATAACAGAAGTGACAAATAAGAAGTTTATGACGGATGCAGAAAAGAGTGTACTAAGTTCTCTTGGAACTACGTATGCTTTGAAAGATTTCTCTAATATCGGAGTCAAATCACTTGGACAAAACGGTTATCGTAAATATGATGACGGCCTGCTTATTCAATGGGGGTACTCAAGTACTTCCGGGATAGGTAAAACCGTGTATCTTAATACGACCTTTTATGATAGTAATTACACTATTCTATTAACTGGAACCAGGAAAGTACATAGTAATTACATATATTCTTTTGATATCTTTAATAAATATGCATCTTATTTTGTAATGGATTCTGTTTATCAAAATGTTGATTCCGATGCTGGAGGGTTTAGTATAGCTTTTTATTGGTTCGCTATTGGTCGTTGGAAGTAATCTTATTTCCAACGGCCAATAGCAAACCAATAGTAAGGCCAGGGAGAATATCCGCCACCACCATTATCAGCTCCAAATCTAACACACATTCGAAAATATGATTGAGTTTTGGACACTAGCATTGGTGCTATGACAACTGCTTCAGAAGTATTATTATAAACTCCGATAGCAGATACATTGTAATTGCTATCATAAAATGAACTGTTTAAATAAGTTGTTTTAATTGAGGCACTTCCTGTAATATATCCCCACTGGATAAGCAAGCCGTCATCATATTTACGATAACCATTTTGTCCAAGTGATTTAGCTCCGATATTAGAGAAATCTTTTAAAGCATACGTAGTTCCAAGAGAACTAATTTTATATAAACAAATAACTAAATGAATGTATTATGAAATACTGGAAACAAGGATTTTACGATGAACCAATTGAGGGTTCGGTAGAAATTGAGGACGACTATTACAATGATTTGTTAGAAGGTCAGTCTGAAGGAAAAGAAATTTACGAGGGTGATAATGGTGTTCCCATTTTGGTAGAGCATGAGTATTCTATTGATGAAATAAAAGAAATGAAGGTAAGTCGTATCTTGCTGTATGACAAGTCAAAGGCGGTCAATTCGTTTACTTTAAATGGAAAAGAAATGTGGCTTGATAAGGATACTCGGGTTGGTTTGAAGAACTCTATTTTAATAGAACAAGACATGGGAAGGACCGAAACAGTGTTGTGGAGCGATGGTGTGAAATATACTATTCCTATTCTTAACGCATTAGCAATGCTGAATTCACTAGAATTATATGCCCTTGATTGCTACAATATAACGCAGTTGCATCTTGCAGCTATAAAAAAGATGTATATCGTGTCGCAGATTGAAGAGTATGATTACACAGTAGGTTATCCGGAAAAACTATTATTTGAATAGCATTAAAAACACATACCTGATTATATTTTAGAGTATAATTCTAATCAGATGATATGATAATTTTATATAGTGGTAATAAGGAAATAAAGCTCGACGTAAAGGACGAAAGTTACTCTTACGAAGCGATCATGGCGGAAGATACACTTAATTTGTATTTTTCCTATCCGGGATACTTAGAAATACCGGTCGGAACTTGGTGCGACTTTTACGGAAAGCGTTATTCTCTCAAAAAAGATAGTAATTTCAAGAAGAAAGGTGAGCGCAACTTTGAATATACACTTATCCTTGAAACAGCTAAAGCGGATGCTATGATGTGGAAAGTTCGTCACATTGCAGATAACAGCATCAAATTCGCATATACAGCTAAAGCACATGAACACCTACGATTACTCGTCGAGAACCTAAATCGTCGTGATATGGGCTGGAAAGTCGGTGATTGCATCGAAGGAACAGATAAAGTTATCAACTATAATCACACATATATTCTTGATGCCCTTAATCAACTTGCAGATACGTATGAAACGGAATGGCAGATTACTGGAAAGACGGTTCATCTTCGTAAAGTTGAATATAACAAGAATAATCCTTTGAAGCTGTCTTATGGTAAAGGCCATGGTTTCAAGGTTGGTGTTGGTCGGGAATCCGGAGATATACCGCCCGAAATTGTCCTAGTAGAAACTTCTGATCGAAATATCAACTACTCGACATACGGAGCTAAATATCTGTTACTACCCAAATCTAAGACCCTTCATTATGAAGGTAGAACGTATATAACTGATGCAGACGGAACCAGTGTCATGCGTGCTGACAAGACCTTAGTTACAGGTAAAGAGGATAGTCTAGACTGCACTGCAATCTATCCTTCTCGTATTGGTACTGTTAGCTCTGTTATCGAGGTCAATAAGGAGACTAACTTCTATGATTTTGTAGATAGCGATATACCTAACGATCTTGATTTTAAGAAATGTCTGATAGCCGGAGAGACCATGACCGTCATCTTCCAAACAGGTATACTGACAGGCAAAGAGTTTGAAGTCAAGTATATCCATGAGCCCATTCTTAAAGAGGATGGAGAAATAGAGAAAGCAGGTAGACGTTTTGAAATAGTTCCACAGGAGATCGACGGTATCACTATGCCGGAACATGATGTTTGGCATCCTAAGACAGGCGATACTTACGCAGTATTTGGCATTCAGTTACCGAACTCATATATCTGTAATGATGAAGAGCAGACAGGTGCGAGCTGGGAAGTATTCAAGGAAGCTGCTAAATATCTCTTTGAGCATGAAGATAAGCAATTCACTTTTACCGGGACCTTGGACGGTATCTGGGCAAAGAAACGCTGGCTAAAGATAGGCGGTAAAATTGTATTAGGCGGTTATGTAAACTTCTCCGATAGCCAATTTCATCCGGAAGGTTCGCTTATTCGTATGATAGGAATCAAGCGTTATGTGAACAATCCCTATTCTCCGGAAATAGAATTATCAAATGATCCAGTTGGTACATCCGTAACCAGCGAACTAGATAAAATCGAGACAAATGAAGTTGACGTAGATATCAAATATAAAGATTCTTTGCGATTTACCAAGCGCCGTTTTCGTGATGCAAAGGAAACTATGTCTATGCTTGAAGATGCTTTATTGAACTTCTCCGGATCAATCAACCCCATCACGATACAAACGATGCAGTTACTTGTAGGTGATGAAAGTTTGCAGTTCCGCTTTGTCAGATCAAAAGCGGTCCCGGTACAAGTATCTCATAACATTACTTACAATATCAATACAAAGGTTCTACATTCGCCTGCCGGCATTATCCAACACATGACGCTAGGGATAAAAACGGTGTCGTCTGAACACAAAGCTAGCGAATACAAATTTTGGGATATGGCTGAATATAATTCTCCGGTGCTTATTGCCCCAGAGAAGAAATATTATCTGTATGCTGTATGCAGCAAGGAGAATCAGACCGGCACATTCCTTCTCAGTGAAACAGCTATCAAAATGGAACAGATAGCAGGATATTATCACCTACTAACCGGCATCCTAAACAGTGAGTATGAAGGTGAGCGCAGCTTCGTTGAGTTGTATGGATTCACTGAAATTCTGCCGGGCCGCGTAACGACAGAACGGATCATCTCTCCGGATGGAAAGACATACTTCGACCTGGTTAAAAGTAAAATAGTTGGAAATATTCAAATTAAGGCAGGCTCCTCCGGATTAGAAAATTTGGAAGAATGGCTTGAAGTAAGCGATCTGATCGATTCTATTCAGAAGTCTGCAGCTGATGCAAACGATGCTGTTGGAGGTCTGCATGATTATATCGACGGTGCATTTGCTGACGGTATTATTACTGAGGCAGAAGCTAAGGCTATCGAAAAGTACATCAACACAGTAAATAATGCGAAAGCAGCTGTAGAAGCAACATACAACAAACTGTATGTGAACCCTTATCTCTCAGGAACGGCCAAATCGGGATTACTTAATGCTAAAGTTACGTTGATGGGAAGCATTGAGAATCTTATCAAGTCTATCAATGATGCTATTGCGGATGGACAGACAACTGTTGCAGAAAAGAAAGACGTTGATGATAAGTATGTCTTGTTTAATTCTGCGTATGCCGACTTCACCGCCGCCGTAGAAACAGCCAATAAAGCGATACACGATGCCTTGAAAGGTTATTCAGAAGAAGCATTAAGAGAGGCCGCTGCTGCTATGGAAGCAGCCAATGCAGCAGCCAAGAGTGCCAGTGAAGCAAACAATGCAGTATCCAATCTAAATAATTATGTAGATGGTGCATTCGCTGACGGTGTAATATCCGAGGCGGAAGCTAGTGCTATCGAAAAGTACATCAACACTGTAAATAATGCGAAAGCAGCTGTAGAAGCGACATACAACAAACTATATGCAAATACATACTTAACCGGAGTCGCAAAAACAAACCTGCTTAATGCAAAGGTTACGCTGATGGGGTCCATAGAAAGATTGATAAATGCAATAAATACCGCCATTGCAGACAAGCTTACTACTTCAGACGAAAAACAGGCTGTTGATACACAGTTTGCAAGCTTCAACAGTGCTTATGCTGACTTTAATACTGCTGTCGAAGAAGCTAATAAGTCCATACAGGACAAGTTAAAGTCTTTCGCCGATGATGCTATGAAAAAAGCACTGGAAGCGTTACAGGATGCGGCGGATGCCGCAAAAGCCGCTGAAAAAGTAAACGGTGATGTTAGTGATTTACATGAATATGTAGACGGTGCGTTTGCCGACGGTATTATATCAGAAGCAGAAGCTAAAGCTATTGAGAAATATATCAATACAGTCAAGAACACGAAAGCCTCTGTAGAAGCTACATATAATAAGCTGTATGTAAATACATACTTGGTTGGTGTTGCTAAGACTAACCTACTCAATGCTAAAATCTCTCTCTTTGGGGCTATCGACAATCTCCTCGCAGCAATCAACGTTGCTATTGCTGACGGGCAGACCACTACTGCGGAGAAAAAAAACGTTGATGATAAATTCGCTCTCTTTAACTCAACTTTAGCCAGTTTCAATACAGCCGTCGAAGCAGCTAATCAATCAATACAGGATGCGCTTAAACAGTTCGCCGACGACAACAAGGCGGAATTAGACATACTGAGCGATAGAATATCCGCACAAGTAACACGTGTAGATAGCATTACACAACGTATCGATACAGCCGGATGGATTACCACGTCAGACGGTAACAAGATATACGCTTCTAAGGAGCTGGAAAATGGTAATACGCTTATATCTTATATCAACCAGGCGGCCGGAGCAACAACAATCCATTCATCTAAGATCAATCTGGAAGGTGCTGTTACTATTACTGCGCTTCATAGTGATCTGCAGGGAGTAATTAACTCCAAGATTGATAGAGACGGATTAGGTAAGTTGGCATTTGAGGATGCAGTTGAATATGCTAAATTAGGCACTACCATTGTGGTAGGCGGTTACCTAAATACTGACTTGATAAAAGTCCGTAGAATAGATGCTGATTCCGGGTTTATTGGCGGTTTTACTATCGAAGGCGGTCGTCTTGTATGGACACGTTCAGGATACTTCGGTGGAACATCTCGTAGCTTGAAGCTAGGCTCTGGAACTTCAAAGGAAGGTGTTGTCAACGTTACTTTCAATGCAGAAACGGATGGACGTTTTGGGGTCGCTGCCATTGGTTCTAATTTTGGTGGAGCTTGTATTTATGCCTCCAGAAATCTAAATGCATCAGACAGAAGCTATCCACTAGCAAGTACAACGTATGCCGGCTTCTTTGATGGAGGTGTTTACGTGAAAGGAACATTATCAAGTGAATTATGCTTAGCAGATAATTACGGCTGCATCACATCTAGAGATGCAAATGGTGGAATTAACTATTACCGAGGAATAGATTTTGATTTTGGTAATAACATGAAATTTAGAAAAGGATTATTAGTATCAATAGATTAATATATAATAATTATGAGAATCAATTTAAACAGGCTTCTACTAGATTTTAAAGGTGATGAAGCTATTAAAGTAATCAACGGTAAGGAACAAAAGCAGTTTCTCCGTGATATGGTTTCAGAAGCGCTTTATGCTGCAGGCATGAATCCTCAATTAGGCATGGATATGTCTAAAAAACTACGTGCTTACAATATGCTTCAGCAGATTATCAATAATCGAGGAATACTTGATATTACAACGGAAGATGCTACTCTCTTAAAAGAGATTTGTGCAGATGTATTTACCGCTGGTGCTTTCGGGCAAATTAACGAATTAATTGAAGGAGGAAGCAAAGAATGAATGTTACTGCAACAAACAGTACGGGCGTAACAAAGGTTACGGAAACCGTGAAGATCAAGTACAGGATGTCAACTCGCGGCACTGAGGCGATAAAAGATGTCACAGCTGAAATTTCTAATGATGAAACAGTTGTCGGATTCTTTAATATATCGAAAAACGGGGTGACTGGCTTTTCTCTACATGAGGATCACGGGCTGACTCCAGAGGAAGTGAAACAGGTATTCCATACTGCTATTGATGATTGTAGCGAGGTATTGAAATGAAGTATTAATATTTTAGATAAATGATTATGGATTATTTCAAAAACTTACTTATTGGATTGATTACCGGTATAGCTGCTTATCTTAATCCTATCTCAGGGGAGATCAAAAGCCTTATTGCTGTATTTGCCCTCAACTTCATTTGTGGGCTTCTTACTGCCCTACTAATCAATCATGAAAGCTTTTCTTTTAAAAAGGCTTGGAGATGCATCGTAGAAGCAACTATTTTCTTTGCCTTAGTTAGTTGTATCTATTTTATTGGTGAACACAAAGGAAATCCGGAAGGTGCACTTCAATGTGTCTCATTTATTACGTATAGCGTTTTCTATTTCTACGGGGTAAATATTCTGAGGAATATCAAAGAAATTCTCCCTAACTCTAGCAATGGTTACAAGGTGGTAGCTTTCTTGCACTATGTATTAAGTGTCGAGTTTATAAAGAATATCCCTTATCTAACGAACTACTTACAAAAAGGAGGTGCAAAATGATTGAAGTTTTGGAGTTTATTTTTCAAGATTCTTGGCATTGGTTAGGAACAGCCATTTTGATAGCTATCATTTTCCGTGTCAATTTGGTAAAGATTGGCTCAATAACAAAGAATAAGGAGGAGAAGAAATGAAGAAAATTGATGCTATTATCATCCATTGTTCGGCCACACGTGCCGGACAGGATTTGAGAGCTAAAGACATTGATCGGATGCACAAGCAAAGAGGCTTTAGTCAGATCGGTTATAACTTCGTCATAGACCTTGATGGAATGGTAGAGAATGGGCGCCCGCTTTCCATTGACGGTGCGCATTGTAATACTAAAGGCTTTTCAGAATCATCATATAACAGGCATTCCATTGGCATCTGTTATATCGGAGGCTTGGACGCGTCCGGAAAGCCTACTGACACACGTACTCCTGCTCAAAGGGCAGCACTGCGTGAATTGGTAGCGAAGCTCTGTAAAGAATATCCTATTGTTGAAGTGCTCGGGCATCGTGATACTTCGCCGGATCTGGATAACAGCGGCGAAGTAGAGCCAGCAGAATATATCAAAGCGTGTCCCTGTTTTGATGTACGTTTTGAGTTTACCAACTTCTTACGTAATACAGTGATCCGACCATGAAACGGCAAATATACATTATCATATTGCTGACGTCAGCAATATGGTTTTCATCCTGTCGGAGTATCCGACATATTCCGATTGAAACAGTAAAGCATGACAGTATCTATATTAGTAAGGTACTGCATGACAGCATCTATCAGAGAGACAGCATCTACGTTGATCGTAAAGGTGACACAGTACTTATTTATAAGGACAGATATTTATATAAGTATAAGAACCTAGTTGATACAATGTATGTAATCCGGATAGATAGTATCCAGGTCCCATTCCCAGTTGAACGTGAACTTTCCTGGTGGCAATCTGTTAAGGTACAAGTCGGAGAAATAGCTATAGGCATAATTATTGGTTTGATCATTATAATTGCGCTACTCCGTCGAAAGAAATAACTACTAAAAATAACACTAAGATTCATAATAAAAAACTTTGGATGCCTCTGCTTGTGAAAGTAGGGGTATTTTCTTTTGCTTATCTCATTTATAATTAGTACATTTGTGTACAGACGTGGATGTCTGTTGTACATCTCTCTACGGAAAAATTGCTAGTTTTCGAGATCGAGAGAAGATAATACGTTATTAATTCCAAAAATTAGCCTCGACTAAGCGTAGTCGGGGTTTTCTTTTGCCCTTTATCTACTATTACTAATGAGGATCTAAAAAGTTCGATAGAATAGAAATAATTTCTCATTTTATATACATCGGTAGAAATAAGTAGTACCTTTGTCCTGGGAATCATCAATTTCCACCCGTGACGACGGGATTTGCCTTGGCTGAATGGTCGAGGCTTTTTTATTTGAAATTTGATGCGACATCTCCCGAAATCATAAATTTAAAAACTTATTTTTGTGACATTATTGGGATGCTTGCATGGAAAATGTTTTTATTTAAACTAAATAATTTGAATGTCTTTATAATATGAATAGAATTATAATTATTGGTAATGGATTTGACTTAGCTCACAATTTAAAGACTGGATATAAAGATTTTATAAATGATTATTGGGCTACTGTTGAGGAAGGAGTTTATGATAAATACTGGCGGTTATTAGACCAACAATATGGAGGAGCCAAACACCCTCTTAATGATTATGAAGATCAGTTTATAAAAATTGAAAAAGAATATGATCAAACCAGAGTTAATAAAGTTTGTTCTTTTTATAAAGATAAAAAAGATAATCCTTTAGGGAAATTGCATACACTAATTGATGATCATAATAATGATCCTAGTGCAAATGTAACAGTTCATCTAAAGTTTAAGAATCATTTTTTTGAGCGTATATCTAATCAATGTTCTCCTGAAAATTGGGTAGATATAGAAAATGAATATTACAATGCATTGAAAAAACTACTTTTAGAGGAAGATCCCCAAAAACAAGCCAAAAGCGTTCGTAAATTAAATAAAGAATTTGATGATGTAAAAAATCTGTTGGAAAGTTACCTAACTAAAATCACCGAAAACACAGAAATCGCAAAACATCAATCTATAGAGAATGCTTTTTCATGTTGTGTAGAATTTGACGATATAGCTACATACAAAAAAACTGAATTTGTTAATTCTATTTTTTCAGATATATCTTTTATGGATGATATAACTTGGGATGCTGATCGAGAAAAAGATTCTCAGTATTCATGCTTGTCAATTGAGGAAGCTAAAATATATTTTATTGAAAAACATTGTAAACAGAAAACTTTTAAGGAGAGATTTTGCATACCATGTACATTAATTCTCAACTTTAATTATACAAAGACTGCAGAAAAGCTATATACTGATGAAAATTTCAATGAAATAATCAATATACATGGAGAATTGAACAGTGAAAATAACCCTATTATTTTTGGATATGGTGATGAATTGGATGATGATTATAAAAAAATAGAAAAGTTGCAGAATAATGACTTTTTAGAAAATATCAAGTCTATACAATATCATCAGACAAGGAACTATAAAAAACTGTTAAACTTCATAGCATCAGGTCCATATCAAATATTTATAATGGGACATTCATGTGGAAATTCTGATCGAACATTGTTAAACACTTTGTTTGAACATGATAATTGTCTATCTATCAAGGTGTTTTATTATCAGATTGATAAAAAGACTAACGATTATGCTGATAAAATTAAAAACATATCCCGTAATTTTAATAATAAGTCTAATATGCGTGATATAGTTGTAAACCGAGAAAACTGTTCTCCTTTGGTTCCGATAGAAACAGAGGTAGCCGAATAAGCTACCTCTTAATTATATATTGTCTTCTCCCAATCGTCCAGTACCGTTACATCCCACTTGGGAAGATCCGGATTAATGTAGGTAACAGATTTACCATATACAGAGAAGCTTTTCCCGATAAATTCGCTAATAGCTTCATCTTCCCCTTTTTGAAGACAGATATTCATAAAAACATGCATTTCATTCCAGTTTGTAGGCCCTATGAACAAAGATTCAATCAAGCGGCCTTTAACAGGTACACCGATAACTTGCTCTTTTATCCTATCAACTAATGATACAGCTTCTTCAAATGTCATACTTGTATTTTTAGAACAAATATATAAAAAAATAGATGCCCTCCCCCCTATCACATAAAAGCGATTTCAATCTGTGGAATTTCAGTATTACAAATTTCAATTCTATTAAGAAAGATATTTTCGTAATTCTTCAATTGCCTGTGATGCACTTCGGACTACCACATACTTATTACGGCATGATTCCGCTTGTTTTTGAAACTCTTTCTGTTCTTCTGACTGTTTACCTACCCTCGTTTTAAACTCTATACAGAGAGAAGCAAAACCCTTTTTGGGAATTAGTACGATCACATCAGAAACTCCGGGTTTCACTCCTTGACGTTTAAGGTTAGCGGCTTCCCTTACATGACGACTACCACCGTTCGGAACGGCAAATATAAGTCTGTCTGGAATATTGGGGAAATATAAAGGAATAAGTTTAAAGAACTCTGTTTGTATGCGAGCTTCCTCATTATTATGTACTTCTTTAGAACGTGGAGGATTACGCTGATCAGCATAACAATTATAACACATAAAACCGATATCGGTCTTAATAACCGACACTGTTTCCTTTCCACATAAAATGCACTTTTCTTTATTCATTTTTAATATTACTTTCTAAAAAACATATCACCCGAAATAGACCGGGCTGTATCATCACCAGTTAGCCGGATGTATCGAAAGAAGTTCTGTTCAGTCCGGTGCCCGGTGAGCTTCATTATCTCGAACGTCTTCATCCGGCCGGTCAGATACATATTTGTCGCTGCACTTCTTCTTGCTGTATGACTACTTATCAATTCCCACTTTTCATGGGTAACCGTTGTCAGCTTTCCGCCTTTAGTGAATGAATAAGTAATCGGATCGTTTAATCCGATTTCTTTCATTATCACCTTCAGATACTTATTGAAGTACTGAATGCAAAGACCGCATGGAACCTGACCGGCATACTTTGAGAAAATTTCCCGCACATAATCATGAGCTGGAACCTTTACGTCGATGTTAGTCTTTTTTGTCCGGATGACAATGTAGTTATCAATAAGGTTCTGACTTGTAAGTCTTGAATAGTCCGAATATCGCAAGGCAGTGAGACAGCCTAATACAAACATATCTCTGATCCGTTCTTTTGCTTTCCGCTTATCCTGCCTGACAAACTTGTAGTAGTATATTCTTGTGATCTCATTCATCGAAAGGAACACGGCGTTTGTTGGTTCAGTCCTCAAATCAATCTCGTCGTAGGTATTATCTACTGCATAGTTGTACTGAGATGCTCTACGCACAAGTGATTGAATTTTCAGAACGTATCCGACAATGGTATTATGTCGAAGTCCTTGGTCTTCCAGATAGATGATGAAATCGTCCAAAAACTCAGCCGTCACCGAATTGGTGAATATGTCACAATCAAACTCTGAGGAGAAGTTATCAATGTGTTTTATGATCGCATCGTAAACGGCTGCATAGTGTTCAGACTTGCGTCTGCTTCTCTTTTCAAGCACATCCTGGATGAAATCAGTGAATAATATGCCTTCAAGCGGTTTCTCCTGCCGGAAATGGTTAATGTAGTCCTTGCGTACTTGGGCGGTCCGGACCGGTTGTGATAATTGTAATGCTTTGGCTGTATCATTTTAAAGGGTTAGTTACTATGTTTATTGAATATCATTCCGAGGTGCTCCTCGATATGATTCGTTATTATCTTGTTTAGAGTATTAATTTACTCGGATAATACTTCTCTATCTCTGGAGATGGTGGAGTAGTTTCTTGCAATTCTTTTTCAAATTCAAAAGCCCTTAACTCATCATGGTCAATGGCTATTCTGGTTACAAAACAATGTACCTTGATACCACTCTCGGTCTGACCTTCCCACACACGAGCAGGGACGCCGTTCAATTCAACTATCTTATCTGTACTTTTGATTGTTATCTTCATTTCTCTATTAATTTGAATTATTCTTCATCATCATATTCTGTATCAAAGATACGTGCAACCATATCTACAATATTTTCCTCAATATCTTCCGTGGATCCAGTTACCGCATTGGCTATATTTTTCTTCTCCTGAATGATCCGATAAACTTTTTCATCAATAGTTCGCCGGCCAAGAAAATAGTAGCAAGTCACAGAATCCTTTTGTCCGATACGATGCGCACGGTCCTCACATTGACAGCAATCGGCGTACGTCCAAGGGAACTCAACAAAGGCGACATTACTTGATGCGGTAAGCGTCAAACCGACTCCGGCTGCTTTTATTGAGCAAATAATAATATCCACTTTAGGATTATTTTGAAAGGCGTCAACCGCTCTTTGCTTCATGTCCGGTGATTCTCTACCTGTTACAGATACAGCCGTGGGGAAGTAACGTTTCAATTGATCTACAACTTCATGAAGCGAACAAAAGAGGATTATTTTCTTTCCATTCTCCCTGAAGTCTTTCACAAATTCAATAACATCACGTACTTTGCCACGAGCAGAAATTTGCCGGAGAATATTGATACGTACCATCACTTCACCACGTAGAGCCTTTTCTATCTTATCATCGTCAGCATCCTTGTATTTCTGTAGATACATAATAAGGTCGCGTTCTGCATCCATATACTCTTTGCGATTTGTAATTTCGCAAGTATTAACCTGACGTATCTTATCCGGAAGGTCTGTAAGAACAAGAGACTTTTCACGACGAAACATGCAATATTGCCAAAGGTTGAAATTCAGTTCTTTCAAATTAGAAGCCTCTCTTTGGCCGGAGCAGTATCGGTTAACAAATGGTTTATAGCCACCAAAATCCTGCATACGGTTTAGAATTGCCAGCTGTGGAATCAAATCTTTAGGCCGATTTACTACCGGTGTTCCAGTAAGTTCTATCACCCATTCTTTACCGGTGCATATCCCTTTACAGAATTTAGCCTGCTGGGTAGATGCAGATTTACAACGATGACTCTCATCAATGATAACTGATTTGAATAAGTTGATTGAGTTTCTAAATTCTACATCTCTCAACGTCCAGCCTTCGGCTTTCTTTATGCGTTGTACGAAGTATTTCTTTAATGATTCATAGTTAACAATAAACACCTGGTGCATTCCTGTCTGGAAGAAAAAAGTCCACGTATCACGTACCTTGTCAGTTAGGATCATCGCTTTTTTATCTGTAAATTTCTCCCATTCACGTAACCAGTTTATTTTGAGTGAAGACGGACAAATGACAAGACAAGGAAAAGCATCAGCAAGATTTATTGTTGCAATACTCTGCAATGTCTTACCAAGTCCCGGTTCATCGCAATTCATAAACCGTTTTAGTTCCAATCCTCGTGCAATACCTTTAAGCTGATAAGGATAAGGCTGAATCTTTAAATTGTGCGGAACGGTTAGATCCGGCAGTTCCGGAATATCATAAGCGATATCTTCCTCCTTTTTTTCTGTACCGTTTACCCAATTTATATTCTCAAACTGCTGTATTTGATAAATCATCCTTTCAAGCTCTACCCTACTCCTTGTCGGGACAATCCAAACTTTTTTAGTACCATCAAAATGTCTACCGGGAATCTGTCTGACCCGATCTATTATTGAAGTCTTATATTTGAATGATAATTCGAAATTATCTCCTTTTAATTCAATATTCATGATTCAGAGTATTTAGCAGGGGGAATTATCCCCCTGTGATGATTGATTATGCGGTTGCGTCAAGAGGTGCAGGCGCCTCTATTTGTTTTTTGCGTCCTCTTTTTTTAGGCTTCTCTTCTTCCAATACAACAGCTTCTTCCGGTTCATCCGTTTCGAAATCAAGCCGCTCTTGTCTGACTCCCCATTTCTCTTCAAACAGATAACTTTCAACTTCCGCATCACAAGCTGCAGCATCAATGCTCAATTCTTCATAGTAAGGATAGTCTGCATCAAGGAGAGGAACGAAGATTTTCAAGTCAACAACTTTGCCGGACTGGAGAAGTTTAGCTCCCATAATGGTAATTCCAGAAACACCATCGACGCTGTCATTTGCATAGCCCGCAATGATATAGTTTTCCAGAGTCTCTGCATAGCCCGGGGAAGTAAAGCTATCTTTGTTGATATTAGAAGCTTCTGGCTGCTCACACAAAACGACGAGATGCAATCTAAGCCGGATAAACGCCTCCCTTAAATCGCTGTGAATGATCTGATCGCAGCTCTTGTTAATTACATTCGTGTAGTTCGCTTCCGAGAAACGCTCATTGTACACTACATTCAAGCGGTCTTTTTTGATAACCGCCTTCTTGATCTCATTTTTTGCTTGTTCCATAATCTTCTTTAGTTGATAAAGTGATAATACTAAATGCTGATACAACTCCCATGACGGCAGCCGTAGTTATTTCTCTAGTCGTTGCATCTTCTCTTTGAGAGAAAGATAATGCCGTAAACAGACCGATAACGGCTAGCCCGATTGTGATTCTTTTTAAGTTTTTCATGATGATTGCTTTTTATTGTTATTATACATTCCGGACATTTTCATTTCTTCTTTTGCTTTACTTATCACAGTTACACACCATGATAGTTGATGTGTTGCCGTCCGATTGCAGCGTTCGCACCAGTCTACCAAATATCGTTCTTCCCTACATAGAGAGTTAACTAGAGTATTTATGGCCGTCGCTGTTGCTTTCGCATTCTTAGCTGTTTCTACAAGTGTCTGCATAACCTCGGATTTCATCGCCTCATTGAGCCAGTATTTTGAGTCTGCAAGCAATTTGCCGGAACGGGCAACATATACAGCCAAGTCATTGCCACGTTGTACAGCTTCTGTCGCGTCTTCGCTCATGGTTATATTGAGAAATGAATCGATATTGGTTAATTCATCCAATATTTGATATTTAGGTGTGATAAGTAAGTTCATATTGTTTTCACTTAAAATATATTTAAACCATTAGTTGCCACCATTTAAAAGCAAGGTCCTCGTATTTCTCTTTTCCCTTGACATACGTAGGGTGATTCCGGTCGGTGATAAAATGCTTGAAGATTCGACAATTCTTTTTGCTGATAGCATAGATAAAATCTTGGTGGCTACCAGCTATATCCATATACCAGGCACGGGATCGGTCCCAGTCAAAGAAATCTATCGCTTCATCGAATTGTGACTGAGACTCTGCAAAGGTCGTTTTCAAATCGCCACCAAAACCGTAAGCAGATAACCACCAGTCCCATTTACAACGAGTATCGAGGTGATAGGCAAAGTTTCCATAATGGAACTCCTGCTGCTTATTTACCATGAACCTCTGTGTATCAGACTGCGCTAAAACGACGGCAAGGAATTGATCCTTCTCCGCTTCCTTCCGGAGAGCCTTACGCATTTCAAGTCCTAATTCAAATTCTTCTGTCGTGTACACATAATCATCTACCATCAGCTTGTCATACCGAACACGGTCATTCTCTGTGATAAGAGCGTCTACAAGAGTACCGAACTTGAATGCCTTTTCTTTATCCCCGTATTGAGCACGGGGATAGAGATAATTTTTAAGTTCTGTCAGATCAGAGTTACTGACTTCTGTACGTGAATAATATGAATCGGGATTTGACATAACTATTTAGCTTTTACATCTGCCTCATAGCTGATGAATTGTGATTCGATATGTTTTTGCTCTTTGCTGTTTGCTTGTTTCTCACAATAAGTAATCATCTTTTTAAATATCTTCTCCAGTTCCTCAACAGGTAAGGTTTGCCCTTCGTTTATCCACCACATTTGGAACACATCTAAGTATCCCTGTTGGTGAAGTACAATAATTTTTTCTTTCACCTTAGCATTTGTCGGCGGAGGAGCAATAGAAGCGGCAGCACCCGCAAAAAGACTACCGATTGAACTTTGCTGCGCTTTCATTGCAACTTCTTGTTTAGCTGCTTCTTCCGCTTTTTTTATTTCTTCCATCTGTTTAGCCGTTTCTGCAGCTTCACGTTGTTTGCGTACTTCTTCCGCTTTGGCGGCTGCCTCTGCATTAGCAAAACGAAGCTGCTCCAACTCTGCTAGTTCTTTACGTTTAGACGGAATACGGTCGGTAAGATCTTGCTTAACGTTTAATAACTTAGCCTTATACTGTTGAGCATATTGTTCATATTTACCTTCTAAGATATTTCGGCGAATCTCCTTTTTTGTTTCTTGACTGATATAGTAAGTCGCTGAATCCGCACTAAACTTATCAAAATGAGATTTGGGATAATCGGTCTGAAAGACTGTGATTCCTATAACTTCGCGATCGAAGTTCTCATGTGTCAAATTAGAGAAGATGCCCTGTAATTCAGAAACTTTACTTGAAAGATACTGGTTGAAATAAGAAAGAAGGCTGTTCTCTATTATCTGTTGATAATTTGCTTTCTCTGTCTCAATTCTAGCTCTTTGCTCTGCTTCTTTCTTTCTTTTCTGTTCTTCTTCATATTTGAACTTAGCATACTCATTGCGTTTTGCTACAAGCTTCCCGGGGATTGTGGTAGAATCTTTAGGATCAATCTCTTTTTCCTGTGAAGTGAAGAAAGAACGCACTCTATCAAAAATCTGTGTGATAGGTTTACGCCGTTCATCCATATTTTTAATAGTTACACTAACCTTTTTCAAGTAGTCAGCTGCAGCCTGGTCTATTGCTTCATTCATACCTTCTCCTTCGATTGTATCAAGGAGAGTTTGACCGGCTTCATTGCATTTCTTGACAGAGTTAGTATTCCTTCCGATGATGTCCGGAAAGGATGAAAGAATGTTTTTTACCTCATCTATTTTGATTAATTCTGTTGCCATAATTGTTTTCTTAAATTGGTTAGTAAATACTTAGAATCCTCCGTTTGCATCATCTTCAGACACTGTTACTTGTACAGGTTCCGGAGCGTCTAATTGCTTTTCTTCTCCGAAAGGAGTCTTAGGGTCATCTACCGTTTGAGCAGGTTCATTCACCTTTTCTTCATCTACAATGCCATAGTCGATAACTTCTTCATCTTCCTGCTCTGTAGCCATCATAGTATACTTTCCGGTACGGACCTTAGGATAAGCATCAAAAGCGTGCTTAATCATCTTATTTTCTAAAAAGCCGGGATCAATGCCGCCACCATTTGAATAGTACAACTCATTAGCTTTGCCTTCTACTCGTTGTCCATCTTTGTAGTATGAGTTGTTTTTGGCTGAAAACTTAGCCAGGCGCTGGATATCGCCTTCAAGTAACCATTGATAGTCTTCAGATCCGTCACAACGAACTATGCGAATGAACGCCCCTATTACATTAGAAGATTTACGAGGTATAGCGGCTGAATAAGTAATCTTCT
>OGJZ01000912.1_pt1 | contig 30838 bp, 38 predicted proteins | sample 1572321 | NCBI WGS metagenome assembly OGJZ01 (sample SAMEA2582086, study PRJEB24529) | metagenome | biome: Human gut stool | place: China | collected 2011 | reverse complement strand
TCGATGGCTGACGGCGTGAAACTGATTAACGCCGTGCAGGACGTTTATCTCGATAGCAAAATTACTATCGCCTGATACGCCTTATACGAACAACACCACCCCGTAGGACGGATAAGGCGTTTACGCTGCATCCGGCAACCTATGCCTGATGCGGCGCTGAAGCGTCTTATCATGCCTACATAGCACTGCCACGTATGTTTACACCGCATCCGGCATAAAAACACGCGCACTTTGCTACGGCTTCCCTATCGGGAGGCCGTTTTTTTGCCTTTCACTCCTCGAACAATTTTCATATTGTCGTTTTTGTGATCGTTATCTCGATATTTAAAAACAAATAATTTCATTATATTTTGAAATCGAAAACAAACGACAGGATATGAAAATGTACGTGGTATCGACAAAGCAGATGCTGAACAACGCACAGCGCGGCGGTTATGCGGTTCCGGCATTCAATATTCACAATCTCGAAACGATGCAAGTGGTGGTAGAAACCGCTGCCAACCTGCATGCGCCGGTCATCATCGCCGGAACGCCTGGCACATTTACTCATGCTGGTACAGAAAATCTGTTGGCGCTGGTCAGCGCGATGGCGAAGCAATATCACCATCCACTGGCAATTCATCTCGACCATCACACGAAATTTGACGATATCGCTCAGAAGGTTCGTTCTGGCGTGCGCTCAGTCATGATTGACGCCTCGCATTTGCCTTTTGCGCAAAATATTTCACGGGTCAAAGAGGTGGTGGATTTTTGCCATCGCTTTGATGTCAGCGTCGAGGCGGAGCTGGGGCAACTTGGCGGCCAGGAAGATGATGTGCAAGTCAATGAAGCCGATGCGTTGTACACCAACCCCGCTCAGGCGCGTGAATTTGCCGAGGCAACCGGAATTGATTCCCTGGCGGTCGCCATCGGCACGGCTCATGGGATGTATGCCAGCGCACCGGCGCTTGATTTTTCTAGACTGGAGAACATTCGCCAGTGGGTGAACTTACCGCTGGTGCTGCATGGCGCGTCAGGGTTATCGACTAAGGATATTCAGCAAACCATCAAACTGGGGATATGCAAAATCAACGTTGCAACGGAGCTGAAAAATGCCTTCTCGCAGGCGTTAAAAAATTACCTGACCGAGCACCCTGAAGCGACCGATCCCCGGGATTATTTGCAGTCGGCTAAATCCGCAATGCGCGATGTGGTGAGCAAAGTGATTGCCGATTGTGGCTGCGAGGGCAGGGCATAACGCACCTGCCATTTAACAAGGAAAAAACATGAAAACGTTAATTGCCCGGCATAAAGCTGGTGAACATATCGGCATATGTTCAGTCTGTTCTGCCCATCCGTTGGTTATCGAAGCGGCGCTGGCATTTGATCGCAACAGCACGCGCAAAGTGCTGATTGAAGCAACGTCAAACCAGGTCAATCAATTTGGCGGTTATACCGGAATGACACCGGCAGACTTTCGCGAATTTGTTTTTACGATTGCCGATAAAGTTGGGTTTGCACGCGAACGCATTATTCTCGGCGGCGATCATCTGGGGCCAAACTGCTGGCAGCAAGAAAATGCGGATGCGGCGATGGAAAAATCCGTCGAGCTGGTAAAGGAATATGTTCGTGCCGGCTTCAGTAAAATTCATCTTGATGCGTCAATGTCCTGCGCGGGGGATCCCATACCGTTAGCACCAGAAACGGTTGCGGAACGAGCTGCTGTGCTTTGCTTTGCTGCGGAAAGTGTGGCGACAGATTGCCAGCGTGAGCAACTGAGCTATGTCATTGGCACCGAAGTTCCGGTTCCGGGCGGTGAGGCCAGCGCCATTCAGTCAGTACACATCACCCATGTTGAAGATGCCGCCAATACTTTACGTACGCATCAAAAGGCCTTTATTGCCCGTGGGCTGACAGAGGCGTTAACACGTGTGATTGCCATCGTGGTGCAGCCGGGTGTGGAATTTGATCACAGCAATATTATCCATTATCAGCCGCAGGAAGCGCAGCCGCTGGCGCAATGGATAGAAAACACCCGAATGGTTTATGAAGCACATTCTACCGATTACCAGACCCGGACGGCTTATTGGGAATTAGTCCGCGATCACTTTGCAATATTGAAAGTCGGTCCCGCATTAACCTTTGCTTTACGCGAGGCGATATTTGCACTGGCACAAATTGAGCAGGAACTTATCGCCCCTGAAAATCGCAGCGGTTGCCTGGCGGTAATTGAAGAAGTGATGCTCGACGAACCGCAATACTGGAAAAAATATTATCGTACGGGTTTTAACGATTCATTACTGGATATTCGTTACAGCCTGTCGGATCGTATTCGTTATTACTGGCCGCATAGTCGGATTAAAAATAGCGTCGAAACGATGATGGTGAATCTTGAAGGCGTGGACATCCCACTGGGCATGATTAGTCAGTATCTTCCCAAACAATTTGAACGCATTCAGTCCGGGGAATTATCAGCAATACCGCATCAGCTGATTATGGATAAAATTTATGATGTTTTGCGCGCCTATCGCTACGGCTGTGCGGAATAAGGACGGTATATGACTAACCTGTTTGTTCGTAGCGGAATTTCTTTTGTCGATCGTAGCGAAGTTTTAACCCATATCGGTAATGAGATGCTCGCCAAAGGTGTGGTTCATGATACCTGGCCACAGGCATTAATTGCCAGAGAAGCAGAATTCCCTACCGGGATAATGCTTGAGCAGCACGCTATTGCAATACCGCATTGTGAGGCGATTCATGCTAAGTCGTCAGCCATTTATCTGTTAAGGCCAACAAATAAAGTTCATTTTCAGCAAGCGGATGATGATAACGACGTGGCGGTATCGTTGGTTATTGCGTTGATTGTGGAAAATCCGCAGCAGCAATTGAAACTTTTACGCTGTTTATTTGGCAAGTTACAACAGCCCGATATCGTCGAGACACTAATCACTCTTCCTGAAACCCAGTTAAAGGAATACTTCACAAAGTATGTTTTAGATTCAGACGAATAAATCCCTCTGTAACAATAAAAAGGACTATTTATGAAACGCAAGATTATTGTCGCTTGCGGAGGCGCGGTTGCGACCTCTACGATGGCGGCGGAAGAAATTAAAGAGTTGTGTCAGAATCATAATATTCCTGTTGAATTAATCCAGTGTCGGGTTAATGAAATAGAAACCTATATGGATGGTGTGCATTTGATATGCACCACTGCCAAAGTGGATCGTAGTTTTGGCGATATTCCGTTAGTTCACGGCATGCCTTTTATTTCTGGTATCGGTATCGAAGCATTACAAAATAAAATTCTGACTATCTTACAGGGGTGACCTATGTTTTCAGAAGTCATGCGTTATATTCTCGACCTCGGCCCTACGGTGATGCTGCCGATTGTCATCATTATTTTTTCTAAAATATTAGGCATGAAGGCAGGCGATTGCTTTAAAGCGGGTCTGCATATCGGGATTGGCTTTGTTGGCATTGGCCTTGTGATTGGCTTAATGCTGGATTCCATTGGCCCGGCGGCGAAAGCGATGGCGGAAAATTTCGACCTGAATCTGCATGTGGTCGATGTTGGCTGGCCGGGCTCTTCACCAATGACCTGGGCGTCGCAAATTGCGCTGGTGGCGATTCCGATTGCGATTCTGGTTAACGTGGCGATGTTACTGACCCGTATGACGCGGGTGGTAAATGTTGATATCTGGAATATCTGGCATATGACCTTCACCGGCGCGTTGCTGCATCTGGCAACCGGTTCATGGATGATAGGGATGGCAGGTGTGGTAATTCACGCGGCGTTTGTTTATAAGCTCGGCGACTGGTTTGCCCGCGATACCCGAAATTTCTTTGAGCTGGAAGGTATTGCTATTCCGCACGGTACGTCGGCGTATATGGGGCCGATTGCGGTGCTGGTCGATGCTATCATCGAGAAAATCCCAGGCGTTAACCGAATTAAATTTAGCGCCGACGATATTCAGCGCAAATTTGGTCCATTTGGCGAGCCTGTCACCGTGGGTTTTGTGATGGGGCTGATTATCGGCATCCTCGCGGGTTACGATGTCAAAGGTGTATTGCAGCTGGCGGTAAAAACGGCGGCAGTGATGCTGCTAATGCCACGGGTGATTAAACCCATCATGGATGGTTTAACGCCCATCGCTAAGCAGGCTCGTAGTCGTTTACAGGCGAAGTTCGGCGGTCAGGAGTTCCTGATTGGCCTTGATCCGGCGTTGCTGCTGGGACATACGGCGGTGGTATCGGCAAGCCTGATTTTTATCCCACTCACCATTTTAATTGCTGTTTGTGTGCCGGGTAATCAGGTGCTGCCGTTTGGCGATCTTGCCACCATCGGCTTCTTCGTGGCGATGGCGGTCGCCGTGCATCGTGGAAATCTGTTCCGCACCTTAATCTCGGGTGTCATCATTATGAGCATCACCCTGTGGATCGCGACGCAAACTATTGGTTTGCACACCCAACTGGCGGCTAATGCTGGGGCGTTAAAAGCCGGGGGTATGGTGGCTTCAATGGATCAGGGCGGTTCTCCCATTACCTGGTTACTGATTCAGGTTTTCTCCCCGCAAAATATTCCCGGTTTCATTATTATCGGTGCAATTTATCTGACCGGTATTTTCATGACCTGGCGTAGAGCGCGTGGCTTTATTAAACAAGAGAAAGTCGTTCTCGCAGAATAATTTTTACCTGAGGGGGAGGTTATCCCCCTTAACAATCAGGAGTTTTTATGAAATCAGTGGTGAATGATACTGATGGTATCGTGCGCGTTGCAGAAAGCGTCATTCCTGAAATTAAACATCAGGATGAGGTGCGGGTAAAAATTGCCAGCTCGGGCTTATGTGGTTCCGATTTACCCAGGATATTTAAAAATGGTGCACATTATTATCCAATAACGTTAGGCCATGAATTTAGCGGCTATATTGATGCGGTGGGATCCGGTGTTGATGATTTACACCCTGGCGATGCGGTTGCCTGTGTGCCGTTATTACCCTGTTTTACTTGTCCAGAGTGTCTGAAAGGGTTTTATTCCCAGTGCGCAAAATATGATTTTATTGGCTCGCGGCGTGATGGTGGATTTGCTGAATATATTGTCGTTAAGCGAAAAAATGTCTTTGCTCTACCCACGGATATGCCTATTGAGGATGGGGCTTTTATTGAGCCGATTACCGTTGGTCTGCATGCTTTTCATTTAGCGCAAGGTTGTGAGAATAAAAACGTTATTATTATTGGTGCCGGAACCATTGGCCTGCTGGCCATTCAGTGCGCTGTCGCGCTGGGAGCAAAGAGTGTGACGGCGATCGACATTAGTTCAGAAAAACTGGCACTGGCAAAATCTTTCGGTGCGATGCAAACATTTAACAGTAGCGAAATGAGCGCGCCGCAAATGCAGAGCGTTTTACGCGAACTGCGCTTTAATCAGCTTATCCTCGAGACGGCTGGCGTACCGCAAACTGTCGAACTGGCGGTAGAGATTGCCGGTCCTCATGCCCAACTGGCGCTGGTGGGCACGTTGCATCAGGATCTGCATTTAACATCGGCAACGTTTGGCAAAATATTGCGTAAAGAGCTGACGGTTATCGGCAGTTGGATGAACTACTCCAGCCCTTGGCCGGGGCAGGAGTGGGAAACGGCGAGCCGGTTGCTGACAGAACGTAAGTTAAGCCTGGAGCCATTAATCGCTCACCGTGGAAGCTTTGAAAGCTTCGCCCAGGCGGTGCGTGACATCGCTCGTAATGCTATGCCGGGCAAAGTGTTGCTCATTCCCTGAAACCGCGGGCCAGCGTGATGCTGGCCCGGTATTGTGCAAAACAGATCATTCACCAATGGTCCCCCTTCGTTTACACTAGCCACAATTGAATATGGGTAAATGACGATGAATTCATTCGAGCGAAGGAATAAGATCATCCAATTAGTGAATGAACAGGGAACCGTGCTTGTTCAGGATCTGGCGGGAGTATTTGCTGCCTCGGAAGCGACAATCCGTGCCGATTTGCGCTTTCTCGAACAAAAAGGCGTGGTTACGCGCTTTCATGGCGGTGCGGCGAAAATAATGTCTGGTAATAGTGAAACCGAGACCCAGGAAGTCGGGTTTAAAGAGCGATTTCAGCTCGCCAGCGCGCCAAAAAACAGAATAGCGCAGGCGGCAGTCAAAATGATCCACGAAGGGATGACCGTTATTCTCGACAGCGGAAGTACGACAATGCTTATCGCCGAAGGATTAATGACCGCCAAAAATATCACGGTGATTACCAACAGTCTCCCGGCAGCGTTTGCCCTTTCCGAAAATAAAGACATTACTCTGGTCGTCTGTGGTGGCACGGTCCGCCATAAAACGCGCTCGATGCATGGTTCCATTGCCGAGCGTTCATTACAGGATATTAATGCCGATTTAATGTTTGTCGGTGCTGATGGTATTGATGCGGTTAATGGTATTACGACCTTTAATGAAGGTTATTCTATTAGCGGTGCGATGGTCACAGCCGCTAATAAAGTGATTGCCGTTCTCGATTCATCGAAATTTAACCGTCGCGGTTTTAATCAGGTACTACCAATCGAAAAAATTGACATTATTATTACCGATGATGCTGTGTCAGAGGTGGATAAACTGGCATTGCAGAAGACGCGGGTAAAATTAATTACGGTGTAGTATTGTTCTGTATGCCGGATAAGGTGTTTACACCGCATCCGGCATTACGGATTCTCCCTGGTTCAAGAGAGAATAGTTTGATTAACGCAACAGTGGACAATCTGGTGGTAATCGACAACGCAACGCTGCCGGAAGTATTTCAATATGAAAATTTTGCCCACTCAACGGTTCGCCATCAAGATTAAAGGTGATGTCGTGTGGTGCCTGAATATCAAACCACGACGAAGCGCCTTCGATAATATTCGGGTTATCTTCGTCAGATTTTAAGGTTGATACGAGAGCCGGAAGTATTTCATCGCCGGTAAAAATGCGCAGTTGCAGCAAGCCATCGTTAATTAACGCGTTCGGACACAATTGCTGACCGCCACCGGCCTGACGCCCGTTACCAATACCAATGACCAGGGCGTCACCTTGCCAGTGAAAGTTTTCACCGCGGATTTCACAACGGTCCGGTTGCAGAGTATCCATACGCATTAAGCCATGAATGATGTAAGAGACGCTACCCAGCGCGGCTTTTAATTTTTCCGGCGTTTCTGTGGTAATACGCGTCCCAAATCCGCCTGTCGCCATATTAATAAAACAGGTTTGTTTGTTGACCTGCGCCATATCTATCGCAATGGCGTCACCGGCAATTGCCAGTTTCAGCGCCTTATCCAGTGCCTCAGGAATCCCTACACTGGTGGCAAAATCATTGGCGGTTCCTAATGGCAAAATTCCCAGCGCGGGTATGTCATCCCCCTCACACTGAATCAACGCCGTAGAAACTTCATTAATGGTGCCATCGCCACCACCGGCAATCACCGTTGCGACGCCCAACTTCCGGGCCTCCTCTACATATCGTGCGGCATCGCCTTTCTCCCAGGTGACCCGCACATGGATCGTCATTCCTTCCTCACGCAACAGCATAATTGCTTCGCGCAAGGGTAGATTGTCAGTACTTTTGCCATTAAGAATCAGTAAGCTGGCGGGAAATTCTGCCATGATCGTATGTGCCTTTATGATTGGTCTGTAGATAGTGTAGAGCAGAAAACAAAAGGTGGAGTCAGAACAGGATGAAAGTCGGAGGATAAAAAGTCAGTTCAAGTATGGAGGATTCAGTGGTTACCACCAGGAGCTTGCAATGGGGACAGCGAATACTAACGGCTGCCACCGATAAATTTCAAAAAAGAGCATATACCTAATATTCAACTAAACAGTGGCATCTTCAATATAATATATTAAAGCCCCCATGGAGTTACCCTGAAGGGCCTCAATGTCCGTAATTCCTACTTATGTAGGAAATGTTGTACAGAACATTTATTATAATCCTATTCAATTATAATAATCATGCCATTATTATATTTAAACACTAGAGAGTGTCGTTGGTATTTAATGGGGGAAGGTGAGATGAAAAAGATAGCTGCTATATCATTAATTAGTATTTTTATTATGTCTGGTTGTGCTGTGCATAATGATGAGACAAGTATCGGTAAATTTGGTCTTGCATATAAAAGTAATATTCAGCGTAAACTCGATAACCAATACTACACCGAAGCCGAAGCTTCTTTAGCCAGGGGTAGAATATCTGGTGCAGAAAATATAGTAAAAAATGATGCAACTCATTTCTGTGTTACTCAGGGCAAAAAAATGCAAATAGTTGAGCTGAAGACAGAAGGTGTAGGATTACATGGTGTCGCTCGTCTGACATTCAAATGTGGAGAGTGAGAATATTTTTTGGTAAGCGTCAAATATGCGCGTTCTGGCTGTGCGTAGCCGGAACCTGTGGGAGCACGATGCCGATAAGTGAAAGGCATCGTGCTATGAAGGAGGATTCTATCGATGTGGTCAATGGAAGACGGTTACCAGAGATAGGGCTTATGCATAAAAAAATAAGCCCGTGTAAGGGAGATTTAGGGTGTCACCAGTAGGGGCTTTCAACGGTACAATGCGGGTTTGAGCGGCATAAATTACCACTGAAAGCCCTTAAACGTTACTCTACTGTGGACACTGTGTGGACACTCTCGGCTTCAGTACCACCTCTTAGCGGATTAAGAGAAATGGCGTCCTGAAGGTACTCTGGCGCAAAATGAGCGTAAACCATAGTTTGCTCAATCCGCGTGTGACCTAGTATCCGTTGTAGCGTGATAATACTTCCTCCATTAATCATGAAATGAGTGGCAAAGCTGTGCCTTAGTGCATGTGTGGCTTGCCCCGTTGGCAAATCCGGTTTTATTGCTTTCATTGTTCGTCTGAAGCGAGGGTAATCAGCATCAGGGAATAAAAAACCTCGTTTGTTATCCGCGATCATTTTGGCAACAGCTTCTGAGATCGGGACGGTGCGTGGTTTGTTTGTTTTCGTTTTAACAAACGTGACGCGGTTATGGATGATATTTTCTGCTTTCAAACGAGCTGCTTCTCCCCAACGTGCTCCTGTACTCAGGCAAAGAATCGCAATCTTTTTGTTGTCGCCGTCAAGTGCTGCAAGCAGTAAGGCAATTTCTTCCTGTGTGAGATAGCCTGTTTCTGGTTTTTCCTCCTTAAGCCTCTTTGTCCCTCTGATAGGGTGCTCACCAAAGAATAACTCCGCTTCAATCAGGGCTGTAAACATGCCGCTAATACATGTTAAATCACGATTGATACTCGAAGGTTTAATACCCTGACTTCTTCGGGTGGCGCAGTACTGGCTGATAAGGGATTTCGTGATTTGAAATGCGCATGGGTCATTCGTTATTTTTGTGAAGATTTCAATTTTTCCAAGATTAGATTTCCCATGCTCTTCGTGTTTACCCTTTAAATCCCACCAGATCTGTGTCAGTTCCGACAGACGTCGTTTGTCTGTTGGTTTTGATAGCCATTCTTTATTGTGGTGGTTGTACAACGTGTATTTTTCGAAAGCGACAGCTTCGCTTTTCTTATCAAACTTCCTACGGATGCGTTTTCCGTTACGTCCAGTAGGGCGGATGTCCACTTCATATCGACCATCATCGAGTTTTTTGATTGCCATCAGAAAACCCTCCGAGTGGTACTTTTTTTTGCTACTACTAATCGCTTTTTTCGTGGTGGCTGAAATTTAGCCACCAATAGTAGGCACTTGTGATGAATATATTCACGATAAATTGTTAACCAGTCTTTTGACCGGAGTGGGGCGACGTTGTTTCGTTTTGCCCAAAGTGTGCGAGAGCGGGCGCAATTTGCCCGGCTTCTGGAGCTACCTGATCAGTCATGAACCACAAAGTATATTTAGTAAATCTGGGATGTTGTAAGACCTTCATTATGGCTTCAACTCCAGCGTTTTTTGACCGGCTCTCATAGCTCGAAAGTGAGCTGTAGGCTACACCAGTTAATTCACTGAATTCTTTACGGTTTAACCTTTCAGATTCACGGATTAGCTTCAACTTCTCCGAAACGTCTATTGACATAATTACTCCGATTGCGTAATTTCTTGCTGATAGTATGAAATGTTGTGCTTCTGGAGTTATCCTTTTAGGCAATAATTAGCCATTAGGAGCCATTAGAAGCACTAAGGGAGAATCGTAGCAGATGAATAGACAGCTTGTAAGCGTGACTGATGCTGTGCCTTATCAGGAGTTTGCAAAACTCATTGGTAAAACTCCAAGAGCTGTAAGGGGCATGATTGAGAAAGGGAAATTACCAGTTATTGAGATTACTGACCCTCAGTCAGTATCGGGGCGTGCTGGTGAATATTGGGTATACCTTCCGGCATGGAATAACGGACTAAAACTGGCTTATGAAAGCCGTCCTAAAGAGATTCGTGACGGCTGGTTGATGTGGTTAGGTCTCGGTGAACCACGTTAAGGAGAACCGTATGAATGAGCCTCGTTGTATTGCTCAGTTATTGCGTAACGAAAGCCCCAGGGCGATTGACTTCACCATCACCCACGGTAAGGGGCGTAAGGGAATCATTATCCGCACCAAAAAACAGAGTCCGTTAAAAAAGGCTCTGACCTTTCTGAAAAGCCGGAGGGTCTGGAAATGACAGTGATGACGCTCAATCTCGTTGAAAAACAACCAGCAGCTATGCGCCGGATAATTGGTAAGCATCTTGCCGTTCCTCGCTGGCAGGATACATGTGATTATTATAATCAGATGATGGAGCGCGAACGGTTAACGGTTTGCTTCCATGCGCAGTTAAAACAGCGTCACGCAACGATGCGTTTTGAAGAAATGAACGACGTCGAACGTGAACGGCTGGTTTGTGCAATTGATGAATTGCGTGGGGCATTCTCAAAACGCCGTCAGGTTGGCGCAAGTGAGTATGCATATATTAGTTTTTTAACAGTCAGTCAGCGTCGTACTTTATTTATGCATGCCGGATTGACTGAAAAAGAATTCAACCAGCCATACTGGCGAATTAATGAAGAATCATGTTACTGGCGTGATGCTTTATTCCGTGCATTACGTGAATTATTCAGCCTGTTTGAGTATGCACCGACAATTCTGACGTCGGTAAAACCAGAGCAATATCTGCATTAAATAATTAACCAGAGTTTTTAACGCACTTAATCGTGCGGGGCTTCTTTTTGCCTGGAGAAAGTCATGCATACAGTTTCTGAAAATCAGTGCGGTAAATACGCATTACTGCTGCAACAGGCCAGAACCGAAGCACAGGCTGACGCTGCGACGCGCTTTTCTTCTCATCTTGACACCATGATTCGCCACATCACAAAGGCGGAGTTATCCCGCGTGGAGATAGTCGAGCTGCTCAGTCAGGAGTCGGAAAAATTTCACAATATCGGATTGTCTCGCGGGGAGGTGCTTTGATGTCCTGTTCTCGTTCAGTTGTATTACTGAATAACGCCTTAAAAATCGCCGTTATGAAAAATGGCGATTTGTCTCTTATTCAACTTTGTCTTGATAAAGAAAAACGCGACATCACTGAATCTGTTATCGCGATTTATCAGAATGAATTAAACCTCCTGTCTGATGTGGTCAATTTACTTGTTAAACGCGCTGTATTTCACAAGCAAATCTCCTCCGTGGATGAACTGACGAAATTAACGACAGAAATTGCCAGCTATTGCGCTGATGAATTTAAAAAACTTAACGACAAAAGGAGCTGGTAATGCCGGACAACGTAGATTTTATTCAGGAACAACAGGCTGAATTACTGGAGCGTCAGATTAACGCGGCAAGGGTAAAACATTGCGGTGCTTCTGCGCTGGTTTGCGAAGAGTGTGACGCGCCAATACCTGCTGCCCGTCGTGCGGCTTATCCGTCAGCCACGCGTTGTGTTTCCTGCCAGTCAGTCTTTGAAGCAAAAAACAAACATTACCGGAGAACGGCATGAGTATTCGTATTGAAATTGGCGAACGTTATGTCGTTACCAGTGACAGCTTTCAGTTTATTCTCCACGAGAAAAAGAGAGCGGAAAGCGGTAAAAACGCCGGTCAGGAATGGCTGGCGGTGGTTGGTTATTATCCGAAATTAAGCCAGCTCGTTTCCGGCCTGATGCATCACGATATTCTGACCGGAAGCGCAAAGTCTTTTGCTGATTTAAACGCGCAGGTTGAGCAACTCAGCAGGCGTTGTTCAGAGGCTTTTGGCTCATATGGCCGTTAAAGCCTCCGGGCGTTTTGTCCCTCCGTCAGCATTTGCCGCAGGCACCGGTAAGGCGTTTACCGGTGCTTATGCATGGAACGCGCCACGCGAGGCTGTCGGGCGCGAAAGCCCCCTTACACGTGACGAGATGCGTCAGGTGCAAGGGGTTTTATCCACGATTAACCGCCTGCCTTACTTTTTGCGCTCGCTGTTTACTTCACGCTATGACTACATCCGGCGCAATAAAAGCCCGGTGCACGGGTTTTATTTCCTCACATCCACTTTTCAGCGTCGTTTATGGCCGCGCATTGAGCGTGTGAATCAGCGCCATGAAATGAACACCGACGCGTCGTTGCTGTTTCTGGCAGAGCGCGACCAGTATGCGCGCCTGCCGGGGATGAATGACAAGGAGCTGAAAAAGTTTGCTGCCCGTATCTCATCGCAGCTTTTCATGATGTATGAGGAACTCTGCGATGCCTGGGTTGATGCACATGGCGAAAAAGAATCGCTGTTTACGGATGAGGCGCAGGCTCACCTCTATGGTCATGTTGCTGGCGCTGCACGTGCTTTCAATATTTCCCCGCTTTACTGGAAAAAATACCGTAAAGGACAGATGACCACGAGGCAGGCATATTCTGCCATTGCCCGTCTGTTTAACGATGAGTGGTGGACTCATCAGCTTAAAGGCCAGCGTATGCGCTGGCATGAGGCGTTACTGATTGCTGTCGGGGAGGTCAATAAAGACCGTTCTCCTTATGCCAGTAAACATGCCATTCGTGATGTGCGTGCGCGCCGCCAGGCAAATCTGGAATTTCTTAAATCGTGTGACCTTGAAAACAAGGAAACCGGCGAGCGCATCGACCTTATCAGTAAGGTGATGGGCAGTATTTCTAATCCTGAAATTCGCCGGATGGAGCTGATGAACACCATTGCCGGTATTGAGCGTTACGCCGCCGCAGAGGGTGATGTGGGGATGTTTATCACGCTGACCGCGCCGTCAAAGTATCACCCGACACGTCAGGTCAGAAAAGGCGCAAGTAAAACCGTTCAGCTTAATCACGGCTGGAACGATGAGGCATTTAATCCAAAGGATGCGCAGCGTTATCTCTGCCGCATCTGGAGCCTGATGCGCACGGCATTCAAGGATAATGATTTACAGGTCTACGGTTTGCGTGTCGTCGAGCCACACCACGACGGAACGCCGCACTGGCATATGATGCTTTTTTGTAATCCACGCCAGCGTAACCAGATTATCGAAATCATGCGTCGCTACGCGCTCAAAGAGGATGGAGACGAAAGAGGAGCTGCGCGAAACCGTTTTCAGGCAAAACACCTTAACCGGGGCGGTGCTGCGGGATATATCGCGAAATACATTTCAAAAAACATCGACGGCTATGCACTGGATGGTCAGCTCGATAACGACACCGGCAGGCCGCTGAAAGACACTGCAGCGGCTGTTACCGCATGGGCGTCAACGTGGCGCATCCCGCAATTTAAAACGGTTGGCCTGCCGACAATGGGGGCTTACCGTGAACTACGCAAATTGCCGCGCGGCGTCAGCATTGCTGATGAGTTTGACGAGCGCGTCGAGGCTGCACGCGCCGCCGCAGACAGTGGTGATTTTGCGTTGTATATCAGCGCGCAGGGCGGGGCAAATGTCCCGCGCGATTGTCAGACTGTCAGGGTCGCCCGTAGCCCGTCGGATGACGTTAACGAGTACGAGGAAGAAGTCGAGAGAGTGGTCGGCATTTACGCGCCGCATCTCGGCGCGCGTCATATTCATATCACCAGAACGACGGACTGGCGCATTGTGCCGAAAGTTCCGGTCGTTGAGCCTTTGACTTTAAAAAGCGGCATCGCCGCGCCTCGGAGTCCTGTCAATAACTGTGGAAAGCTCACCGGTGGTGATACTTCCTTACCGGCTCCCACAGCTTCTGAGCACGCCGCAGCAGTGCTTAATCTGCTTGATGATGGTGTTATCGAATGGAGTGACCCGGAGGTCGTGAGGGCGCTCAGAGGTGCATTAAAACACGGACTGAGAAGACCAAACCGTCAGCAAAGAAACGGAAGCCCGTTAAAACCGCATGAAATAGCGCCATCAGCCAGGCTGACCCGGTCGGAACGAATGCAAATTACCCGTATCCGTGTTGACCTTGCTCAGAACGGTATCAGGCCGCAGCGATGGGAGCTAGAAGTGTTGGCACGAGGCGCTACTATTAGTTATGAGGGACAAAAGTTTGCATTCTCGGGTAGTCATGAATGGAGTGGTTTTGCTGAACACTTTGATCTTTTTGAGTAGTTACCATAAAATGCTCAGGCTACCGCTTGGGATATCCCATGAAATGCTCAGTGTATACGCTTTATGCATAGGGTATAAAGGCTGCAATTGGCAACAATTGCGCTGACATGGAGATAAACTCATGTTGAAACCAGTGAGAGTACGTCAGTACAATCGCTATCGTTTCGGACGTTGGGAGACGGTGCGTAAACACCGCCGTTCTTACCCAACGCGATGAAATGATATGCGACCTAAGCGGTAGTATCTTCTATATTATTTTTCTCTTCATACATTTTAATAAAATGTGAAACATCTCCCATAAGTTTAAATATTTCTTTAAATTGTTTGATGTAGATGTCAGGCGTTATTTCGCCCATGTCTGTTATATTTATCGAATCTGAGTGTGATCCTCTATTTATATATCGATAAAAAGCTTTGAAGTTACTGTTGCTCTCATTTTGTGCAAGCTTGTTCAATTCAAGTTGTAATTCGTTAGTTTTATGAACAAATGCAAAGTAATATTCTAAGATATTCCTCATAGTATTAGGAATGACTACATTGTGAATTTTTCCATCTCTGGCGTCCTTGAGTATTTGCCATAGAGATTGATATTCATTTTGTAAACTATCTCTGCTGATGTTAGAAAAAGAGCTATATAGGTTTTTTGTTATTCTAAAAAGCTGATAGGTATTATTGAATTTTCTCTCTGAAATTGGTGCTAATTTTATTAGCTCATGAAAAAAATATAGATTATGAGTGAGGATTATCACTTTATCAGCAGAAGTGATAATGTCATAGTGAATCATCGATGCTATATCATAGATATAGTTCTGTGATAGACTTGAAATGGGGTCATCAATAACGATTAAACTGTCTCGGTTGTCGAATTCATCTGTATTTGTTTGCCCCTTGCAATACTCAATAAAATAGAGGAATGTAATGAGGGTTTTTTCACCTTCGCTAAGAGATCTATATACGTTTTTACTTAGTGTATTATCTGAGCGAACTATAACGAAACTATTTTTTATGGTTGGGTGTTTATCAATATAGAAACAGGTAATGCCAAGGTTTTTTAATTTTGAGTTTATTGAGGAGATTGTTGTGTCGATATTGGATGTTTTATTTCTTAATTGTTTTATTTCATCATCAGTGTGGTTTATTTCGTTGTTGATAGAATCAATACATTCTTCGAGATTCTTGATAGTGATGTTGTTTTCAGCTTGAACTTTTTCTAAAACTTCCAGTTCTGTGTTGCAGTAGTTTCTCAATGCCCCCCAAAACTGATTTTGTATTTTACTTTGAGTAAGGTTAAATTGTTTTACCTTTTCATTAAGTGTATTAATTCTAACGTTATATTGTTTTATGTCTTTTAGAAGAGATTCTTCGATATCATTATCTTTATCAAGAGTTACACTGAGTGATGGATTTTGTATCTTGTTATTAATTAACTCAATGTTACTTTTTAGCATTTTCTCAAGGGAGGAAATGTGAGCGAGACTAGTTTTTCTTTCTTCAATTGTGATTGCCGTACAGTCGGTTAACTGTGTTTTTAGTAATTGAAGTTGTTCCTGAGTAGTGGATTCATAAATATGTTTTAGTTTTTCAATTGATGTTATTCTCTGAGCGTAGCTCTTATCAAAAATTTGCTCGAGTGCCTCTTTGAATTTATCATCAATGGTTTCTTTTTGACAAAAAGGGCAAGTGTCGTCAACTAAATAATCTTCCTTACCTTTTTTAACCCAATCTAGATTCTGAAGCTTTTTGATTGTTTCTGACAAATAGCTATTACTAGAATCAATGACAGGGGTCTTTAATAATTGTTCTTCATCAAAAGAAATAATATATGGATTATATGGGGATATTGTTTGTATGGTAGTGTTTTTATGATTCAACAATTCTCTGTAGTCAGTTAATAATTGATTTAAATCTATATCAGATAATCTAATAGAAGACTTCACCTTTGTGAAAAGGTTTCTTTTATTCTTGAGATACCCTGTCATTAATGAGTTGATATCAGAGTTTCTTATGTGTTCGGTATTTAACCAGATTGATTCAGTGCAACTTGTTTCTGCTTCATTATTGCGGTCTTTAAATTTTCTACAATTTGCTTTTGTTGCCTCTAGTTTTATTTTTAATTCTTTAACTATTTCTCTTTTCTTACTTATCTCTTTTTCGATTTCGGTGTTTTCTTTGCTTAATGTAAAAATGCCTTTTTGAACATCTTTATCAAAGAAGTTGTCTTCAATGAACTTTGTATTATAAACCAATGGACGATAGTTATTAATGTTTGTGCAGCGGCAGTCCCTATAGTCATCGTCTGCTGGATTATAGAAAAAATTTGATATGGTAGATTTCCCAGCTCCGTTTTGCCCGTAAAGGATATTTATTCTTTTTTCGAGGGATATTTTCGTATATTTATTTTTGTCGTAGCTTGTTACATTTTTTAGACTAAGTTCCATTTTTATTTTTCTCTATTGTTTGTGTATATATGAAAACTGGTCAAAAATTGCTCTGGAAAAGACATGGCAATTACAAAAGATCTACCTTAGATGAGTAACATTTTCAAGCCACAGCTAAGCTTTCAGTTGCATGATTTTGCATTTGATTTTGTGGTCTAAAACCTAAGATGAACACTTTGTTGGGTAAGGTGTGTGTATACGAATGCAACTGCATTAAAACCGCCCCATGAAGCGGGCGGGCGAGGCGGGGAAAGCACTGCGCGCTGGCGGTGGTGCTGATTTTATTTTTTCAGCGTCTGAGCGCGTTGTGATGGCGTTTAGATTGTTCGCCGGGGCGTTGGTGTGTATGCGGGCTGTTTTGTGCGGTGGTGAGCGTGTGAGGGCGTGATGGCGGGGTGTAAAAAAGCCGCCCACAGGCGGCGATGTTCAGCCGTTGTCAGTGTCCAGTGAGTAGTTTTTAAAGCGGATGACCTCCTGACCGAGCCAGCCGTTTATCTCGCGGATCCTGTCCTGTAACGGGATAAGCTCATTGCGGACAAAGACCTTTGCCACTTTCTCTATATCACCCAGCGACCCGACGTTCTCCGGCTTGCCACCCATCAACTGAAAGGGGATGCGGTGCGCGTCCAGCAGGTCAGCGGCGCTGGCTTTTTTGATATTAAAAAAATCGTCCTTCGTCGCCACTTCACTGAGGGGGATAATTTTAATGCCGTCGGCTTTCCCCTGTGGGGCATAGAGAAACAGATTTTTAAAGTTATTGCGGCCTTTCGACTTAACCATGTTTTCGCGTAGCATTTCGATATCGTTGCGATCCTGCACGGCATCAGTGACGTACATGATGTATCCGGCATGTGCGCCATTTTCGTAATACTTGCGGCGGAACAGCGTGGCCGACTCATTCAGCCAGGCAGAGTTAAGGGCGCTGAGATATTCCGGCAGGCCGTACAGCTCCTGATTAATATCCGGCTCCAGCAGGTGAAACACGGAGCCGGGCGCGAAGGCTGTCGGCTCGTTGAAGGACGGCACCCACCAGTAAACATCCTCTTCCACGCCACGGCGGGTATATTTTGCCGGTGAGGTTTCCAGTCTGATGACCTTACCGGTGGTGCTGTAACGCTTTTCCAGAAACGCATTACCGAACACCAGAAAATCCAGTACAAAGCGGCTGAAATCCTGCTGGGAAAGCCACGGATGCGGGATAAATGTCGAGGCCAGAATATTGCGTTTGACGTAAATCGGTGAGCTGTGATGCACGGCAGCACGCAGGCTTTTTGCCAGACCGGTAAAGCTGACCGGTGGCTCATACCATCTGCCGTTACTGATGCACTCGACGTAATCCAGAATGTCACGGCGGTCGAGTACCGGCACCGGCTCACCAAAGGTGAATGCCTCCATTTTCGGGGCGCTGGCGGTCATTGTTTTTGCCGCAGGTTGCGGTGTTTTCCCTTTTTTCTTGCTCATCAGTAAAACTCCAGAATGGTGGATGTCAGCGGGGTGCTGATACCGGCGGTGAGTGGCTCATTTAACAGGGCGTGCATGGTCGCCCAGGCGAGGTCGGCGTGGCTGGCTTCCTCGGTGCGGCTGGCCTCATAGGTGGCGCTGCGTCCGCTGCTGGTCATGGTCTTGCGGATAGCCATAAACGAGCTGGTGATGTCGGTGGCGCTGACGTCGTATTCCAGACAGCCACGGCGGATAACGTCTTTTGCCTTGAGCACCATTGCGGTTTTCATTTCCGGCGTGTAGCGGATATCACGCGCGGCGGGATAGAACGAGCGCACGAGCTGGAACACGCCGACACCGAGGCCGGTGGCATCAATACCGATGTATTCGACGTTGTATTTTTCGGTGAGTTTGCGGATGGATTCCGCCTGGGTGGCAAAGTCCATGCCTTTCCACTGGTGACGCTCAAGTATTCTGAATTTGCCACCGGCCACCACCGGCGGTGCCAGTACCACGCATCCGGCGCTGTCGCCACGGTGTGACGGGTCGTAACCAATCCATACCGGGCGGGAGCCGAACGGATTGGCGGCAAACGGCGCATAGTCTTCCCATTCTTCCAGCGTGTCGACCATGCAGCGTTGCAGCTCCTCGAACGGGAACACCGATGCCTTGTCGTCAACAAATTCACACATGAACAGGTTTTTAAAATCGTCGGCGCTGTTTTCGCGTTTGAGCTGCTCAATGTCGAACAGCGTGCAGCCGCCTTTCAGGGCGTCCTCAATGGTGACAATCTGCCGCCACTGGCCGTCCGCACAGAGAAGCCCACCGGCAAGGGCGTTATGACTGACGTCGATTTCCACGCGTTCGGCGGCGCTGGCGCGTCCCCGGTTAAACAGTTCACCCGACCAGAACGGGTAGGCGTCGTGCGCCAGCGTGGACGGGGTGGAGAAATAGGTCGAGCGCAGGTGACTCTGTGAGGCCATACCTGATGCCACCTTACGCAGTACCTGAAAATTCGGGATCCAGAAAATCTCATCGACGTACAGGTCGCCGTTATGACTCTGCGCGGTGTTGGAGTTGGTGCCGAGAAAAATCAGTTTTGCGCCGTTATTGCCCAGGACAATCGGGTCACCGGTCAGGTCAACGTCAACCAGACGGGCAAAGGCGATGATGTATTCGCGGAACACATACGCCTGCGTTTTACTGGCCGACAGAAAAATCTGGTTATGACCGGTTTTCAGGGCGCGCAGCAGCGCCTCGCGGGAAAAATAAAACGTCGCGCCAATCTGGCGGGATTTCAGGATATCGCGGATGCGGTGCTCAAGCCCGGCGCGATACCAGTGCAACTGATATTCGAAAGACTGCTCAAAGAAAATCTGCTCCAGCTTTTCGATGGCCTCGTCACTGAAAAAATTCTTTTTCGGTTTGCGCCGTCCGCCTTTGTTACGGTTAGCGACGTTCGGATTAAGGTCTGCCTCGTTGCCGGTCTGGCTGTAGCGGTTGACCCGTGCCAGTCGTTCAATCTGGCGTCCCAGCAGGTCAATTTCCTTGAAGTCACCGCCGGTTTTCTGTGGTTTGATGATGAGCTGGGTCAGCCGCGCTTCCAGACTCATTTCGACACGGCTGATGGGGGCAACGCTGTCCCAGCCGTCGCGCTGTTTCCAGCTCTGCACCGTCGGGCGTTTCATCTGCAACATGGCGGCAATCTGCGGCACGGAAAACCCCTGCCAGTACAGCAGCGCCGCCTGACGACGCGGGTCGTGTAAAAGAGTGGTGTCTGTGGTGATGGTCATGAATACCTCGCCGTGATGAATACACGGCAAGGCTACTGAGTCGCGCCCCGCGATTCGCTAAGGTGCTGTTGTGTCAGTGATAAGCCATCCGGGACTGATGGCGGAGGATGCGCATCGTCGGGAAACTGATGCCGACATGTGACTCCTCTAATCACTATTCAGGACTCCTGACAATGGCAAAAAAAGTCTCAAAATTCTTTCGTATCGGCGTTGAGGGTGACACCTGTGACGGGCGTGTCATCAGTGCGCAGGATATTCAGGAAATGGCCGAAACCTTTGACCCGCGTGTCTATGGTTGCCGCATTAACCTGGAACATCTGCGCGGCATCCTGCCTGACGGTATTTTTAAGCGTTATGGCGATGTGGCCGAACTGAAGGCCGAAAAGATTGACGATGATTCGGCGCTGAAAGGCAAATGGGCGCTGTTTGCGAAAATCACCCCGACCGATGACCTTATCGCGATGAACAAGGCCGCGCAGAAGGTCTACACCTCAATGGAAATTCAGCCGAACTTTGCCAACACCGGCAAATGTTATCTGGTGGGTCTGGCCGTCACCGATGACCCGGCAAGCCTCGGCACGGAATACCTGGAATTCTGCCGCACGGCAAAACACAACCCCCTGAACCGCTTCAAATTAAGCCCTGAAAACCTGATTTCAGTGGCAACGCCTGTTGAGCTGGAATTTGAAGACCTGCCTGAAACCGTGTTCACCGCCCTGACCGAAAAGGTGAAGTCCATTTTTGGCCGCAAACAGGCCAGCGATGATGCCCGTCTGAATGACGTGCATGAAGCGGTGACCGCTGTTGCTGAACATGTGCAGGAAAAACTGAGCGCCACTGAGCAGCGCCTCGCTGAGATGGAAACCGCCTTTTCCGCACTTAAGCAGGATGTGACTGACAGGGCGGATGAAACCAGCCAGGCATTCACCCGCCTGAAAAACAGTCTCGACCACACCGAAAGTCTGACCCAGCAGCGCCGCAGCAAGGCCACCGGTGGTGGCGGTGACGCCCTGATGACGAACTGCTGACCGACGTCAGTCAGTCCGGGAAAACCTTCACGATTAACCCTTAATTTCAGGAAAAACTATGCGCCAGGAAACCCGCTTTAAATTTAATGCCTACCTGTCCCGTGTTGCCGAACTGAACGGCATCGACGCCGGTGATGTGTCGAAAAAATTCACCGTTGAACCGTCGGTCACCCAGACCCTGATGAACACCATGCAGGAGTCCTCTGACTTTCTGACCCGCATCAATATTGTGCCGGTCAGCGAAATGAAAGGGGAAAAAATTGGTATCGGTGTCACCGGCTCCATCGCCAGCACCACCGACACAGCCGGTGGCACCGAGCGTCAGCCGAAGGACTTCTCGAAGCTGGCGTCAAACAAGTACGAATGCGACCAGATTAACTTCGATTTTTATATCCGCTACAAAACGCTGGACCTGTGGGCGCGTTATCAGGATTTCCAGCTCCGTGTCCGTAACGCCATTATCAAACGCCAGTCCCTTGATTTCATCATGGCCGGTTTTAACGGCGTGAAGCGTGCCGAAACCTCTGACCGCAACAGCAATCCGATGTTGCAGGATGTGGCGGTCGGCTGGCTGCAGAAATACCGCAATGAAGCCCCGGCGCGCGTGATGAGCAAGGTCACTGACGAGGAAGGCCGCACCACCTCTGAGGTTATCCGCGTGGGTAAGGGCGGTGATTATGCCAGCCTTGATGCACTGGTGATGGATGCGACCAACAACCTGATTGAGCCGTGGTATCAGGAAGACCCTGACCTTGTGGTGATTGTGGGACGTCAGCTACTGGCGGACAAGTATTTTCCCATCGTCAACAAGGAGCAGGACAACAGCGAGATGCTGGCCGCTGACGTCATCATCAGCCAGAAACGCATCGGTAACCTGCCGGCGGTACGCGTCCCGTACTTCCCGGCGGATGCGATGCTCATCACGAAGCTGGAAAACCTGTCCATCTACTACATGGATGACAGCCATCGCCGCGTGATTGTGGAAAACCCGAAACTCGACCGCGTGGAGAACTACGAGTCAATGAACATTGATTACGTGGTGGAAGACTACGCCGCCGGTTGTCTGGTGGAAAAAATTAAGGTCGGTGACTTCTCCACACCGACTAAAGTGACCGCAGAGCCGGGAGTGTAACCGATGACGAGTCCCGCACAGCGCCACATGATGCGGGTCTCGGCAGCGATGACCGCGCAGCGGGACGCCGCCCCGCTGCGACATGCAACTGTCTATGAGCAGATGCTGGTCAAGCTGGCCGCAGACCAGCGCACACTGAAAGCGATTTATTCAAAAGAGCTGAAGGCCGCGAAAAAACGCGAACTGCTGCCGTTCTGGTTGCCGTGGGTGAACGGTGTGCTGGAGCAGGGCAAAGGTGCACAGGATGACATTCTGATGACGGTCATGCTGTGGCGTCTGGATACCGGCGATATTGCCGGTGCGCTGGAGATTGCCCGTTATGCCCTGAAGTACGGTCTGACCATGCCGGGTAAACACCGCCGCACCCCGCCGTACATGTTCACCGAGGAGGTGGCGCTCGCGGCCATGCGCGCCCACGCTGCCGGTGAGTCTGTGGATACCCGCCTGCTGACGGAGACCCTTGCACTGACCGCCACGGCAGACATGCCTGATGAAGTGCGCGCAAAGCTGCACAAAATCACCGGTCTGTTTCTGCGTGACGCTGGTGATGCCGCCGGTGCGCTGGCTCACCTGCAACGTGCGACACAGCTCGACTGTCAGGCAGGCGTCAAAAAAGAGATTGAACGACTGGAGCGGGAGCTGAAACCGAAGCCGGAGCCGCAGCCCAAAGCGGCCACCAGTGCCACGCGTAAGACCCGGAGTGCGACACCGGCAAAACGTGGACGCCCGAAAAAGAAAGCCAGTTAACAACCGAATGCGCCCCGCGCCAGGGCGGCACGCCGGTCTGTGAGGGTGAATCACCTGACACTGTACCGGCGTCCACCGCCCGACTTTTCAGAGGTAGTCATGATGACGCTGATTATTCCGCGAAAGGAGGCTCCCGTGTCTGGTGAGGGTACGGTGGTCATCCCGCAACCGGCAGGCGACGAGCCGGTGATTAAAAACACGTTCTTTTTTCCCGATATCGACCCGAAGCGCGTCCGGGAACGTATGCGCCTTGAGCAGACCGTCGCCCCCGCCCGTCTGCGTGAGGCCATCAAGTCAGGCATGGCTGAAACGAATGCGGAGCTGTACGAGTACCGCGAACAGAAAATTGCTGCCGGTTTTACGCGTCTGGCGGACGTCCCGGCGGACGACATCGACGGTGAAAGCATCAAAGTTTTTTACTACGAGCGCGCCGTGTGTGCGATGGCGACCGCGTCGCTTTATGAGCGTTATCGCGGCGTGGATGCCAGTGCGAAAGGCGACAAGAAGGCTGACAGCATTGACAGCACCATTGATGAACTGTGGCGGGATATGCGCTGGGCGGTGGCGCGTATCCAGGACAAGCCGCGCTGCATCGTGAGTCAAATCTGATGAAGACCTTTGCGCTACAGGGCGACACGCTCGACGCCATTTGTGTCCGGTATTACGGGCGCACTGAGGGCGTGGTTGAGACCGTGCTCGCCGCAAATCCGGGACTGGCTGAACTGGGCGCGGTGCTGCCGCACGGCACCGCCGTCGAACTGCCCGACGTTCAGACCGCGCCCGTGGCTGAAACTGTCAATCTGTGGGAGTAACGCATGACAGCAGAAGAAAAAAGCGTCCTGTCGCTTTTCATGATTGGGGTGCTGATTGTTGTCGGCAAGGTGCTTGCCGGTGGTGAACCCATCACCCCGCGTCTGTTTATCGGGCGCATGTTGCTCGGTGGTTTTGTCTCGATGGTTGCCGGTGTTGTTCTGGTGCAGTTTCCTGACCTGTCACTGCCTGCGGTGTGCGGCATCGGCTCCATGCTGGGTATCGCCGGTTATCAGGTGATTGAGATTGCCATTCAGCGCCGCTTTAAGGGCAGGGGGAAACCGTAATGCCGGTTATTAACACGCACCAGAATATCGCCGCCTTTCTCGACATGCTGGCCGTGTCCGAAGGGACGGCAAACCATCCGCTGACGAAAAACCGGGGCTATGACGTGATAGTCACCGGACTGGACGGGAAGCCGGAAATTTTCACCGACTACAGTGACCACCCGTTCGCACATGGCCGACCGGCGAAGGTGTTTAACCGTCGCGGTGAAAAATCCACGGCCTCCGGTCGCTATCAGCAGCTTTACCTGTTCTGGCCGCATTACCGCAAACAGCTTGCCCTGCCGGATTTCAGTCCGTTGTCACAGGACAGACTTGCCATTCAGTTGATCCGCGAACGCGGTGCACTGGATGACATCCGGGCGGGACGCATTGAGCGAGCCATTTCACGCTGTCGCAATATCTGGGCGTCCCTGCCGGGTGCCGGTTACGGTCAGCGTGAGCATTCACTGGAAAAACTGGTCACCGTCTGGCGTACCGCTGGCGGCGTACCGGCTTAAACGGAGTAAACACCATGAAGAAATTATCCCTTTCACTGATGCTGAACGTGTCGCTGGCGCTGATGCTGGCACTGTCCCTGATTTACCCGCAGAGCGTGGCCGTCAATTTTGTCGCCGCCTGGGCGATTCTGGCGACGGTTATCTGTGTGGTTGCCGGTGGTGTCGGCGTGTATGCCACTGAGTATGTGCTGGAACGCTACGGGCGGGAGCTGCCGCCGGAATCGCTGGCCGTGAAGATTGTCGCGTCGCTGTTTTTGCAGCCGGTGCCGTGGTGCAGACGGTCGGCGGCTCTGGTAGTGATGGTGGCGACGTTTATCTCGCTGGTTGCCGCCGGGTGGATTTTTACCGCGCTGATTTACCTCGTGGCGTCGGTGTTCTTCCGGCTGATACGTACGGCCTGTCGTCAGCGTTTTGAGGGGCGGGAACCATGTCAAAGCTGATGATTGTGCTGGTTGTGTTGTTATCACTGGCGGTGGCCGGCCTGTTTCTGGCGAAGCATGAAAACGCCAGCCTGCGCACCTCACTGGACAGGGCGAACAGCGTCGCCAGCGGGCAGCAGACGACCATCACCATGCTGAAAAATCAGCTTCATGTTGCGCTCACCAGGACAGAAAAAAACGAGCTGGCGCAGGTGGCACTGCGTCAGGAACTGGAGAACGCCGCGAAGCGTGAAGCACAGCGCGAGAAAACCATCACGAGGTTACTGAATGAAAACGAGGATTTTCGCCGCTGGTATGGCGCTGACCTGCCTGATGCTGTGTGCCGGTTGCACCAGCGCCCGGCCTGCACCGACGCCAGTGATTGTCCACAACGCCTGCCCGAAAGTGAGCCTTTGCCCGATGCCGGGCAGTGACCCGGAGACGAACGGTGATTTAAGTACCGATATCCGGCAGCTTGAGAACGCGCTGGCGCGCTGTGCCAGCCAGGTAAAAATGATTAAACACTGTCAGGACGAAAACGATGCTCAAACCCGACAGCCTGCGCAGGGCGCTGACTGATGCCGTCACGGTGCTGAAAACTAACCCCGAGATGCTGCGGATATTCGTGGATAACGGGAGTATTGCCTCCACACTGGCGACGTCGCTGTCATTCGAAAAGCGTTACACGCTCAATGTGATTGTGACCGACTTTACCGGTGATTTTGACCTGCTCATCGTGCCGGTGCTGGCGTGGCTGCGGGAAAATCAGCCCGACATCATGACCACCGACGCAGGCCAGAAAAAGGGATTCACGTTTTATGCAGACATCAACAATGACAGCAGCTTTGATATCAGCATCAGCCTGATGCTGACCGAGCGCACGCTGGTCAGTGAGGTGGACGGCGCACTGCATGTGAAGAATATCCCGGAACCCCCGCCGCCGGAGCCGGTCACCCGCCCGATGGAGCTTTATATCAATGGCGAACTGGTGAGCAAGTGGGATGAATGAGTTTAAGCGTTTTGAAGACCGGCTGACCGGACTGATTGAATCGCTGTCACCGTCAGGGCGTCGGCGACTGAGCGCCGAACTGGCGAAACGTCTGCGGCAGAGTCAGCAGCGCCGGGTGATGGCTCAGAAAGCCCCGGACGGCACACCCTACGCGCCACGCCAGCAGCAGAGCGCCAGAAAAAAGACTGGTCGTGTTAAGCGAAAAATGTTTGCGAAACTTATCACCAGTCGTTTTTTGCATATCCGCGCCAGCCCGGAACAGGCATCAATGGAGTTTTACGGCGGGAAGTCACCGAAAATCGCCAGCGTGCATCAGTTCGGTCTGTCGGAAGAAAACCGGAAAGACGGTAAGAAAATTGATTATCCGGCGCGTCCTCTGCTCGGCTTTACCAGTGAGGATGTGCAGATGATTGAAGAGATTATTCTGGCTCACCTCGACCGTTAGTTGTGCCATTCCCGACACCTCATCGTCACATTGCCGCCGGTATGACCCGGCGGCATCCTTCCCGTTATGAACACTCTCGCAAATATTCAGGAACTCGCGCGCGCACTGCGCAACATGATCCGCACCGGCATTATCGTCGAAACCGACCTTAACGCCGGTCGCTGCCGTGTGCAGACCGGCGGCATGTGCACCGACTGGCTTCAGTGGCTGACCCATCGCGCCGGACGTTCGCGCACATGGTGGGCACCTTCCGTGGGGGAGCAGGTGCTGATTCTGGCCGTGGGCGGTGAACTCGACACGGCGTTCGTTCTGCCGGGGATTTATTCCGGCGATAACCCCGCGCCGTCTGCGTCGGCGGATGCCCTGCATATCCGTTTCCCTGACGGGGCGGTGATTGAGTATGAACCCGAAACCAGTGCACTCACGGTAAGCGGAATTAAAACGGCCAGCGTGACGGCTTCTGATTCTGTTACTGCCACGGTGCCGGTGGTCATGGTGAAAGCATCAACCCGCGTCACCCTGGACACACCGGAGGTGGTCTGCACCAACAGGCTGATTACCGGCACGCTGGAAGTGCAGAAGGGCGGGACGATGCGCGGCAACATTAAACATACCGGCGGTGAACTCTCATCAAACGGTAAGGTACTGCATACCCATAAACACCCCGGCGACAGCGGCGGCACAACCGGGAGTCCTCTATGACAGCGCGTTATCTCGGAATGAATCGCAGTGATGGCCTGACTGTCACTGACCTTGAGCATATCAGCCAGAGTATCGGCGATATCCTGCGCACGCCGGTCGGCTCACGGGTGATGCGTCGTGATTACGGCTCATTGCTGGCGTCAATGATTGACCAGCCGCAGACCCCGGCGCTTGAGTTGCAGATTAAGGTCGCCTGTTACATGGCAGTGCTGAAATGGGAACCCCGCGTCACCCTGTCATCCGTCACCACTGAGCGCAGTTTTGACGGGCGAATGACGGTCACGTTAACCGGCCAGCACAACGACACCGGCCAGCCACTTTCGTTAACCATCCCTGTGAGTTGAAACCATGCCGATTATCGACCTGAACCAGCTACCCGCACCGGATGTGGTCGAGGAGCTGGACTTTGAAACCATTCTTGCTGAACGCAAGGCGACACTGATTTCCCTTTACCCGGAGGACCAGCAGGAGGCGGTCGCCCGTACCCTGACGCTGGAATCTGAGCCTCTCGTCAAACTGCTGGAAGAAAATGCTTATCGTGAGCTTATCTGGCGCCAGCGTGTGAATGAGGCCGCACGGGCGGTGATGCTGGCCTGTGCTGCCGGTAATGACCTTGATGTGATTGGTGCCAATTACAACACCACACGCCTGATTATCACCCCGGCGGATGATTCGACCATCCCGCCGACACCGGCAGTGATGGAATCTGACACCGATTATCGTCTGCGTATTCAGCAGGCGTTTGAAGGCTTAAGCGTCGCCGGGTCGGTGGGAGCCTATCAGTATCATGGTCGCAGTGCCGACGGGCGTGTCGCGGATATCTCTGTCACCAGTCCGTCTCCGGCCTGTGTCACCATCTCTGTGCTGTCACGTGAAAATAACGGTGTGGCATCTGAAGACCTGCTGGCTGTGGTGCGCAACGCCCTGAATGGCGAGGACGTCAGACCGGTGGCCGACCGCGTGACCGTGCAGTCTGCCGCCATCGTTGAATACCAGATAAACGCCACGCTTTACCTTTACCCTGGTCCCGAAAGCGAACCAATTCGCGCTGCCGCCGTGAAAAAACTGGAAGCGTATATCACGGCACAGCACCGGCTGGGGCGCGACATCCGTCTGTCTGCCATTTATGCCGCTTTGCATGTGGAAGGCGTGCAGCGTGTCGAACTGGCTGCACCGCTGGCCGACATCGTGCTCAACAGTACGCAGGCGTCTTTCTGTACCGAATACCGCGTCGTGACCGGAGGCTCGGATGAGTGATTCGCGCCTGCTGCCGACCGGCTCATCACCGCTTGAAGTCGCCGCTGCAAAAGCCTGTGCGGAAATTGAAAAAACGCCGGTCAGTATTCGTGAGCTGTGGAACCCGGACACCTGCCCGGCAAATCTGCTGCCGTGGCTGGCGTGGGCGTTTTCGGTCGACAGATGGGATGAAAAGTGGCCGGAAGCGACCAAACGCGCCGTTATTCGCGATGCCTATTTCATCCACTGTCATAAAGGCACTATAGGTGCAATCCGGCGTGTGGTGGAGCCGCTGGGCTATCTCATCAACGTGACGGAGTGGTGGGAAACCAGTGACCCGCCCGGCACCTTCCGGCTTGATATTGGTGTACTGGAAAGCGGTATCACAGAGGCAATGTATCAGGAAATGGAACGGCTGATTGCTGATGCCAAACCTGCAAGCCGCCACCTTATTGGCCTGAATATTACCCGGGACATTCCCGGCTACCTGTTCGTCGGTGGTGTGGCTTATGACGGCGATGTAATTACGGTTTACCCCGGATAAGTGAGGAATAATGAGCACAAAATTCAAAACCGTTATCACCACTGTTGGTGCAGCAAAGCTGGCAGCGGCAACCGCACCGGGAGGGCGGAAGGTCAACATTACCACGATGGCCGTCGGGGATGGCGGTGGTAAATTGCCTGTCCCGGATGCCGGACAGACCGGGCTTATCCATGAAGTCTGGCGACATGCGCTGAATAAAATCAGCCAGGACAAACGAAACAGTAATTATATTATCGCAGAGCTGGTTATTCCGCCGGAGGTGGGCGGTTTCTGGATGCGAGAGCTTGGCCTGTACGATGATGCGGGAACGTTAATTGCCGTGGCGAACATGGCCGAAAGTTATAAACCTACCCTTGCCGAAGGCTCAGGGCGTTCGCAGACCTGCCGCATGGTCATCATCGTCAGCAGTGTGGCCTCAGTGGAGCTGACCATTGACACCACAACGGTGATGGCGACGCAGGATTACGTTGATGACAAAATTGCAGAGCATGAACAGTCACGACGTCACCCGGACGCCTCGCTGACCGCAAAAGGTTTTACTCAGTTAAGCAGTGCGACCAACAGCACGTCTGAAACACTGGCCGCAACGCCGAAAGCGGTAAAGGCCGCGTATGACCTTGCTAACGGGAAATATACCGCACAGGACGCTACCACAGCGCGAAAAGGTCTTGTCCAGCTAAGTAGTGCGACCAACAGCATGTCTGAGACGCTCGCCGCAACACCAAAAGCCGTTAAGACGGTAATGGATGAAACGAACAAGAAAGCGCCATTAAACAGCCCTGCACTGACCGGAACGCCAACGACGCCAACTGCGCGACAGGGAACGAATAATACTCAGATCGCAAACCCGGCTTTCGTTATGGCCGCGATTGCCGCCCTTGTAGACTCGTCGCCTGACGCACTGAATACGCTGAACGAGCTGGCGGCGGCGCTGGGCAATGACCCGAATTTTGCTACCACCATGACTAATGCGCTTGCGGGTAAGCAACCGAAAGATGCCACCCTGACGGCGCTGGCCGGGCTTGCTACTGCGGCAGACAGGTTTCCGTATTTTACGGGGAATGATGTTGCCAGTCTGGCAACCCTGACAAAAGTTGGGCGGGATATTCTTGCGAAATCGACCGTTGCCGCCGTTATCGAATACCTCGGTTTACAGGAAACGGTAAACAAGGCTGGTAACGCCGTTCAGCGTTCCGGCGATAAAATGACCGGAGAACTGAAAATTGGCACGGTGAATGCGCTGCGAATTTTCAATGATGCCTTCGGTCTTATTTTCCGTCGTTCAGAAGATTTTCTTCATTTCATTCCGACGGCTGAAGGACAAGGCGAAAACGGTGATATCGGCCCATTAAGGCCATTCGCTATAAATCTGAGAACAGGTGCTATATCTGTCAGCCACGGGGCCAAAATTGATGGTGGGCTGGCGCTTGGTACAGATAACGCACTGGGCGGTAATTCCATTACTCTCGGAGATAACGACACTGGTATTAAACAGGGCGGCGACGGTGTCCTTTTATTCTATTCAAATGGACAACTGGCATTTGGGCTTCAACCCGCATCTGCTGATTTTTATAAGCGGGTTGCATATATTCATCAGGGAATAATTCCTGATGGAAGTGGCGCATTTGCAGACCAGTTGAATAATGCCACCGCGCCTTTTGTTCAGACGCAGTTTGCCTGGAATCCCACTCCTGGTGGTCATTACGTGCCGATAGTTAAGGGCTTGTCCATTCGCAATGGACAGGGCTATCCCGGCGCGGTCAGCTTTGGGTATTTACTGACAGAACAGGCTTTGTTGAATAAATCGAACTTTTGCTGAGTTAAAGGATCAGATCACGCATCA
>OGJZ01000906.1_pt1 | contig 30879 bp, 16 predicted proteins | sample 1572321 | NCBI WGS metagenome assembly OGJZ01 (sample SAMEA2582086, study PRJEB24529) | metagenome | biome: Human gut stool | place: China | collected 2011 | reverse complement strand
TGGAGGAATAAGAGATGAGCGATAAAGTATATACCGTACAAGATTATAAATCAGGCCAGCCCCGCTGGTGTCCGGGATGCGGTGACCACGCTTTCCTGAATTCACTGCACAAGGCTATGGCCGAACTGGGAACAGCACCGCACGATATTGCCGTAATTTCCGGTATCGGTTGTTCTTCCCGTCTGCCTTATTATGTAAATACCTATGGTTTCCACACCATCCACGGACGTGCAGCCGCTATTGCAACAGGAGCTAAAGTAGCCAATCCGAATTTGACTATCTGGCAGATTTCCGGTGACGGTGACGGCCTGGCAATCGGCGGTAACCATTTCATTCATGCCTTACGCCGTAACATCGACCTGAATATGATTCTGCTGAACAACCGCATCTACGGTCTGACCAAAGGACAATATTCGCCTACTTCCCAGCGCGGTCTTGTCACCAAGTCGTCTCCTTACGGAACGGTGGAAGACCCTTTCCGTCCGGCAGAACTTGCTTTCGGCGCACGCGGACGATTCTTTGCGCGTTGCGTGGCAGTAGACGGAGCGGCTTCGGTAGAAGTGCTGAAAGCAGCAGCCAATCACAAAGGCGCTTCGGTAGTGGAAGTCCTGCAAAACTGTGTTATCTTCAATGACGGCACGCACGCCAGTGTTGCCACCAAGGAAGGACGTGCCAAGAATGCCATCTATCTGGAACATGGCAAACCGATGCTTTTCGGTGAAAACAAGGAGTTCGGGTTGATGCAGGAAGGGTTCGGGCTGAAAGTGGTGAAGCTCGGTGAAAATGGCATTACGGAGAAAGATATCCTTATCCACGACGCCCACTGCCAGGACAACACGCTCCAGCTGAAGTTGGCACTGATGGAAGGTCCCGATTTCCCGATTGCACTCGGTGTAATCCGTGACGTAGACGCTCCGACTTATAATGATGCCGTTGTGGAACAGATAGAAGAAATCAAAGGCAAGAAGAAATATCATAATTTCCAGGAGTTGCTGATGACGAATGATACTTGGGAAGTGAAGTAATTCACTATCTACCACAAAATAAAAGATGGAGAAAGAGATTAAGTTCCCTTTCTCCATCTTTTTTATACTTTGAAATTCATTACTATATCTTTGGATAAGTATCAGGATAGTGGAATCTGCTATCAATACATTTTTGTTTGAGGCTATCCCCTGTTTTCATCTTATGTTAAAAATGAGATTTTTTCTCGTTCTAATCATGGTATGATACGCTTATTTTGTACATTTGGGCGTTATAACAGAAGAAAGGTAGATTTATGGCGGCTTTATTACAATTTACGGTAGGCAATTATCGTTCTTTCCATCAGGCAAGAACCTTTTCTATGGTTCCTAATAGCATACAGGATAATCCAAAAGGCTGTGTGGTAGCGGAAGGACGTTATAAATATCTCACAACGACAGCGGTCTATGGAGCAAATTCCAGCGGAAAAAGTAACTTGATAGCGGCTTTGGCAACTATGAAGGATATGGTGCTAAGCTCTGTCAAGTTGAATGACCATGACCCGTTGCCTTATGACCCATTTCTTTTGTCAGAAGAGTCAAGTAGACAACCCACTCATTTGGAAGTAATGTATTTGGATGCAGACGAAACTCGTATAAGGTATGGTTTTGATTATACTATGCGTCGGATAGAACAAGAATGGTTGTTTGTTAGCAAAAAAAACAAGCAAGAACAGCCTTATTTTGTCCGTGACGAGGAAGGCATCGGCGTGGATGAAAGCTTATTTCCGGAAGGTGTAGGACTTGAAGAAAGGACTAATGACAATCGTTTATTCTTATCTTTAGTTGCTCAGCTGGGTGGCACAGTTAGTAAGAATGTGTTGGACTATTTCAAATCGGGATACAATGTCATTTCGGGGTTGAATAATCAAGGCTATGAAGGGTTAACTGAACGACAATTCCTAAATGAGGAGGAAGAATCTACTAATGCGCTACAATTTTTTAAAGACCTTCAGTTGGGCTTTGAAAATATTGAAACGTTGGAACGTGATACTGACAAAGGGAAGAAAGCGATAGACATTTTTACTATGCACAATGTATATAGTAAGAATGGAGAGATTGTTGGCAAACAGCGTTTTCGCTTCGATTATTGCGAATCGCAGGGTACTCAAAAACTATTTAAGTTAGCTGGCCCTCTGTTTGAAGCATTGCATCATGGTAGGTTGCTGGTGATGGATGAGCTGGATGCCAAGATGCACCCATTGATTTCTCAGCACATCATTCGCTTGTTTAGTAATGAGAAGACGAATCCGCATCATGCACAACTCTTGTTCACTACGCACGACACCAATCTGCTTTCTTCTCACCTACTTCGTCGAGACCAGATTTGGTTTACGGAGAAAGATAAAGCGGAATCGACAGATCTTTATAGCCTAATGAACATTGTTTTGCCTGATGGCACGAAACCGAGAGGAGACGGTAATCTTGAACGTAACTACATAAAAGGACGTTACGGAGCCATTCCTTATTTAAAAACGATTGAATAATTATTGCGGTTATGGGAAAAAAGAAGAAACTTTCGTCGATGAATCTTGAGCGATATAGTTATAAAGAAGCAGCTCATGAGGATGTGAAGGTTCGTTGCCGCATATTGATTGTGTGTGAGGGTGAAAAGACAGAACCTAATTACTTCAAATCATTCGATCAGATGCAATATGGAAGTGTTGTCTATAATATTGAATGTGAGGGAGGGAAGATAAATACCGTACAAGTGGTAGATAAGGCGATAGAACTTCGTAATAAGGCCATTTCTTCTGGCTCCCCATACGATACCGTTTGGGCTGTTTTTGATAAGGATGATTTTCCTGTTTCAGCGTTTAATGCAGCGATAATTAAAGCTGAGCAACATGGCATTGGTTGTGCATGGAGTAATGAAGCGTTTGAATTATGGTATGTATTCCATTTTGTGAATCGTGTCACAGCAATGAGCCGTGAAGAGTATAAGAAAGCGATTAGTAAGCATGTGAATGAATCTTCTACCTATACAGAGAAAGCGAAATATACCTATAGAAAGAACGATTTAAAGTCACGTATGATAATGACTATATGCGGTGACGAAACACGTGCAATCCGTTATGCGCAAAGTCAGGATGATAGTTTTGATGATACTCGTTATGCAACCCATAATCCTTGTACTACAGTATATAAGCTGGTACGTTTGCTGCGTGGAGAGGATAGGGAGTTTAATAGGAAGATTATGGATGATTTAAATATATAGAATAGTAAAAGATGAATAAACAACAATTAGCAAATAAAATATGGGCATCTGCCAATAAGATGCGTTCTAAAATTGATGCCAATGAGTATAAGGATTATATTCTTGGTTTGATCTTCTATAAGTTCCTTTCGGATAATGAGGTGAACTACCTCATAAAAAATGGATGGACAGAAGATAACTTTACGAATCTTGTGGAAGATCATGAGGATGAGGACAGCCAGCTCATTATGGCGTATTGCAAGAAAAATATCGGTTATTTCATTGAGTATAAGAATCTGTTTTCGACTTGGTTGAGACCGGATAGTGATTTCAGTGTGGGCGACCTTAGCGTGGCACTTAAATCTTTTGACAATCTTGTTGACGATTTCTATAAATCTGTATATAAGGACATTTTCAAGACCCTGCAGGCCGGGCTTAGCAAGTTGGGAGAGAATCCTGCCAGCCAGACTCGTGCTTTGAAGGACTTGATAAAGCTCATTAAGGATATACCAACCGATGGCAGTCAGGATTATGATGTGCTGGGTTACGTGTATGAATACCTCATCAGTAACTTTGCGGCCAATGCAGGTAAGAAAGCAGGCGAGTTCTATACGCCTCATGAAGTGGCTATCCTGATGTCTGAAATCGTGGCAGAACATCACAAGAACAAGCGACAGATTGAAATCTACGACCCGACAAGTGGTTCCGGTTCCTTGCTTATCACCATTGGTAAATCTGTCGGACGTCATATCTCCGATAAGGACCGGGTAAAATATTATGCACAGGAATTGAAAGAGAATACCTACAACCTTACTCGTATGAACCTTGTGATGCGAGGTATACAGCCGGGAAATATCAACACCCGCTGTGCCGACTCGCTTGATGAGGACTGGCCTATACAAAAGGGCGGAAGCGAGATTGGAGAGCCGTTGCGTGTGGATGCTGTGGTGAGCAATCCTCCTTATTCGCAGCATTGGGACTCAACGGACAAAGAGATGGACGCGCGGTTTTCGGAGTATGGTGTGGCACCTAAAAGTAAGGCTGACTATGCCTTTCTGCTACATGAACTCCACCACTTGCAAGCCGATGGCATTCTTACTATCGTGTTGCCCCACGGTGTATTGTTTCGTGGAGGGGAGGAGGAACAGATACGTACCAAACTTATTGAGAAGAACAATATTGATGCCATTATCGGTTTGCCTGCTAACATCTTCTTCGGTACAGGTATCCCGACGCTCATCATGGTATTGAAACAGCACCGGGATAATGACGATGTACTTATCATTGATGCCAGCAAAGGATTTGTGAAGGAGGGCAAGAATAACAAGCTACGTGCTTGCGACATCAAAAGGATAGCTGATGCCGTGCGCGACCGTAAAACTATTCCCGGCTTCTGTTGTGCCGTGAGCCGTGATGTCGTTCGCAAGAACAACTACAATCTTAATATTCCCCGCTATGTGGATTCCAGCGAACCGGTAGAACAGTATGACATCTATGCAACCATGTTCGGAGGTATTCCTGATTCAGAAATTGATGTTCTGAAAAAATATTGGGAGGCATTGCCTAGCCTGCGTGCCGAACTTTTCCATGCGGAAGCTGATCGCCCTTATTCCACTCTCAAGACCGATGATACCCTGACAGTTATCGAGCAGAACTTCGATGTGAAGCAGTTGCGGAAGAGTTTTACTGATACTTTCATTGGTTTTGCCGATGCTTTGCACACTCGTTTGATTGACCATGCGGAGAGCGTAGAGGAACTAAATGCACAGGATGAGATTGCCGCAGACATCTTCCGTCGCCTCGAAACCATTCCGCTTGTCGATAAGTATGCCGCTTATCAAGCTTTAGCAGACAATTGGCAGACCATATCCAATGATGTAGAAACCATCAAGCAGGAGGGATTCGGCGCAGCCCGTATAGTTGAGACAGCTTATAAGTTGGTGAAGAAGAACGACGAAGAGATAGAAGTTGCCGATGGATTGAAAGGACGCATTATTCCTTTTGAACTTGTTCAGCAGGTGAAGTTCCAAGCCGAGTTGGATGCTATCAGTCTGCGGCAAGCTCGTGTAGAAGAAATTAATGGCGAACTTGACGAGCTTCGCGGTGGTTTCTCTACCGAAGAGGCAGAGCAATATCTGGATAGCGAAAAGGACAATGCTTTTGATAAGAAAGCGATTACGTCAGCTGCCAAATCGAAGAAGGATGACGTTGAACCGGAAACAAAGACCAAACTCAAAATGATTGTCCGTCTTTGGGATGAACAGACAAAGACCAATAAGCAGATAAAGTCCGACAAGCAGGCACTTATAGACAAGACAAAGGCTGCCATTGAGAACCTTACGGACGAAGAGGTGGCTATGTTTCTTCATAAAAAATGGATTGACCCGGTATGCAAAGGTATTAACGATGCGCTTGTTTCTGTTCTCTCTGCTCTTGAAAATAAGGTACAGTCTCTGAGTGAGAAGTATGCGGTAAGTTATAAGCAACTTAATGAAGAGTTGGAAACTACACAGAGCGAGTTGGCGGAACTGGTTGGACAATTGACAGGGGATGAGTATGCTATTCGTGGGCTTAGTGAATTGGTTAAGGGTGAAAAAGAGGAGGAATATGAAACCGGAAATAAGATTTAAGGATTTTAGCAAAGATTGGAGGTCAGTGCCTCTTGAAATATGCCTTGAAATATGTACCGAACTAAATGCAAAAAATACATTTGATGTTAATGATGTCCTCTCTGTGTCAGATGAGGTTGGTGTTATAAATCAGATTAAGCACTTAGGACGTAGTTATGCAGGGAAATCGGTGTCAAGGTATAAAGTGTTGAGAAAGGGACAAATTGTATACACTAAATCGCCATTAAGAGATAAACCCTTTGGAATAATTAAAGTAAACAATGGGAATGTAGGAATTGTATCAGTGCTTTATGCCGTGTACAAAACCAAAGATGGTATATATCCAGATTTTATCCAATTTTATTTTAGCCCAAGTTTTCGTATAAATGAGTACTTTAGACCTTTGGTAAATAAGGGAGCAAAGAATACAATGAATATAAGCGATGAAATAGCGCTTACAGGGAATGTCATCATTCCTAGTAGAATGGAAGAACAAGAACAAATTTCATCATATTTTGATTTATTTGATACCCTAATCCAAACCATTATAAAAAAGATTGCTTCCCTTAAACAAATAAAGGCAGCAAGTTTACAGTCGATGTTCCCACAAGAAGGAGAAACTATTCCTCGGATAAGATTTAAGGGGTTTGAGGGAGAATGGTCCCCTCATCCTTTAAAAGAGTTTGCACGAAAAATGATTGAGAAGAATACAGTTCGATTATATAATGAGACATTCACTAATTCAGCTGAGTTTGGTGTGATAAGCCAACGTGACTTTTTCGATCATGATATTTCTAATGATGATAATATCAGTGGGTATTATGTGATACATTCAGATGATTTTGTTTATAATCCTAGAATTTCTGTTACTGCCCCTGTAGGCCCTATAAATAGAAATCTTCTTAATCGTGTAGGGGTAATGTCTCCATTATATTTCATTTTTCGAGTAGAGGGTGTGGATAAAGATTATCTTGGCTATTTTTTCAAAACAACTTTATGGCATAAATATATGTTAATCCATGGGAATGCAGGAGCTAGATTTGATAGGTTGTCAATTGCTGACGACAAGTTTCTTGATATGCCTATTATTTTACCTAAGGATATATCTGAACAACAAAAGATTGCCGATTATTTTAAAACCCTCGACCGCCAAATCACCCTCCAAACCTGCCGTCTTGAGAAACTGAAGCAAATCAAGGCCGCCTGTTTAGATAAAATGTTTGTTTAACCCTTAAATAAGAGAAAATGCCGAAGAAACAATATAAAGACATCCCGACAGACTATGCAATATGCCAGCACACTGATTGCCCGCGTGCCGCTATATGTTTGCATCAACTCGCCTATCAACCATTAATAGAGAGGAGCGAGATTTTGCGGCTGATAAATCCTGACCATTGCACGAAAGACACTGAATGCCCACATTTCCGTGACTCTACTCCCGTGGCGTATGCTCGTGGCTTCACCGGCATGCAGCGGCGCATGTTTCCCGACCAGTATCAAACTTTCATGTCGATACTGAAAAGAAGATTTAGTCATAATCCTTACTATGAACGCAGGAGAGGTGAAACCGCCCTATCTCCAAATGAGCAAAAAATTGTGCTTAATGCTTTACGGCAAGCAGGAGTAACAGAAGACTTAAAGTTTGATAGTTATGAGGAAAACGTCAATTGGTATGACTGATAGAGTACTTTAGGTAAAGTATTGCACTACTTTTACTAATATATTCGAATACTTTTAGCTAAAATATTCCAGTACTTTGCCTAAAGTACAAAGACTATCTCATAAAGACAATGCAAATAATCATATAAAACCCCATAATATTATGAGCGACAATATACAATTCTTCATTAAAGAGTCTGATTTTGAGCAGGCTTTAGCTAACCATCTCACTCAGCATGGCTGGGAAGATAATATATTGATGCAGCCCACAGAGGAGGACCTCGTCAAGAACTGGGCAAACATCATTTATGAAAACAACCGTAGCATCAACCAACTGGGTAACTATCCGCTTACGGCTTCGGAGATGCAGCAAATAATAGATAAAGTGAACTTGTGCGATTCACCGTACGCTGTAAATAATTTCATTAATGCCAAGCAGGTGTGCATCAAACGGGACAATGAAGCCGACAAGGACAACTATGGCAAGGAGGTATATCTGAAAATATTCGACGCTCGTGAAATTTGCGCCGGACAGAGCCGCTACCAGATTGTACGTCAGCCCCGTTTCAAGACCTCTAATCCACTGGCCGGCGACCGGCGTGGTGATGTGATATTGCTTATTAACGGAATGCCGGTGATTCATATCGAATTGAAACGGAGCCGGGTAGACGTCAGCCAGGCGTGCTTCCAAATCAAACGCTATGCGCACGAGGGCGTGTTTAGTAGCGGTATCTTCTCCATGATACAGATATTCGTGGCAATGACGCCCGAAGAAACTCTCTACTTTGCCAATCCTGGGGAAGAGAGCCGGTTTTCGCCTCAATTCTATTTCCATTGGCAGGATTCCAACAACACGATTGTAAGAGATTGGCGGAAGGTGGCGACGGACTTACTCAGTATTCCGATGGCACATCAGATGGTGGGTTTCTACACCATAGCCGATGATAAGGACAGGACGCTGAAAGTACTTCGCAGTTATCAGTATTTTGCCGCCAGCAAAATCAGTGATGTGGTGTACCAGACAAATTGGGATAATCATCTGCATCGGGGCGGATATGTGTGGCACACTACCGGCTCGGGAAAGACCATGACCTCCTTCAAGTCGGCGCAACTGATTGCAACTTCGGGCGATGCTGACAAGGTCGTCTTTCTGCTCGACCGTATAGAACTCGGCATACAGTCACTCGATGAGTATCGCGGCTTTGCCGGTGAAGGCGATTCCATACAAGACACCGCTGACACCAAGATTCTGCTCAGCAAACTGCAAAGCATTGACAACGACGATCGGCTGATAGTAACTTCACTCCAAAAAATGTCGAACATCAAAGCTTCGGCCAACATCCCGCAGGGTGTAATAGACCAAATAGGTAGGAAACGCTTGGTTTTCATCGTAGACGAATGCCACCGTAGTGTATTTGGCACCGGTGATAGCGGCATGCTTATCAGTATCAAGCATACATTCCCACGCGCATTATTCTTTGGCTTCACCGGTACACCGGTATTTGATGAAAATGCAAAGGACGAGATTACGACCGGAACCATCTTTGGCGATATGCTTCACAAATACACCATAGCCAACGCCATTCCCGACCATAACGTGCTGGGATTTGACATCTATCGGGAGAATACCTATCAAGATGATGAACTGCGTGAGCTCGTCGCTTTCCATGAGATAGAGAAGCGGATAAAGGACGACCCGAATTATCCCGTAAAGAAGATTAACAGCGTGGAAGAGATAGAGGGTGACGAGGAGTTGATGAAAATATATCGGAAGTTTGTGGAAGAGCTTCAAATGCCCGAATCCTATACGGAGAATGGCAGGCAGGTGAAAGGTATCGAAGGTTATCTACCCAGAGATATTTATCAGACAGAGGAGCATCATCAGGCTGTGGCGGGCGATATTGTCAAAAACTACAGCCGGTTGAGCAAGAACGGTAAGTTTCATGCCATCCTTGCTACCCAGAATATTCCGGAGGCTATCGCCTATTATCGTATTTTCAAAAATCAATATCCATCGTTGAATGTGGTGGCTATCTTTGACAACAACATTGACAATAGCGATGGCGGCATTGTCCGTGAGGATGCGCTCGTAGAAATGCTCGACGATTATAACTCAAAATATGGGATGGCTTTCCAACTTTCCACATACGTCAAGTACAAGAAAGATGTGGCAAAGCGATTGGCGCACAAGAAACCCTATATCGGTATAGAGAAAGACCACTCGAAACAGATTGACCTTTTGATTGTTGTCACCCAGATGCTGACCGGCTACGACTCGAAGTGGGTGAATACGCTGTATGTGGATAAAGTGATGAAGTATGTAGATGTCATTCAGGCTTTCTCGCGTACCAACCGCCTGTTTGGTCCCGATAAACCTTTCGGCATCATCAAGTACTATGCTTTCCCTTATACCATGGAACAGAATATCAATGATGCGCTGGAAGTGTATGTGGACAGGCCTCTGGGTGTGTTTGTGGATAAGTTGGAAGCCAATCTAATGAACGTCAATCGCAAATTCCTGCATATACGCGACATCTTCTATTCGCACGAGATATACAATTTCGAGCGATTGCCCGATACGCGTGAAGACCGCAATATGTTTGCTAAGGACTTTTCTGAAATGGCGCATCTGCTTGAAGCTGCTAAGCTGCAAGGGTTTGTGTGGGAAAAGGTTGAATATGAGTTTCAACATGGTGATACGTACACCCGCTTAAGGATGGAGATAGACGAGCAAACATATCTCATCCTGCTTCAGCGTTATCGTGAACTTTTTGATAGAGGAAGCAGCACGGAGCATGAAGAATGGGAGTATTCCATTGATACCTATCTCACAGAGACCGGAACAGGTACCATTGATGCCGAATACATCGAATCCAAATTCCAGAAATTCATCAAGAACCTATATTCGGAAGGTCCGGGCAGTGAATTGACCAAAAGCACTTTGCAGGAGTTGCATAAGACTTTCGCTACGTTGTCGCAAAAAGAGCAGCGCACAGCCATCATCATTCTGCATGACATACAACGCGGCGACCTGCATCTGGAAATGGGCAAAACTATCTACGACTACATTGCCGAATATCAGATTAAGGAGCTTTACAAACAAATTATGATTCTGAGTGAAGCTACGGGAATCAATGCCAGCCAGTTGATAAACATCATGAGTAGTGATGTGAACGAACAGAATCTTAACGAGTTTAATCGTTTTGAGAATCTGAAATTGACGCTTGACGGAGTAAAGACACGAGAGTTTCTTATCAAAATAGAAGGCAAGCCAGTGTTGCCATTTCTTGTGGCTCCCAAGATAGACAAGATTCTACGAATGTTTATTCTGAATGTAGATGAACGTGAGCGCATATTAAAGGCTTATCTCAACGACGATATGACATTGGAAACGGTCATGCTTTCTAATACTTCGGACCTTGTTATGGAAGACATGGAGAACCCAATAGAAACGGAAGAACCCATACCGGATATCGACAAGATAAAATATGCCATAAAGGATATTATCAGTACTTCTCTTTCAGAAGTTAGTCGTTATATGCGTCCGATGAACGAAATACTAGACAGCGTATTCTATGTGCTAGGCAGGGAATCACTTGAATCGCTTGACAGTGTGGGACTATTTATTTCGAGGGCATTCGCCAATCTTTATGTGAAGCAACCTACCATCGTTGATAAGTTTGTATCATTCAATCTACTCGTCACTAAATTTGAAGCATACTTGAAGAAACTTCACTACCTGATGAACGGTTGTGAAATCCAACCCCAATTTGAGGGAGAAGATGTTATGTGGAAAGATGTTATTCATGCGTATAGTTGTCTGTGGGGATTGAAGAATAATCAGTCGGCTTCTTATCAGCAGTTATATCACTATCTAATGATGATAAAGGAATGGCGTAACAGCGAATCGCATATTTCTCCCACAGCATCGGAACAGGAAGTAGATGCAGCTATTCATATTATCATTACCATGTATTTCTTTACAACCGGTTCGTGCATTACTGATTTAGAATCTGCCGGGCATGATGTGGAGGATGTAGCTTTGGATAGTACACAAGCGCATAGAACAGCTTCTACACCAAAAGCGTATTCTATATATAGTAAGGTGGAGCCTCATTGTAACATGGCTGCTGAACCTGTGGAAATAGGAGACTTACCGGAAGAAAGGCGTATAGAGCTTTTAAAGAAATGCATTGTCGGACTTCTAGGTTATAATCCGAAGAAATCGGCATTCTCCAAGCAGCGTCATTGGGAGTCCATTTATCGTATTGCTGCTGATTATGGGTTTGTGATTGATGGTGATTATTCGCAATTTAAGAGATTCATAGAGAGTATGCAGCTGAATTATCTGCCGGCGGCACTTACCCATGAATTACTTGATAGAGCTAATACGGGTATTTATGCCCAAAATTACGAAGATTGGACAAGTGAAGGATTCACAGGTCGTAAATTGCAAGAATTTGAGGATATTAAACATTGTGCAGAGGTATTTAGAAACATTGTGGAAGATACTATTCCGAAAAAGAAATAATAGAATGGCATTATAAGTTTTATATGTATGGGCAGATTGAAAAATTTGCCCTTTTTTTATCTTTTTCTATCTATGTAGAAAGGCTGCATAAAAGGACCTTAGTCTTACAAAAGAATTGGGCATCACCGAAACGCAGTTTAATAATTTGATGAGAAGTTATGGTGCTTAAGATTTTCATATTCTCTTTTTCAAAACGGTGACAGCAAAAATGCTGTCACCGTGTCGTTACATATTATCGCCAAGGAGATTAGATTTCGGTTTATTATCAAACAGAAAGGGATATTTCAGCTAATTATCCACCAACCAATCCATTAGTTCCCCCATTGGGTAATTATTACAATTCAACTATGGCTTTCAGAGGCAAACGATTGGAAGCCGGACCGGCAAGAATCTCAAACTCGCCTTTTTCCACTACAAAGCGGTGCTGATTCATATCGTAATAAGCGAATGCATCCTCATTCAGCACTACAGAAACCCGCTTCTTCTCCCCTTTCTTCAAGAATACCTTTTCATAACCTTTCAGTTCTTTCAGAGGACGGGGGACAGAGGACTGTACATCATGTACATACACTTGTGCCACTTCCGAGGCATCCATCTTCCCTGTATTCTCTATATCAAAGCTAACGGTAACCTGATGCTCACCCGTTTTCTCCGCAGCCATATTACTATAAGCGAAAGTAGTATAGGACAAACCGTAGCCAAACGGATAGAAAGGTTCTTTTCCCGAACGGTCGTATCCACGATAACCGACAAAGACACCTTCGGAATAGTCTACACGCTTAATCTCCGCCTTTAAGTTCTCGTAATAACTGCCGTGCACTGGATTATCTTCCCATTTCCGCTCGATAGAAATCGGTAGCTTTCCGCTTGGAGAAATCTTACCGGTCAGGATTTCAGCAATTGCCTGACCGCCTTCCTGCCCCGGATACCAGGCCATAAGAATCGCTTTTGCAGCATCATACCAGTTGGTGAAATCCACACCGCCACCGGCGTTCAGTACAACCACAACATTGGGATGCATAGACGCAATCTTCTTGATAAACAATTCCTGATAGCGAAGCAAGGCAAACGGACGGTCAAAGCCTTCGCCTTCGGTATTACTATTGAAACCTGTGCAGAACACAACATTATCCACCTTTGCCAATCCTTGACGAAGTTTCGCCTCATTAAGGCTATAAGCATTAAAACGAATGATGGCCGAAGAAATATTATCAAAGAATTCAATCCGGAAACGGTATTCCTTACCACCCTCAACCGGCAGTTCAACTTCACGGCTAGAGTATGAATGATTTCCCCAATCTCCTGTAATATGCTTGTCATTCACAAACAGACGATAACCGTCATCACCACCGATATGAAGTTTCAACTGCCCGTCAGTTTGTGGCATGTAGCAGGCTGTCCAACGGACAGAGAATCCATCTGTCGGAAAGCCGTCCAAAGGTGCTCCATATCCCCAGTCATAATCAACAGAGGATTCCGTGCGTATTACTTCAGGCTGGCCCGAAAGGGTCTTGTTTTTAAAGTATTCAGCTTTGAAGCCTTTCATCTGACGATTAGCATCAGTATAAAACTCATGGACAATATCTTCATAAATCACATCATCCGTCAATAGTAACAGATTCTTTTTCTTCAATTCTTTCAAGCCTTGAGCCACTGAGACGGTAGAAAAAGGAGTGACAAAACCACTGCCGCCACCGGTAGGAATCAAATTTGCATTAGGCCCCATTACGGCTGTCTTTCCTTTCAGTGGGAGCAAGTTTCCTTCATTCTTCAACAGGACTACACCCTCGCGCGCCAGTTCTAAAGCTGTCTGGCGGGAGAAAGGATTATCCTCTGCGATGTTGCTGTCTTTCTGTTCCTTATCCAGCATACCATAAGCAATCAGAGTTTGCAGGATGTGTTGTACTTTCAGGTTGATGGTTTCTTCTGTCACTGTGCCGGCTTTGATAGCAGGCAACAGATTCTCCAAATTCATAAAACGTCCTTTCGGCATTTCGAGGTCAAGTCCGGCGTTAGCAGCGCCTACGGCGGAATATACAGAAGTCCAGTCCGACATCAGAATACCTTTGAAGCCCCAAAGATTGCGCAAGACATCAATATTCAACCATTTATGTTCGGTGGCATGGACACCGTTCAACAGATTGTAGCTGTTCATTACGGCGCCGACATTGGCTTCCTGTACTGCTTTCCGGAAAGCCGGGAAATAGATTTCCTGCAAAGTACGTTCGTCTATGTCAGAGCTGGCATGGTGGCGGCTCCATTCCTGGTTGTTGGCAGCAAAGTGTTTGATTGTAGCAATGACTCCTTCCGATTGTACTCCCAGGATATACTGTTTCGCCGTTTCACCTGTCAAGTAAGGGTCTTCACCGAAGTATTCAAAGTTACGGCCGCACAATGGAGCACGATAGATATTCACGCCCGGACCAAACAGGATATTAACTCCTCTTGCCTTGGCGTCCTGTCCCAAGCCTTGCCCTAACTTATAAAGTAATTCCCGGTTCCAAGTAGAAGCGGAAAGTATTCCGGAAGGATATAAAGTGCTCTTGGGAGCATGATTACGAATTCCCTGCGGCCCGTCAGCCAACTTGATTTCAGGTATTCCCAAACGGGGAATGGCACGCAGAGAAAAACTGGTATATCCGGAAATATACTCTATTTTCTCTTGCAAAGTCATTTTTGATACAATGTCCTTCGCACGTTGTTCGGCTTGGGGAGTGATTGTCTGTGCACAGGTTAATATGCTCCATGCAAGCATACATAAACCTATGCCTCCTATTTTCTTTTTCATGGTGATTCTGTGTTAATATAATATGTGTAAAAAACCAACTTAGCTATCAGCTCTTCACACACTTTTGTTCTTTACATTTTTAGTCTATCAGTTCTATTTTAACGGTCTGTCCTTGTACCAGAATATGATATTCGCCGGCTTCAAGGAAGCGTTTACCATCCTCATTGACAAAACCGAAATCACGTTCCAGGTCGATGTCGAAACGGAAAGTCTTCGTTTCTCCGGCTTTGATAAGTTGTTTCTCAAAGTGTTTCAGTTCTTTCACCGGACGGGTGATAGAGCAATAAGGATCGGAAATAAACCAATGAACAGTCTCTGCTCCATCGCGGGCACCGGTGTTGGTGACGGTCACTTCTGCCGACAGTTTATCGCCGCGCTTCACCTTAGTAGCAGAAGGGGTAACAGTGCCATACTTAAATTCGGTATAACTTAATCCATGCCCGAACGGATATAACGGATCGCTTGTTATATCTTTATAAAATCCCTGATGTCCGCGTCCGCTCTTGCGGCGATTATAATAAATAGGAATTTGTCCTGTGGAATAAGGGAACGTCATGGCTAGTTTACCGGAAGGGTTGATACGTCCGGATAAAATTCCTGCCATTGAACGTGCACCATTTATTCCCGGTTGCCATATCTCCAATATAGCATCACAAAGAGGTTCCATGCGATTTAACTCCAAGGGACGTCCATTAGAAAGCACCAATATAATAGGTTTACCAGCCTCCTTTAGTTCTTTCACCAATTCTTCCTGAATCTGTGGCAAAGCAATCGTAGAACGGGAAGCATTCTCACCACTCCAGGTAAGCATCTCGCCCAAACAAACAATGACTACATCAGACCAACGAGCAACGTCCAATGCGCCAGCAAAACCTGAACGGTCATTGCCCTGCGGTTTGCATCCCATTGCATAACGTAATTCGGCGTCTCCTCCAAACTCGGCAGTCAACCCATCATAGAGCATTTCCACATCCGTATCTTTTCCATGTCCGCACCAGGAACCCAATAAGTCCCAACCATTTTTTGCCATTGGACCTACTACGGCAATCTTTTTTTTGTTTGTAAGTGGTAATATCTGATTGTCATTTTTCAACAGCACCATTGATTCTGCTGCCAGTTGAGCGGCCACAGCCATACTTTGCGGACGGAAAAAACGATCCTTCTCATTAGTAACCGGAGTATAAGGACGTTCGAACAAACCCAGACGGAATTTTACACGCAATACTCGACGGACTGATTCGTCAACTTGTGCCATTGTTACCTTACCTTCCTCTACAAGCTCTTTCAGATGACGATCGTAGGCATGAGACATCATATCCATTTCAAGCCCCGCATTAAAAGCATACCGAGCAGCATCTTTCTTTGTAGCGGCTAATCCCTGATTCTTTAACTGTTCCACAGCCCCCCAGTCAGACACAATGAACCCGTCATGTTTCCAGCGTTTCTTTAATATCTCGGTCATGATATAAGGATTAGCTGACCCAGGTACTCCACTGATGTCATTGAAAGAACTCATCAAAGTGGCCGCACCAGCTTTCACCCCCATCTCATAGGGCAGTAGATAAGTATCCCAAAGAGTTTGAGCTGAAATTTCGGTATAAACATAATCTCGCCCAGCCTCCGAAGCACCATAACCTACATAGTGTTTCAGACAAGCAGCCATACGGTTCTCTGCTGACATATCATCTCCCTGATACCCACGCACCGAAGCAGCGGCAAACACTCCATTTGTATAAGGATCTTCACCATATCCTTCGGCTACACGTCCCCATCGAGGATCACGTGCCACGTCGATCATGGGAGAAAAAGTCCAATCAACCCCAGACATGCGGGCTTCTTGTGCAGATACCGCACATGCCTGTTCTACCAATCCCGGATTCCATGAACAGGCCTGCCCCAACGAAATAGGATATATGGTGCGAAATCCATGAATAGCATCGTAGCCAAAAATGATGGGAATGCCCAAACGAGATTCTTCCATCGCTTTTTTCTGCATACTATTACGCAACTCTGGATTTATATCAAAGTAAATCAAAGAACCAATCTCTGACGGTACTTTTTTCACTTCTTCGCCAACATTATTCACATTGTTATTTCGTCCCAATGTATATTGGTTTAGCTGCAAAATCTTTTCCTCCAATGTCATACGCGATATTAAATCATCAATACGTTTTTCAATTGGAGCTTTGGCATCCTTATACAAAGGAATACTCTTTTTATCTTTTGACGAAAGAGAATGTGTGACTCCCAATAGGCACAATCCCAAAATCAAAACTTTTTTTCTCATCTGTTTTTTCGTCGGTTAGTTATCATTTCTATTTTTCAATTGATTATGACTTACCGAGCTGTCACTTCAAATAATTTCAACCATCCGGCAGATGTCACATTGTTCTTCACAGCAAGGTGAATTCCAATCTCATTCTGCTTTGTCGTATCAACAATACCAACAGCCCACATGTATTTACCTGCCTCCACGCCTTCAACCCGGGTTGTAAACGTATATGATTTAGCCGTACCTTTCACCCAATCACAAGCTTCCGGTTCTCCATCAACAAATACATACTTCGGTTTATCATTCTTGGTGTCCAATAAAGCAAAAGCTACTTTATATTTATTCTTCCACTGGGGAATATTTGTCGGACAATATCCCCAACCAAAATTATTCCAACGGTGCGCTATTTCAATCTGTTTACCATTAGAGATAGTTGTAGGCAAAGAAATTCTGTCCGGAAATAAACGGTAGCTTCCTTCTGTACAGAATTGTTTAACTAATTGGAAAGCTTCATTAAACCATGAATAAGCTTCTCCATTATGAAAGTCTGAATTATAGCGTAAATCCATCATATTGACGCAAGCTGTTTTAGCCTCATCAAACTCACCTTGACGTACTTCTGCATAATTGGCATATCCATCTCCCAGAATCGAGTTTCCATGAGAATTTTTCACCCAGCCACCTTCCATTACTACAGGAACGAGATACTTCCACTTGGCTATAAAATTGCGTTCCCAAGTAGAATAGTAAGTTTTCATACCAAACGCATCGTGACGTAATGAATATCCTTTAGCTACTGCTTTTCCTATTAATCTTTCAGTATCTTTATCATAATTATTGCCGTCCCATTCCTTACTTGTACCTATCCAACGATGATAATTTACAAACACAGGAACTTTATCAAATACTTGAGAATATAAATCTGTCACCCAATCGAAAACAGCCTCACGAGTCGGCAGCTCCGGTTTTCCCAACTCACGCACCTGATAGTACCATACACTATGATACTCTCCCCATTTTCCAAATCCTGAACCACTTACAAACTGTACTTTGTCGGGATCATTAAAATCCTTAGCCAAAGCCCTGATAAATTTCTCATAATATTTCTGGAAAATAGGATCATCCGGATAGGGAGACCATACTTTTACTGAACCTGTTTGTGTTTCATATCCTTTCGCGCCAGCCTCTTTTACAAAATTCGGAGTAAAATTATAGTGCTTATCACGGCTATCCACCACAAAAGTAAAGGCCAATTTCATATTTCTTTGCTTAGCTCCCTCTATCAACATCTTCAGTCGCTTAGCCGAAGGGGTATCACAATCGGAATTCCATGCGTATTTTCCTTCTTCAGGATTAAAATCAGCCCAGGCACCACGAAGGTATAAGGTATTTGCATAATCAGAGACCTTTACAGTGCCTTCTGATGACGGGAAATTATCATAATCCTGCCAGAATGTGGAAGATAAACCATCACCAATACCCGCATATAATACCCATCCGGAAAGAGGATTATGCAAAATGATATTTCGATTCTGCTTTACCGTGACAATGCTGTTCCCAGGAATAGAAGTATCTTCTACCAAACCATCATCACCATTATCACCTCCTTCTTCATCATTATCACTGCCGCAAGCGACTAATGATATAGCCATAGAAAAAATAAGCCCGCAACTTATTTTTCTCAAACTGCACATATTTTGAAAATTAATCTTCATACCTATAGCTCTTATTTTTTTATGCTTACTTTCGACAATTTTAACCAGCCCGAATCCAATATATCCCCTTTGGCGGCAATATCCAGCCCTATGAGATCTTTATTACTCCGGTCAACCAGGCCCACAGCCCAAACATAAGTACCCGTTTCAACTTTGGACATATCCGGCTCAAATACATATTCAGCGGGACTTCCTTTTATCCACTTGGATAAATCTGTATCCGTATCCACAAATGTATATCGCACCTCATTCGTTTCAGAATCAAGCAAAGCGAAAGCTACTTTATATTTTTGATTCCATTGCGGAATATTAGTAGGACAGTACCCCCATCCCAGATTGTTCCAGCAATGTTTAATAGTCGGCGGTGTTTTTTTAGAGACTTCTAACGGCAAAGAGATTTCACTGGGATAGAGCCTATACCCGCCTTCCCGAAGGAATCGGCGTACTAAATCAAAAGCATCTTTAAACCAGGACTTTGTATCACCAAAACGAAAATCCATCATATTGACATGTGCCTCTTTGCTGTCATCAAACTCACCGCGTCTTACGTCCTCGTGTGAATCCTTGCGATATCCTCTAGGATCCTGCCAATAATTATGTGATTTGACAATCCAGCCACCTTCCATAATAATGGGGCATATATTACGATATTTTTCTGCAAACCTACGTTCCCAACTACCATAATAGGTTGTCATACCAAATGCATCATGACGTAATGAATATCCTTTCTTGATTGCTTCTTCCAGCATTTCTTCACTGTCAGCAGCAAAATGTTCATCATCTACCCAATCTTTTCCCGCACCAATCCATCTATGGTAGTTAATTACTACCGGAACTTTATCAAAAGCTTGAGAATATATATCTGTCACCCAATTGAAAACTGCTTTCTTTGGAGTATCATCACCTGTTGAATAAATCATTGTATGATATTCTCCCCATTTCCCAAGTCCGAATCCATCTATAAATTCAACTTTCGAAGGATCGTTGAAATCTTTAGCCAGGGCCTTCACAAATTTAGTATAGTACTTCTGAAAAACAGGATCGTCAGAATAAGGTGACCATTTACCTTTATTCATAAATCCTTTTGCACCGGCATCTTTTACAAATTGAGGAGTAAATTCTGTTCTCTTATCACGACTGTCAACTACAACACGAAATGCCAAACGCATATTCCGCTGATAAGCTCCTTCAATATATGCTCTCAAATTAGAATCAATTTTCCAACCATATACATCTTCCTGTGGATTAAAATCTGTCCAACTAGCGCGAATATAAAGCGTATGAGCATAATCTGTCACACTAACATTGTGTCCCAGTTCAGGAATATACATATGGTCATACTGTGCCCAAAAATCTGCAGCATCCACTCCCATACTTGCATAGAGCACCCATCCTGTAAGCGGGTTATGAAGAATACGCAAAGAATCAGGCTGAATCGTAACTATGTTATTCTCCGGTAGTTCCTTATCAAATGAAACGGCTGAATTCTCGTCTCCGAAAACAGGAGATAAAAGGAACATAAACAGACAAAGAGACACAATTACTCTATAATAACTAATCTTTCTTATAACCATACTACTAATTGTTTTTTTAAAGAGTGCTATATCATTGTTCTCTTTATTCATATAAAAATCACGAGATTGATATAGCACTCTTAATTTTATCCTGCTTGATTATCTCTTATCAAAGAATACTGTCAGTTCTTTAATATCTAATTCTATGTAATTAACTCCTACAGGTACACTAAAGAAGGCATAGCGGTTGTGAGATTGCCCTCCGACTACAGTCTGTTTCTGATTGTAGTCACTCTCTGCAATATCAAGGCAACCGTCATAAGATCCTCTGATGGCATCTGCTGTTGAACCAAAAGTATAGCAACCGGCACTTTGCGGTCCGACTTTAAAGTTCAATCCACCCGGATGTGCATTTCCATCTTTGTCTTTAATGGAATTCTTTCTGGGTAACTCCGCTCCTTTGTATATAAACAAATAAGGATTTGCCAAACTAGGTGTCATAGAATGAGCCATAGTGAATCCTGTATCACCAGTGCCATCTTTAGCCCATCCATCGTATGGTCCCCAAATAAAGACTCTTTCAATAGTGGTAGTCACCGTATTATTGTTCCATATCCACGAAACAACCATGGGTTTAGGATCTGTTTCGGGGGAGTAAATCGTAACCTTTTTAGTATTTATATTAATCACAACACGATAGACACCTGCAGTCTTAATATTCCAATGATAAGCAAGTGCAGCTGCTTCCGGGCTCATTGTCGAGATATTCATTGCTGTACCATCTGTAAAATCGCCCGATTCTTCGGGAGCAATAGCCATATCTTTCTGTCCATTAAACAAGATCGGGAAATAAATAGTACCTGGTTGCAGTTCTGCATGGAACGCATATTGATTTTCATCTTCTATCGTGCGAGTCATCTCTACATCTGCGCTAACACAAGTTCCGGCAATATAGATTTTATCAGCTTCTATAAAATTACTAGCCAAACCTATAGTAACGGTACGTGTTTCAAAATCTACCACTACACGATACTGCCCATCTTCAGGAATCACCCAATATCCAGCATTATCTGTCCCCTTAATTTTAGCTTCCATTGCTCCATCAGTAATCTGTTGTTCTGCAGCAACTGGTGAAATGGCATTAATCTTATTTTCATCTTTCCAAACAATCGGGAAGTGAAGATTACCTGCCTTCAAGTCACAAATGGAAACATAACGCTTCGGCTGACTTTCCATTGGCAAGATTTCAATATCTTCACCATTAACAGCTGTGCCTGACATATAAAGATGGTCTGCAACAAAGGTCTTTTCAGAATACATCTTTACTTTTATAGTAACTGTAGAAACTTCCGGTTTTACAAACTTTGGGCCTTCTATAGAACCGATAATACGGGCTTGTAACTTTACTAAATCACCAGGATGCTGCTTCCACTTTGACACCAATAAACTCTGCAATTCTTTATGAGTATAACTTTTAGAAAAATCATCATCAATATACTCTCTTATCATTGTGTTTGTTCCAAAACTGTTATTTTCCAGATCCATTTTATAAAGATAGGAGATATAATAGTCAGAGCCTATTGGATCAGCTTCCGTCCAGTTTAACGTCAATGCAACCTCATCCGGGGTGTCTTCCTTGAGTTCTATTTCATAATCAGAAGGAGTCAGGACTAAACTTGTACGATTATCGAGCAAATCAGTAGTATCGTCATCATCATTACATGCTACCATGAAACACGAAGCAAGTGTCAGGAAGAAGAACCGTAAAAGGTTCTTCTTAAATATATATCCGTTTTTCATATCTATATTCAATATATTAATATTATAACTATTTATTGGTTTCCGACGGTCCAGTCAGGAGTTTGTACCAAATTCCAATTCTTATCAATATCGTCCTGTGGAATAGGCCACCAATAGCTTATAAATTTACGTGTCTGATATACTGTACGAGTATAATATTTATTTCTATAGTCCGCATCGGATACTTTAATATAAGCATTCATGCCATAAAAATCACCATCCAATACTTTCTCGGCTAATTTCCAGCGACGCAGATCATTAAAACGAAGTCCAGATTCACAATTCAATTCCACACGCCTTTCTTGACGAATTAACTCGCGCATTTCTACAGGATCTGATGGGGCTGTTATCTTGCCTTCTTCAGCTGAAACACTATATTCGGGAATACCCGCACGCTCACGAATCAAATTGACATATTTCAGAATCTCTTTTTGATTAGCAGTATAAGTGCCCTTCTCAATGCTATATTCATTTAACGCCTCAGCATAACTTAAATAGATCTCTGCCAAACGACATAATGCACCATGACGGTTTTTATAATCTCCACTGCCTTCTTTGGGATTTGCAGATGGGTCTACTCTCTTACGTACCAGATAGCCGCTCCATGGAGCGTCGTGAGAGGGACCACCGTCTTTACCATCCATATAAAAGTCAGTATTTCTCTTACCACCAATATGCCATTGTTCGTTATGCAGTACTGAAATATAAAAACGAGGCTCGCGATCACAATACATTTTATATGTATTGGCGTCTACAACTACATTTTCATCTTTATTACGATCTCCTTCTGAAGACCCATACTGCCACTTTGTAGAATAAGTCTCTTTTTGCGTACTAAAGCCTGTCTCTGAATAATTAGCATCTGGATTAACTTTAGGAGAGCCATCCGAATTATAGCCTATAATAGGTCTTTGACCGTTTCTCATGAAAAAAGCATCAACCAAAGATTGAGTTATTCCGATCGCTCCCACGCCATTAATACCCAAACCACGTGGGATACAGTTTTTATCATACCATCCACCGGAATCCATTGTACGAACAAACAGTAATTCTCTGTTGGCTTCATTCCATCTCTTCATCACTGCATTCTGATAAGAAAGAAAAGGATCAATATCACCGTTATCCAAATATTCATAATGCAAATGATAGCCAGATGCTTCCGCCTCATCTATAACCAGTTTACAAGCATCCACTGCCCTTTTCCATCGTTCCGGATCATGTGTAGAATTAAAGATAGGGGTTCCATCAATGTTTTTTATATTCGCCAATGCAGGATTACCATTCACCAAGTCACTTGCAGCAAATAATAAGATACGCGCACGCATTGCCAAGCACCCGACAGAAGTTACACGACCATATTTCTTATCTTCAGTTTGAGTGGCAGGCAATTGTTTTGAAGCTTCCAGCATTTCTTGATCTGCCCAATCAATTACATTATAAAACGGCTCTTGTTTCAACATCAGATCATCAGCCGAAGTACTTTCACTAGCCTCGCGAATAATAGGAACTGAACCATAAGCTATAGCCATCATAGAATTATAATAAGCTATAAAGAAACGACATTCAGCTTTCATAAAGTCCACTTCTTCAGCCGGTACAGCCTCCAGCGGGTGAGCATGTTTGATAAACAAATAAGCGGAACGGATATATTTAGGATAAGTATTCCAATAAGTAATTACTCCGGGATTGTCTGCTGTCCAGTTACCTTTTTGATATTGAATGGCTTTAAATCCTTGCGCTTCCCAACCAACCGAAGGAATCAGTTCATCAGCTATGGCATCCGGACCATCATAAGTATAATATTCAGGCAGGCCGCGATAAACATATGCCAGCCAACGTTCCATATTCTTTTTATTCTCAAATACTGATTCTAAGTCCAACTGGTCATCCGGTTGCTTATCCAGATAATCAGAACAAGAAGAAAAAGCAAATGTCGTAATAATACTTAATACTATAAATTTTAATATGCTATTTTTCATATGCCCTATTATTAGAATTTAATTTCAAAACCTGCAGATAACGATTTCATAATTGGGTACGCAGCCCCTGTAGTATTCTCGACTTCCGGATCCCACAAATCAAATTTTGAGAATGTTAAAAGATTTGTTCCTCTCACGAAAAGACGAATGCCTGATATAACTGTAGTATTTCTCCACAAATTCTTTGGTAAAGAATAACCAAGTTCAATGTTTTTTAAACGTAAAAAACTCATATTCCGCAGCCACCACGTAGAGGATTGGTTATTATTACTATTTATACCATCATCCAAACGCGGATAAAATACGTTCTGACTTGGGTTGTCTACAGTCCAACGATCATTTGCATTAGTAAACATATTGCCTGTCACTCCTCTATTGGCACCCGGAATAATACTTGATCCTAATATATTCCAACTACGACCTATGCCTTGGAAGAGAGCTCCAAAATCTAAATTCTTATATTTCATATTCAGTCCAAAGCCATATACTATCTCCGGATCTTTTGTTCCTCCGATTGGAGATTTATCAAATACGTCCACTTTACCATCACCATTGACATCTCTGTATCTGATATCCCCCGGACGTAATTTACCTACAAAACTTTGAGTCGGAATTCCTTCTTTCAGTTTACCTGTACTTACGTCTTCAAAGTCGTCTGCCGTAAACAAACCTTCTGCTATATAGCCAGTTAATTGCCCTACCGGATGCCCTGTTTCAGCACGGTTAGTACCAACTACTGCACTAGGTTCATCCTTTTCTGTTATTTCATTATGAGCATAGGTAAATGTTCCCATTAAGCTGACAAATAAATCCTTGCCAAACTGTTTATTAACATTTAAAGAAACTTCTACACCCTGATTAGTCACTTTTCCAAAATTCTTCCAAGGCTGCTTCATAAATCCAGCTGTCATTGGAACAGACTCACGTGGCATAAATATATCTTTACGGCGTTCATCGAAATAGTCTAATTGCAAATCAATCATACCATTCAGGAAACCTAGCTCAACCCCCAAATTCATCTTATTAACAATCTCCCATGTCAAATCTTGTACTGCAAACTCGCCTTCTGCCATACCAGTTAAGCCATAACTGCTATCCAATCCCCATTTATACATGTTTAATGTCTCATAGTCATCGGTAATTGTAGAGAGGTATGCAAAACGGCGTCCACCTAAATTAGCATTACCTACCTGACCATAGGATGCACGCAATTTCAATTTAGATATGACTTTACGCAATGGTTGCATAAATGCCTCTTCCGATACAATCCAACCAATGGCTCCTGAAGGGAAAAAGCCATAACGCTTGCCTTTGGCAAAATTTTCAGAACCATTATAGCCAAAATTAAATTCACCTACATACTTACCCGAATAGGTATAAGATGCACGTCCTGCCAATCCCTGATTACGGTAAGGCAACTTGCTTCCATCATCATAATTACGACGATTAAACAATAACATTGCAGCAACGGAATGTTTCTCGGCGAATGTACGGTCATAAGACAAAGTAGCTTCCATATATACGCTCTTATTTCCATAATCACCGCTTTTTGAGTAATCCAGGAAATTAGTACCATTGGATTTTGATGCTATAATCAAATTACCTTCATCATCACGTCCTGTAGCAGGCACATAATAATCCGGTGTCTTTCCACGAGAAACAGTACCCGAAGAAAACCTGTCAAATGAGAATGTTCCTTTTACTTTCAATCCCGGAAGCAGGAATTTCAAATCTTGTTCTACAGAAAACAGTGTTTCAATCTTACTGTCGCTTTTTCTTTTATATCCACTTTGAGTAGCCCATGACCAAACGTTTGGCTCCTCTGTTGTCGGTATCTGCCCACTGGAATATTGTGCAGGGAAAGCATGAGGAACAGCAACGAACGCTTTCTGGAAAATTTGAGATATATCTTTCGTTGTAGAATTTCTATCTTGCAAATATCCACCAATATTAAAACGTAATTGCGTAGTAGGACTTAATTTCAAATCCACATTAGAACGCACGTTATAACGTTGTAATTTAATAGTAGGATCCCAATCATAGCTTTTATCACGTTTCAAAATACCACGTTCATTATACGCAGCAGCAACAAAAGAATAACGTAATGTCTCTGTACCACCGGAAATATCTACTGTTACACGCTGATTCGAAGCATAATCATTTGCAATTGCATCCATCCAATTCACGTCCGGATATAAATCAGGATCATACCCTGCACGAGTTTTTGCAATACGATCTGTATATTTAGGTTGTTGTCCTGTATCCATCAAGATATCATCCAAAACCTGCATATAATCCGCTGCACCCAAATACTCAGGAAGTTTAACCGGCTGTGTAGCTGCAAATTCAGCCTTTACAGTCACACGAGGTTTACCAACTTGTCCGCGTTTCGTATTAATTAAAATAACACCATTAGCTCCCCGCACTCCATAAACAGCACTTGCAGCAGCATCTTTCAACACAGAAAAAGATTCTATCTCTTCAGGATCAATATTATTCAAATCGCGTTCTATACCATCAATCAAAACCAATGGGTTTTGTCCGGCATCCTGGAACGTACTAATACCACGAATCCAGAAAGAAGAGTTATCATATCCCGGTTCACCAGAACGTTGCACAGCTAATACACCGGCAACCGTACCAGCCAGATTATTACTTATTGAACGAGTAGTAGAAACCTTTAACTTAGCAGGTTCAATCGTTGTGATAGAACCAACAACAGACTCTTTCTTTTGTGCGCCATAGGCAACTACTACAACCTCATCTAATTGACCAACATCTTCTACCATTTGTACATTAACAACCTTCCGGTTATTAACAACCTCTTCTTTAGGAACAAAACCAATATAACGGAAAGAAAGCACAGATTTTCTTTCAGGAACAATAATACTATAATTACCATTCATGTCTGTCAACGCATGTACTGTAGAATCATTTTTCAAAATGATTGTTACACCAATCAAAGGCTCACCTTTTTCATCTGAAACGTTACCTGTTACCTTAATACCCTTTTGTTGTGCAGTTTGTTGTACTTTAGGAGCTTCTGGCACCGAAATAGTAATTTGTCTCCCCGACATCTTATAATTCAGTCCTGTCTCTGAGAACAACTCTTTTAATACAGCATCTATTTTCTTATTGGAAACTGAAATGGAGACTTTGTTATTCAGATTTTTCTGAACATTAGCAGAGTAAATAAAAATATACTTACTATGTTTTTCGATATAATCTAAAATATCTTTAACTGTAACATTCTCATACTGTACTGAGAATAAATCTTCTTCGGAATTCCAACTAATAGAATTAGTACCGAATGAAGAGAATGGAATCATAAAAAAGACGTTTATAATGCAAAAAAGCTTAAGTCTTTTCTTTAAGTGTAGAAAAATAGTTTTCTTTACCATAAAAATTTCTTTTTAGGTTAACAATTTTGGATTTATTGATTTAACTAGGGAATTACTATCGGGTAAATACGGCAATATTTATCCGATTTTTTTTGTCATAATAGCAGTCTGTTCTTCATAGGCAAACATATTAAAAGATTAATTAAAAAAATTATTTATTTAAATATATACTAGTATCACTTTTTTCGATTGTGAATGGCAGGGTTTGCTGAATACATTCAATCACCTCGTCTATATCATCTTTCAAATCTAATTTCCCATACACTTTTTCTTTACCAATAATTGGATCACATTGAATAGATATACCATAATAGATGCTTAGTCTTTGAATGATCTGCGACAAATCATTACCATTCAATAGCATGATCCCCTCTACCCAACTAATATACTCTGCTACATCAACTTGCTTCTGATAAGCAATTGTACCATTTGCTATATTCAACAGATCATTAGGATTCAAACGTGCTTTCTTTTCATTCTTATCAGTAACTTCTACCGCACCTTCCACCAATACAATATTAGTTGTTCCTCCTTTATAATTCGAGATATTGAACTTCGTTCCTAACACTTGCAGTTTAAAATCATCAGACTCCACTATAAAAGGATGTTTCTTATCATGCGCAACTTCCAGAAAAACTTCTCCTTGGGCATAGATTTTACGAATGTCTCCTTTAAAACAACGAGGATAAATCACTTTTGACTGAGAGTTAACGACCAGCCGAGTCCCATCAGACAATTCTACTCTAGCCCTTTTCCCCGCAGGAACAAGTAGCTGATTATATTCTTGTTCCTCTTTGGTTTTCTCTTCATTCTCTTTTATCACTTGTGAATTGACAGCAACTTTCCCCTCTTTCGAATACTTAATGAAAGCATCTTCATCCAAATTAAGCTGTTCCTTGGAAGTAATAAGAGTCACTTCCTCAACAGATTGGCTATCCATTTCTTCAGCAATAGCCTGGAAGTCTAAATTACCACTTCCATTCTGATTCAAAAAATAAATAGTTGAAATGCAAATCAAAAAGGAAGCAGCAATAGAAGCTGAAGCAACTAAGAAATATTTCTTTCTGCGCTTCATAGCATCTTTTCGCATCTTTCGTTGAGTCTTCTCTATGATAGAAGATGGATCAATCTTTTCCTGCGCACAATTTTGCCAAAAGAATTTCAATTTCTCTGCATCAGGCATAGAAGTAAAATCATCCTCAATATTTTCTTGAGAATTCAATTTACTAAATAAATCTGCGAGACGATGGTATTCTTTCAAGCTCATAATCCTTTTTTAATGTTGTTCTATAGATAAAGACGCAACTAAAAAAAAAATCTCCCAGTCAAAAATGATTTTTTTTCATTTTTCTTAGAAAACAAATAAAAGTAGGATTAGCTATGTGAAAAAATAAGGCATTAATAAGCAGGAGAGTAAAAACTTAGCTCTTGCGAGATTTCAGATTCAATCTTTTAGCAATTTCATCTAACGCAAAAGCAATATGGTTATTGATAGTCTTCACTGATATGTTCAACATATCTGCGATATCTTTATAAGGAAGTCCATCTATTTTTGCTAAGAAAAAGACATGTTTACACTTGGGAGGAAGTTGTTGAATGGCGTCATTAATTTTAGCCATTTCTTCCTTACTAATCATCTCCTCGGCTGGAGATTGAACCGGCTCAAAAATAAAATCTTCGATATCATCAAATGACAATTCATACTTTCCAGTTTCCTTCCGCAAAAAAGAAATCGCTTTTCGATAGGTGATTGTCTGGATCCAAGCATTCATATTGCCAATTTCAGCCAGACTTTTTCTATTTTTCCAAACTTCAAAAAAAACATCACTCACAATCTCTTCAGCTGACTCCTTCTGGCCAAGTAGCGCAAATGTATAGTGATATAAACGCGAAGAATAATGCTCCATAAAACGATTGAAAGCAATTTCATCGCCGTCTACTATTCTACATATTTCATTATTCTCAAGTTTCACAGAAGTATTTATAGATTATTTCCAATTAACAAAATTGAGCCAAATATAGCAGTATCGTATCAATTACGAAAATAAAACACCATAAAAAGGAATTAAAAGTTATCAATTATAGAAAAATGGCTATAATAAAAACATTACCATTTAGCTATAAAAGTCTCTTACTTAAATAACGTACAGGATACCATACAGAAAGGAATCCGACTGCCAAAACGGTGATAAAAATAAGTACCATATCCCAAGCATGAACACTGACAGGATAGGCGTCTACAACAAAAGTTCCGCCACCGCCCCCCAATGAAATTATACCGAATTTCTGTTGGATAAAACATAGGATTAAGCCGAGGACAATACCGGAAATAGCGCCAAAAAGAGAAATGAGACGTCCTTCAAAGAGGAATATTCGGGAGATGAGTTTATCACTAGCTCCAAGACTCCGCAAAGTTACTACATCATCCTTCTTATCCAAAATCAACATGGAAAGAGAACCAATTACATTGAAACAGGCAATCATTAAGATAAAGGTCAGAAATAAATAGGAAATAAGTTTCTCTATCTCCATAATACGGAAAACATCTGCCTGCTGCTGATAACGATTCTGAACAACAAAATCATCACCTAATATGTTTTCTATTTTAGATTGTACCGATGAAGTATTTACATTAGGCTTTAATTTCAATTCCATCGCAGAGACTTCTGTTGTATAATCCAGAAGCTGGCGAAGAAAATCGAGAGAAGTCAGAATATATTTCCCGTCATATTCTTGCTGATTCACAACAAATACGACACCCGGAGAATACAGGTAATCACGATTAAAAGAAGCTCCGGGATTTGCCATGTTCACTTTGGCATTCCGCTTGGGTAGATAAACCTGAAGAGGATCAACAAATTCCAAACCTGTACCCAAAGTCGCAACCAGTTCCACTCCCATGACCCCGTAGTTCACAATAGAGTCATGAAGAACAAATTCACCTGCGCCATAGAGTATACTGTCTATAGCAGTCAGTTCTTCAAAGTTATCCTCCACACCTTTCAATACAACCATAGCTTGCCGATCCTTGTATTGCACCATTGCATTTTCTTCAAGTGTTTCTGTAAACACCTCCACTTCAGGAAGTGCACAAACAGCGCGAATCCGTTTATCCTGCGCATCAAAGACTTTTCCTTCACGAACTGTTATTTTCAATTGCGGGTCAAAAGCCGTAAAAAAGCTAGCGACCATATCCTGAAAACCATTAAAAACGGAAAGAGTGCAAACCAAAGCAAGTGTAGCAAGGGCTACCCCACATACGGAAATACCGGATATGATATTAATAGCGTTATGCTTTTTTTTTGAGAAAAGATAACGCCTGGCTATATAAAAAGGAAAGTTCACCTCTGCAATGAATTATTTCACTTCAGCAATGAATCTATTTTCTCAAT
>OGJZ01000888.1_pt1 | contig 31346 bp, 25 predicted proteins | sample 1572321 | NCBI WGS metagenome assembly OGJZ01 (sample SAMEA2582086, study PRJEB24529) | metagenome | biome: Human gut stool | place: China | collected 2011 | reverse complement strand
TTGCAATGGCTTTAGTTGGCTTAGTGATTACTGGGATTGTAGCTATTATTATTGCACCGATAGTCAAGAAACAATCACCAGGACCTTTGATGTTCAAGCAAAAGCGTGTCGGTAAAAATGGTAAAGTCTTTGAGATTTACAAGTTCCGAAGCATGTACACAGATGCTGAAGAGCGTAAAAAAGAATTGCTAACGCAAAATGATTTGGATACTAATTTGATGTTTAAGATGGAAGATGACCCTCGAATCTTCCCATTTGGACATAAGTTACGTGATTGGTCCCTTGATGAGCTGCCACAGTTTATCAATGTGCTAAAAGGTGAAATGTCTGTTGTGGGCACACGTCCACCAACGCTTGATGAGTACCACCATTATGAACTACATCATTTCAAACGACTAACGACAAAACCTGGTATCACAGGACTTTGGCAAGTCAGTGGTCGTAGTGATATCACCGATTTTGAAGAAGTTGTCGCTCTTGATATGAAGTACATTCAAAATTGGAGCATCAGTGAAGATATCAAAATCATTGCAAAAACATTTAAAGTAGTATTGATGAGAGAGGGAAGTCGATAAAGACTAACCTCTTTTTATTATTGATAGGAGAAGTGGAAAGTTATTATTTCTATGAATAAAAGATTGAAAATTGCTATGCTTGGACAAAAGCATGTTTTATCTAATGAGGGGGGAGTTGAGAAAGTTGTTAGGGAAATTAGCACAAGATTAGTACGTCTAGGTTTTGATGTTACATGTTATGATAGAAAAAATAAACACGTAATGGATTCTACTGAGAATTTGCCGACGCTATCTGAATATAAGGGAGTAAAAATAAAAAATTGCTTTACTATTGATAAAAAAGGACTAGCTGCTGTTTCATCATCATTTTTTGGAACGCTTAAAATTTTGTTTTCTAATGCTGGAGTAGTACATTATCATGCTGAAGGACCTTCAGCAATGATTCCGATTATTAAGTTCTTATCAAAAAAAAGAGTGGTTGTGACAATTCATGGTCTGGATTGGAAAAGGGATAAATGGGGTACTGGTTTTGCATCCAAGTATATTAAGTTTGGAGAGAAAATGGCAGCGAAATACGCTGATGAAATTATCGTTTTATCAGAAGGTGTTAAAGAGTACTTTAAAGAAACATATAATAGAGATACTCGCTTTATACCAAATGGTGTAACAAGACCAGAAGTATTAAAAGCTGATATCATAAGAAAAAAATACAATTTAGGTAAAGATGATTACTTCTTGTTCTTAGGAAGAATTGTTCCTGAAAAGGGTATTCATTACTTAATTGATGCATATAATCAAGTAAACACTAGTAAAAAGCTAGTGATTGCTGGTGGAGCAAGTGATACAGACTCTTATTACGAAGAATTAAGAAAAAAATCTTCCAATAACAAAAATATTATTTTTACTGGTTTCGTTCAAGGTCAAGAATTGAAAGAATTATATAGTAATGCGTTTGTTTATGTACTGCCAAGTGATTTAGAAGGAATGCCTCTGAGTTTACTTGAGGCAATGAGTTATGGTAATTGTTGCTTAACATCTGATATAGAAGAATGTGCAAATGTGATGGAAGATTACGGAGTAACTTTCAAAAGGGGAGATATTCTAGATTTATCGCAGACTTTACAAAAATTAAATAATGATGTTAGCATTGTTCAAAAACTTAAAAATGAATCAACCCAGTTTATTTTGGAAAAATATAATTGGGATGATATTGCTGATAAAACAATAGAATTGTATAGGGGATAAGATGATTCGTATATTACATTGTGTAAATGATATGCATAGAGCTGGTCTAGAGACCATGCTTATGAATTATTATCGCAATATTGATAGAACAAAAATTCAGTTTGATTTTTTGACTCATAGACCATATAGAAGTGATTATGATGATGAAATTGAAAGTTTAGGTGGAAAAATTTATTATGCTCCACGTTTATATCCACAAAACTATCCTACCTACTTTAGATGGATGAGAAAGTTTTTTAAAGAACATCCGGAGTATAAAATTGTTCACTCACATATTGATACAATGAGTTATTTACCGCTTCTTGCGGCAAAAAAAGCAGGTATTCCAATTAGAATAGCTCATAGTCATAATACTTCTTTGGATAGGGACTTTAAATATTTACTTAAGCAATACTTCAGGTTCGGAATTAATTCAGTTTGCACTCATCGTCTTGCGTGTGGTGAAGAAGCTGGAAAATTCTTATTTGGAAATCAAGAATTTAAAGTAATTCCGAATGCAATAGATGCAGAAAAATTTTATTTTAACGAAGAATTAAGATACAAAAAAAGAAAAGAACTATGTTTAGAAGACAAATTTGTTGTAGGACATGTCGGTCGTCTTTCATACCAAAAAAATCATAAATTCTTAATTGAAATATTTAATGAGCTATTAAAGAAGGAGCCTGATTCAATTCTACTTTTAGTAGGAGTCGGAGAAAAAGAAGAAGAGTTAAAAAGACAAGTAAAAAGCTTGAACATTGAAGATAAGGTCAATTTTTTAGGAAATAGATCTGATGTTAATGAATTATATCAAGCTATGGATGTATTTGTTATGCCATCCTTCTTTGAAGGAATACCTGTTGTGGGGGTTGAGGCACAGTTTGCTAACCTACCATGTATTTTTTCTGACAAAGTTCCTGAAGAAGTTAAATTCACTGATAATTGTGTCTTTTTCCCCTTGTCTAAAGGTCTTGATAGCTGGGTTAATGATGTTCTTGAAGTTTATGATAATTGTCGATTAAAACAATCTAATAGCTTTAAGGATAGTATATATAACATTGAGTATTCACATACTTTACTAGAGAATGTTTATCTTGAACTTAACAAAGATATACTATAGAAAAAGGAGAGTTCGGTTGACTAATAATTTGTTACTAATTGATAGTGATTATGATGAAGCAAGTGAATTTATAAATGGTTTAAAAGAAACTACTAAAAAAGAATGGGAAGTTGGTTTATTTGTAAATAATAAAGTTTATGGAATAAGAAGATATATTAAATTCTTTTGGGTTGCTTTAAAAGTATTAATCAATAAGAAAAAATATAGTGGTAAAACGATTCTTTGTTGGCAACAGTTTTATGGAATTGCTATAGCTTTCTTCTGTAGATTATTTCACTTAAAAAAAGATTTTACTTTGGTTGTGATGACTTTTATTTTTAAAGAGAAAAAAGGAAAATTTGGAAGAATTTTTTTTGAGTTTGTTAAATACTCAATCACATCTAAGTATGTCGATAAAATAATTTTAACCACAAGAAGTGAAGCAGAGATGTATTCTAAGTTATTTAATATTCCAGTAAGTCGTTTTGCATTTTCAAAATGTGGTGCGATTGAGTATAATCCAGATGATTTTTATGACGAAAAATTAGTAAATGATGATTATTTATTTTCAACAGGGAGAAGTAATAGAGATTACAATTTTTTAATAGACAGTCTTAAGGGTACAGAGTATAATTTAGTGATTGCCTGTGATAATATTCCAAAAGCTAGTGAAAAGAATATAGAAATTAGAGATGATATATTCGGAAACGATATGCTTAGGTATATGCGGAATGCTAAAGCGGTAATAATTAGTCTGGATAATGATAAAATTGCTGCTGGGCAACTGGTTTTATTGCATGCAATGAATATGGGAGTCCCCGTTATAGTAACAAAATCTAAGGGGGTGACTGATGATTATGTATTAAATGGCTATAATGGTTTAATAATAGAAAAAAAATCTGAGAGTTTGTTAAATGCATTGGATTTAATTTATTCAGATGTTGAGTTGTATGAAATTATTAAGAAAAACAGTATAAATGAATTTAAAAATAATTATACATACTATGCGTCAGGTAAAAATGTCGGGAATATTTTAAATACAATGAGTAAGAAAAAAATGATTTTGAAATCATAGTAGTTGTTATTAAGTGATGTAATCATGTCAAGAACTTGAAACTATTTTAGTTGATAATGATTCTCTATATTGAAGATACGATATTAGAGATTATTGTGTGGAATACATTTGTTGTTATAATCGGTACACTATCAAGTGTGAATAGGTGGCTAATAAGTAGTACAGCTTTTAGATATATGTAAAATAGTATAAATGAGCGCTATTTTAAGATTGGATCAAAAAGGTGGGAAAATGGAAGAAATAAAACAAAAAAAGGTAAAATTGAGTATCATAGTTCCGGTATATAATGTGGAGAGGTATTTAGATCGTTGCATTGATTCTTTGTTAAAGCAAGATATTGAAGATTATGAAATCATTTTAATAGATGATGAGTCAACTGATTTATCAGGTCAAAAATGTGATACTTGGGCTCAAAAAGATGACCGAATACGTGTAATTCATAAAAAAAATGCTGGTGCAGGTTTTGCAAGAAATACAGGAGTCGAAGTGGCGAAAGGACAATATTTAGCATATGTCGATTCAGATGATTATGTAAAAGAAGGTGCTTTTAAAAAAATAATATTCAATATGGATAAATCAGGGGCAGATGCTTGTTATTTTGGATATTATGATGTCTTTTTAAATGGAAAACAAGAACAAGTATCGTTCCCTCCTAAAAAACTTCAGTATTCTGGTGAAGAAAAATATGAATTTGCAAAATATATAATAAGTTCAAAACCTGAATCTACACAAGTTAAGTTTTGTGGAGGGTATCCTTGGAGTGGTATAGTAAGAAAAGAACTGGTAGATAGACATAGGATTTGGTTTCCATCTGAAAAAATTGTTATGAATGAAGATCTTTTTTTTAATTTGGAGATAGTACTTCATTCGGAAAAAATAATAATAATTCCAGACTACTACTATTATTATTGTCATAATGAAAACAGTCTTACCATTAGTTATCAAAAAGATCGGTTTCAAAATGCTAAAAATACTTATAAAACCATGGTAGAAAAATTTTCAAATTATATAGAACATGATATAGATTTTTATCAAAGGATAGAACGACTTTTTTTGTCAAATATAATATCTTGTTTAAAACAAGAATATACTTATAATAGATATAAGAAAAAAATAATTAGTAAAATTTGCTCTGATTCAACTGTAGTTGATGTTATTAATTCATACCCTATCGAGAGGATCCCTTTTAAACAAAGGATCTTATTCAATGCTATTAAGGATAGAAGAATCTTATTAATTATTTTCTTATTGTGGTTAAAAAATAAAATGAATACTGTGGTGATGTAATTGTTAACTCTTAGAAAAATCAGAAAAGAAACTCTTTTAATGATATGTATATATCTATTTGTTTTTGAATTCGCATTTACTTCGATTTCTTCAATATTTGGGTATTGGGATGAATTTTACGCGCTCCTAGCATTCCCCCTAAGTTTTCTTTATTTAAATAGAAAAATCAAATTAGAAAACCTTATATTATTATTGACTCTAGTATTATTTATTATAGTCACACTTTGTGGGAATGTATTGTACAAGTACCAAAGTACTCCTTATATTTTATTAGATATATTATCTCATATAAAATTTCCTCTCAGTATACTATCAACGGTTTATTTGTTTAATGGAATAAATGTTCATAATACATTAAACACCGTTAAAAGACAATGTTACTATATAATAGATATATTATTTCTTTTATTAGTAATTAACTATGTTGTGAAAATTTTTCCTGTTTATGAAATTAGATTTGGACTTCCAGCACAACAGCTTTTTTTTGGACACCCAACGGCGCTATCAGCAGTTTCATTCTTTCTATTAATGTTGATAACGTTGCAATATGAAAGAAAAAGTAATGAAAAGTTTCATATTATCATATTACTTTTGATTATTCTTGCAACCTTGAGAACAAAAGCTATAATAGCATCCGTTATTTATATTTATTTATATTTTAGGATTATTGTTTTTAAAAGAAAATTAACCTTATGGTCAATAATTTTTATTGGAATTGTAGCAATAATGTTTGGGTGGAGTCAAATCAATTTCTACTTTTTAGATGTAAAAAGCACACAAACAGCTAGAGGTGCTCTTACTTATATTTCGACAAAAGTCGCTAAGGATAAATTTCCTTTAGGTGGTGGATTTGGTACTTTTGGATCTGCAGCTAGTGGAACAAGTTATTCGCCTTTGTATTCATTATATGGTGTATCCCATATATGGGGATTAAATAGAAGTAATCCTTGTTTCGTTTCAGATACTTTTTGGCCAATGATATTAGGACAATCAGGCTATTCGGGATTGATAATATACATATTATTTCTAATCGAATTGTTAAAAAAATGTGTGTGTGATTTGAGAAAAAATTCTACATTATACGGAGTATCTTTAGCAATTTTTTTATTTTTACTAATTTCAAGTACGAGTGAATCTGGATTTGTAAATCCATCAGCTGTTTTTTTTGGATTTGTTCTTGGCCTTATCATTTTACTATATCAACAAGAGGAAGAAGTGTTAAGTGATCTGTAGAAATAATTCAGTTTAATATATTGCTATTTATCATTATTTGACTAGGAGTTTTTGATATAAGTGAGAAAGTTTGATTTTTATTAGACAAACTGGCTTAAGTTTATATATTATGTAATGATATATAATATAAATTAATAATCTGAGAAATGAAGGTGAAAATATTGAAAAAGAAAAAAATAGCTATAGTAAGTATTTATGATTTAGGTAATTTTGGAAATAGGTTACAAAATGTTGCAGTTTATAAACTATTAAAAAATTTAAATTATGAACCAGAGGTAATTCCAGTTGATATCTGGAGTAAAAAAAAGTATATTACTCGGCCTATAAAGAATTTTTTTAATATTTTTAAAATCCAAATAGGTAGTGCAAGACGTTTGTCGTTCATGGATTTCAATAAAAATATTAAAATATCTAAATATAAGTTATTGTTAAAATCAAATAAAGAAGTCGTTAATCATAGTTTAAGTGATGTGTATGATTATTTTATTGTCGGAAGTGACCAAGTATGGAATCCTGAATTTGCTGGATTTGGTTTTTATTTTTTAGATTTTGTTAAAGATAATAGAAAAAAAATAGCCTTTTCAGCAAGTATTGGTGTTACAGATATATCAAAGGAATTCGCAAATAAAATGCAGTTAAATTTGAAAAAATTTAATGCAGTATCGGTCCGTGAAAAACAAGCAAACGATTTAATCACTTCTTTGACTGGAAGGGATGATATAACTACTCTGGTTGATCCAACGATGATGATTGAAGCTGAGGAATGGAATGAATTAGCTAGAAAACCAAAACAGTATAACGGGGAAAATTTTATTTTAAATTATTTTTTAGGTGAACAGTCTGAAGAAAGAAGAAAAATTATTAATGATTTTGCTAAGAAAAAAGGTTATATGGTTATTAATATTTTGGATAAAGATGATCCATTTTATCCCAGCGGTCCAGCGGAATTTTTATGGCTGGAAAAAAACGCAAAATTAATTTGTACAGATTCTTTTCACTCTTCTGTGTTTGGTATTTTATTTAATACGCCATTTCTTGTATTTGATAGAAAAGATACATCAAATAATATGAGCTCTAGGTTAGATAATCTTTTAGATATTTTTGGTTTGAAAGATAGAAAATTTATTGGAAAAGAATTAACTGAAAACAGACTTGATATTGACTATAGCAAAGCTCATGAAAGGCTAGCATTCGAGAAAAAAAGAGGTGTTGATTTTCTTATAAATGCTATAGGAGGAGTTGAGGAGTAAAAATGAATAATAGTAGGCAAAGAAAAATAGGTGCTGTTTTATCATATTTTTCCATTACTGTTAATACAGTAATTCAATTATTGTACACTCCGCTTCTTGTTAGAATGCTTGGACAAAGTGATTACGGACTTTTTTCGCTTGTTTCAAGTATAATTGGATATTTAACTGTTTTAGATTTAGGTTTTGGAAACGCAATAATTGTTTACACAGCTAAGTATAGAACTCAGGAAAGATATGATGAATTAAGAAAATTACATGGGATGTTTAAAGTAGTTTTTTATATAATTGGTATTTTTTCTGGTTTGTTAGGATTAGTTCTTTATTTTAATGTTGATAGTTTTTTTGCTAAATCTATGACTGATGTTGAAGTGCAAAAAATGAGAATAATGATGCTGATACTAACATTTAATCTAGTCGTTACTTTTTCATTTAGTTTGTATAATTCAATAATTAGTGCATATGAAAAATTTATATATCAAAAGGCGCTTGCAATTTTAAATTCAGTTTTAAAACCTATGTTGATGATTCCGCTTCTTTTTTTAGGTTATAAATCAATTGCTTTGTGTGTGGTTATTACTTTGGTTAATATTATTGTACTTCTATCCAACTATATTTTTTGCAGGTACTCATTAAAATTGGAAATTAAATACCAAGGTTTTGATTTTAAGCTTTTTAAGAAAATATTCAGCTATTCCATTTGGATTTTCTTAGCAGTTATAGTAGATAAAGTCAATTGGTCGGTTGATAATTTTATTCTTGGTGCAGTTTCTGGAACTGTAGCTGTTTCTATTTATTCAATCGCAGCTACATTGAATCAATTATTTATAAATTTATCAACTGCTATAAGTGGTGTTTTATTACCTAAAATGTCAAAAATGATTGCTAATAATGCATCAAGTAATCAATTAACAGACGAGATGATTAAGGTGGGGCGTATACAGAATTATGTAATATTCCTTATGTGTAGTGGTTTGATATTATTTGGTAAACAGTTTATCAATTTATGGGTTGGAGATGGTTTTGAGGAATCTTATTATGTCGCTTTGTTATTGATTGTACCAGTTTGCTTTCCGCTTATTCAAAACATTGGTTTAAGTATTATGCAAGCTATGAATAAATATAAATTTAAATCAGTTAGTACTTCTATAATGGCTGTTTTTAACGTTATTATAAGTGTGATTTTAGCAAAAAAATTAGGAGCGATAGGTGCTGCAATTGGAAGTAGCATAGCTTTGGTTGTATGTAATATTTTTATAATCAATATTTATTATTACAAGGAGCTAAAGCTAGATGTTATTCGATTTTGGAAGGATATTTTTAAGCAGGTTGTTCCCTTTATAATACCAATTATTCTTATTCTATTAGTGATGAGAATTTGGGTTTTGAATTCGTGGATTAGCTTGATAGTTTACGGAAGTATATATACGTTAATTTATGGATGTGTTTCATATTTATGTTCAATGAATAAATATGAAAAAGATATTTGTCATAAGTTGTTTTATAGTTTTATAGGAGGGAAAAATGATTAATTTTTTGAAAAAAATACCTTTTATTAAAAGATTAGGTGTTAAAGTAAAGTATGGATGTGAGTATTATAAAGATTGTGATTTCTTTGTACGTAATTATTCAAATTCAAAGGAAGAAATAAATAAAATAGGTTATAACATTTTACTTATAACTCACAGTCTTGAAAAAGGGATGGCTTCAGAAAAGCCTCGTGTTTTTGGTAAGAAAAAGATAGTTGATTTACTCCAATTATTAAATAGTTATGTAGAAAAAGGTGGGAATGTTGATGATTATCCTTTTGTTACAGGAGTTAATGCAGTAAGAAGCTATGTTTCTTATTTCAATCATATGAATTGGAATTTAGAAAAATCAAATGAAATTTATAATTTTTTGAATAAATTTAAAGAAGTTGAGAAAATTCAAGTTGGAAGTTATGTCGTGGAAAAACAAGAAATTATTCCTACCGTAAAGTATAACGATATTATTTCAACAAGACACTCTGTTAGAAAATTTAAAAACAAACGTCTATCAGACAGCGATATATTACAGGCTGTTGACTCAGCATTATTAACACCTACAGCTTGCAATAGACAAATGGTACACATTAATTATGTGAAAGATGAAAAGTTGAGCAAAAAAGTTATTAGTATGTGCCAAGGCTTTTCAGGTTTTGATGTCGACTCTGTTAATTTATTTATTATTACATTTGATGTTAATGCTAATTATTTTGTTGGAGAACGTAATCAAGGTTGGTTGAATGTCGGTTTGGTTTCAATGAATTTTGTGAATGCGCTGCATTCAATTGGAATTGGTAGTTGCTTTAATCAATTTGGCAGTACATTTAAGGAAGAAGAAGAAATCAAAGAACTGCTACAAATACCTAAAAATGAAAGAATTGGGGTTTTAATTTCTACTGGGTATTACGAAGATGAGGTGACGGTGTTACATAGCCCTAGAAAAAAAGCATCAGATATTTACAGAGTGATCGGATAGGTTTGTTTTTTGTAGTTAATTTGTGATGCTCATATCTAATGAGTTAGAATAGTTATTAGGTATATTTCAATAATATAAGTTTTGTCTTTATTTTTAACTAATTTTATAATATAATACCATCAGTTAATCCCATATGATTTATCTAAAGTTTATAATTTGGTCTCTTTATTCTTTAGTCATATGGGATTTTTTGTGTTCAAAAATGATGAGAATGGGCTTTTCTCTCTTTTCTTTACTGCTTTTTCTGAAAAAATAGTGTAAAATAGTAGGTAATGGTTTAAAAGGTTTGAAAGCCTTTAGATATGATAAAAGGAGTGCTAAAATGATTTTAGTTACAGGTGCCAATGGGCAACTAGGAACAGAATTACGTTATCTTTTGGATGAACGTGGTGAGGAGTATGTAGCGGTTGACGTTGCAGAAATGGACATCACTAATGCTGAAAAAGTTGATGAAGTGTTTGCACAAGTCAAACCAACACTTGTATACCACTGTGCGGCTTACACTGCTGTTGATGCTGCTGAAGATGAAGGTAAAGAACTTGATTACGCGATTAACGTGACAGGTACTGAAATCGTAGCTAAAGCTGCAGCAAAATACGGTGCAACTCTTGTTTACATTTCAACTGACTATGTTTTTGATGGTAAAAAACCAGTTGGTCAAGAATGGGAAGTTGATGATACTCCAGATCCTCAAACTGAGTACGGTCGTACAAAACGTTTGGGTGAAGAAGCAGTTGAAAAATACGCTGAAAAATTCTACATCATCCGTACAGCTTGGGTATTTGGTAACTACGGTAAAAACTTTGTCTTCACAATGCAAAATCTTGCCAAAACTCATGACACATTGACTGTTGTTAATGACCAACACGGTCGTCCAACTTGGACTCGTACGTTGGCAGAATTCATGACTTACTTGACAGAAAACCAAAAAGAATTTGGTTACTACCACTTGTCAAATGATGCTGATGAAGATACAACTTGGTATGACTTCGCGGTTGAAATCTTGAAAGATACTGATGTTGTCGTTAAACCAGTTGATTCAAGCCAATTCCCAGCAAAAGCAAAACGTCCATTTAACTCAACAATGAGTCTTAAAAAAGCAAAAGCTACAGGCTTTGTCATCCCAACATGGCAAGAAGCTTTGCAAGAATTCTACAAACAAGACGTTAAAAAATAATCTTGATAAATAGAAGAAACTGAGTTACGACTCGGTTTCTTTTTCTTTTTTTGTTTAAATATATCGTTCGGTTTTTCTTTTTATTTTCAGGCTTCTTATCTTTTTTTATTGTCCTTTTACCTATTATGTGATATATTAGTAGTAACGTACTGTAATAGAAATGTAATATAAGTTATAAGGTGAGTGTGGTGGTAGCGATGAAAGATACAAATTCAAATGGGCATCGTTTATTGATTCAAAAATTACTTGTCAGCATTCATTACCTAACACTTTTCAGAGATGAAATTGTTTTGGTTGAGAAGACCCCATCTTTATTGGGGGCTTCTTTTTCGCCAAATATTGTGCAATCAGAGTTATGTGAAATTTTGGCAGCAGTGGATGCGCTCTCTAAGCAAAAAAAGTTGATTAAGTCAACTTTCTGGTATGATGAAGCGTCATTCAGATTGATGAATCACTCTTTGGATATTGTCGGTACTTGGGTTCGTGGGATTGATAACGTCTTGGAAATTTGTGAGTCTAAGTCTGTTTTCCATGCGATTTTGGGTGATAATCGTCAACGCGTTTTTGGTGTTTTGATTGATGTCTTTACCTCTCTTCGTGTAACAAATTTATCAATCAAAGAAGAATCTGAATACCCTCTTTTGGTTGATCCGTTACAAGTTGTGGAATACAAGAAAAGAGAAGTCAAAAAAGTAGAGCTAATGGCTAAGATTGATGCTTTGACGCCAAGAAAATCTGAAGAAGTTTATGATGACAGTAAAGACGAAAAAGTTGAGTCTATCCCAGAATTATTAGAAAAAGAATTAGCTAAAGAAAAAGCAGCTAAGTCCGAAAAAGTTCTTGGACCAGGTGAATTAAAAGAAGTTGTTAAAGCAAATGACGAAGTAACTGACAGTCAAGAAGATGATGAGGAAGTCCTTGAACCTGTCGTTGCTGACGAAGCAGAAACTGTTGAAACTACTGATGCTGAAGAAGATGCTCCTCAAACTGAAGTAAGCCCAGAAGAAGTAAGTGAATCAGTCGATCAAGAACCAGCTGTTGAGGTAGAGGTGGAAAATTCTGACGAGGAGAATGAAGAGCAAGTTCAAGAAGAAACTAGTCAATCTTTTGAAGAAGATGTTGAACAAGAAGCTATAGAAGAATCTGAGCTTGAGGAAGTTTCTGATGAAAATGAAGAAATTGAAGAAACTGCAGAACTAGAAGTTGAAGACGACCTTGTCGAGGCAGAAGAGCCTGAGACAGTTGAGTTGGAAGAACCAGCTGATGAAGTTGCCACGAGCGATGAAAAACAAGTTAGCGATAACGAAGTGGTTGAGGAAGTACTTCTTGACGAAGAATCTGAAGAGCAAGAATCAAAAGAGTCTAATTTTCCAGTAATCAGTCGTGATGAGGCTGTTAAGCAGTTCCGTCACTTCCTTTTCGACCATAAAGGCTTGGTATGTGTCTTGGATGCTGGAGATGATTTGAAGCGCGAGATTAACTTCTACAATGCGTTTGATCGTTTTTATGGTGCAGTAGATAATATCTCAGATTGCTTGGTTATCCTTGAAAATGTTTTGGATGAATTACGTCGCCGCAAGAAAGAAGTCTTTGATGCAGAAGGAAACTTGATTAGCGAACCGACTGAACCAATCAATCTATTGATTTATGGTCAAAATATCTTGCTAAAAGATAGTCGCTTTGAAACCTTGATGTCAGAAATCGCCCCATTTACTGGACGCTCTGATTTAAACATCTATTCTTATGCAGCATATCTAGATTAAAAAAACAGTCCAGTGGACTGTTTTTTCATGAGCCTGAAAACAGAAAAGCGAATAAGTCCAGTGGACTGTTTTTTCATGAGCCTGAAAATAAGAAAGCGAGTTAAGTCCAGTGGACAGGTTTTTCACAAGCCTAGAAATAGAAGAGCGAGCTAAGTCCATCAGAAACTTACAAAAATAATTGACAAGCAAATGAAAACGCGTTATAATAGTGAAAATTTGAAAACCTTTAATTAAGTCCAGAGAGACTTTCAAGGTTACTGTAAAAAAGAGTGTTATCTCTGATAAAGGGTATGAGTGTACTTTGGTGTGCTCTGCTTATTTTGCTGTAACCTTGCCTTCTGGCGAGGTTTTTTTGTGTGAAAGGAACACTATGAATTCAAGTTGTAAAGACAAAACTTCTGTGTTAAAAGAAGATTTACTGATTGTTAGTCAACGTGAGATTGCCCCACGCATTTTTGAGATGAAGCTTTCTGGTGAGATGGTCTTGGACATGGCACCTGGTCAATTTTTGCACTTGCGTGTGCCGGACCCTAGCAAACTTTTACGACGTCCGATTTCGATTTGTCAGATTGATAAGGTCAATAAAGTGGCAACGATTGTTTACCGAGTAGAACGTGCTGGGACGGCTATTTTATCTCAGCTAAAAGCTGGTGATCGCGTTGATACCATGGGACCTCAGGGTAATAGCTTTGATTTGTCAGTCGTCTCAGCTGGTCAAACGGCTCTTCTCATCGGTGGGGGTATTGGTGTTCCGCCTTTGGTTGAAACAGCTAAGCAGCTTGCTGCTAAGGGTGTTGAAGTCGTTTCTGTACTTGGTTTTGCGACTAAAGATGCTGTGATTCTAGAAGAGGAATTATCAGCTTACGGTAAAGTTTATGTGACAACAGATGATGGCTCATATGGTATTAAGGGTTATGTGTCAACGGTTGTCGATGATTTGGTTGAAAAGCAGTCGTTTGATGCTATTTATTCATGTGGTGCGCCCGGTATGCTAAAGTATGTGGACAAGAAATTTGAAAATCACCCACATGCTTATTTGTCAATGGAATCACGTATGGCTTGTGGCATGGGAGCTTGCTACGCTTGCGTAGTACATTTGCGAAATGCTAAAGAAGCAGCCAACAAGCGCGTGTGTGAAGATGGTCCAGTCTTTGAAACTGGTCAAATCATTTTGTAAGGAGGCAAAATCATGTCAGAAAATCGTTTAGCGGTCAAACTTCCAGGGCTTGATTTGAAAAATCCGATTATCCCAGCGTCAGGATGTTTTGGTTTCGGACAAGAATATGCCAAATACTATGATTTGGATAAGCTTGGTTCAATCATGATTAAGGCAACGACCAAAGATGCGCGTTTTGGAAATCCGACACCTCGTGTGGCAGAAACACCATCAGGCATGCTAAATGCCATTGGGCTGCAAAACCCTGGTGTTGACGTGGTCTTGTCAGAAAAACTTCCTTGGTTAGCTGAGCATTTCCCAGAATTGCCAATCATTGCTAATGTTGCAGGATTCTCAAATGACGAATACGCTTATGTGTCAGAAAAGATTTCAAAAGCTCCAAACGTCAAAGCAATTGAGCTTAACATCTCATGTCCGAATGTTGACCACGGTAATCATGGCCTTTTGATTGGTCAGGTACCAGAATTGGCTTACGCTGCCGTTAAAGCCAGTGTAGAGAACTCAGATGTGCCAGTCTATGTCAAGTTAACACCAAGCGTCGCTGACATTACGACAGTTGCTAAGGCTGTTGAAGAAGCCGGTGCGACAGGATTTACCATGATTAATACTTTGGTTGGTATGCGATTTGATTTGAAAACACGTAAACCAATCATTGCCAATGGTACTGGAGGCATGAGCGGTCCAGCGGTCTTTCCAGTAGCTCTTAAGCTTATTCGTCAAGTAGCGCAAAGTTCTGATTTACCAATTATTGGTATGGGTGGTGTTGATTCGGCAGAAGCGGCTATTGAGATGATGATCGCTGGTGCGTCAGCTATCGGTGTTGGAACAGCAAACTTTGCAGATCCTTACGCTTGTCCAAATATCATCGATCGTTTGCCAGAAGTCATGGACCAATATGGCATCACAGATCTCGAGACTTTACGTCGCGAAGTTCGTCAAGAATTACGTGGCAAATAAGCTCTGCTATTTGATTAAAAAGTCAGTAAATTTTTGACTTTGATTGTAAAAAAAGATATAATATTAACAACTGAATAACCTTTAATTGAGTCCAGAGAGGCGAGAAAGGTTCGTGAAAAAAAGAAGATATAATCTTTGATAATGGGGTGTTTGCTACCCTGCTTTTCGTGTAACCTCGCCCTCGGGCGGGGTTTTCTTTATAGAAAAAGGAGAAAAAATGCACGAAAGTCGTCCGATTATTGCTCTTGATTTTCCATCATTTGATGATGTGAAATCATTTCTTGCTTTGTTCCCTGCAGATGAGAAGCTCTATGTCAAGATTGGTATGGAACTTTATTATGCTGAAGGGCCAGAGATTGTTCGTTATGTGAAATCTCTTGGACACTCAGTCTTCCTAGATTTGAAATTGCATGACATTCCGAATACGGTTAAATCTGCAATGCGTGTGCTTTCAAATCTTGGTGTTGACATGACTAATGTTCATGCGGCAGGTGGTGTTGAGATGATGAAAGCTGCGCGTGAAGGTCTTGGACAAGGTCCAAAATTAATTGCGGTAACACAGTTAACATCAACATCAGAAGAGCAAATGAAAGAAGATCAAAATATCCAGACAAGTTTGGTTGATTCTGTGCTTCATTATGCGAAAAAAGCTGAAGAAGCTGGTCTTGATGGCGTTGTCTGCTCGGCTTGCGAGGTTGCTGTTATCAAAGAGGCAACGTCAGATGATTTTGTTTGTTTGACACCAGGTATTCGCCCAGCAGGAGCTTCGGTTGGTGACCAAAAACGCGTCATGACGCCAAGTCAAGCATCAGCTATCGGATCAAGTTATATCGTTGTTGGACGACCAATTACTAAAGCTGAAGATCCAGTGGCAGCTTACAAAGCGATTTACGACGAATGGAACGCTTAGTATTTTAATACTAAAGTGAAAATTGATTTTTGAGTTTAGAAAAGAGGAATAAAATGACTTTAGCATCACAAATTGCATCAGATTTGCTTGATATTCAAGCAGTTTACTTAAAACCAAATGATCCATTTACATGGGCATCTGGAATCAAATCACCAATCTACACAGATAACCGTGTGACTTTGTCTTACCCAGAAACACGTACTTTGATTGAAAATGGTTTTGTTGACAAAATCAAAGAAGAATTTCCAGAAGTTGAAGTAATTGCCGGAACTGCAACAGCTGGTATCCCACATGGTGCCATTATCGCTGATAAGATGAATCTTCCATTTGCTTACATTCGTAGCAAACCAAAAGATCACGGTGCTGGAAATCAAATCGAAGGTCGTGTAAGAAAAGGTCAAAAAATGGTTGTCGTTGAAGACCTTATCTCTACTGGCGGTTCAGTCCTTGAAGCTGTTGCAGCTGCAGAACGTGAAGGTGCTGATGTTATCGGTGTGGTAGCCATCTTCACTTATGAATTGCCAAAAGCAACTGAAAACTTTGAAAAAGCAGGTGTAAAACTTGTAACACTTTCTAACTACACAGAGCTTATCAAAGTGGCTAAAGTGCAAGGTTACATCACTGCTGATGATTTGACATTGTTACGTAAGTTCAAAGAAAATCAAGAAACTTGGCGTGACTAATTGAGTTAGTATTTGGCTACTAAGGTGAAAAAACTTTGGTGGCCTTCTTGGTTTAAACATGGAAAGGGGTTATAATGAAACTATCATCACCATTTAAAGATAATGTTTTACCAGATACCTATGCTAAAGGGGCTAGTGTTCAAGTGAGAGGAAACGCTGTGATTTCTTTTCCTTTTACGATTGAGGATGCTCCCAAAGGAACAAAGACATTTGCTTGGACCTTTGTCGACTATGATTCTATTCCAGTTTGTGGCTTTGCTTACATTCATTGGGTAGTTGCTAATGTGCCAGCAGATATGACAGCAGTGCCTGAAGATTTCTCTCGTTTGGATGTTAAGCATACACATGGTAAAAATAGCTTGGTTAGCAAGTTTTTAAATGAGGATAACTCAGATATTTATGATGGTTATATGGGACCATATCCACCGGATAAAGACCATGTTTATACCCTTACGGTCTATGCTTTGGATTGTGAATTGCCACTTGAAAATGGTTTTTACATGAATGATTTGCGACATGCGATAAAAGGACATGTCTTGGCAAAAGAGGAGCTAGATTTAGTAGGGAAATACTAAAACTAACGAGGAGTGAACATGCAACATTCAACTTGGCATGAATTAATTAAAAAGGAATTACCAGAGCATTATTTTGAGCAAATCAATCAGTTTATGGACTTGGTCTATCAACAAGAATTGGTTTACCCACCACGTGAAAAAGTCTTTAACGCGATTCAGACAACAGCACTAGAAAATGTAAAAGTTGTCATCATTGGTCAGGATCCTTATCATGGTCCGAATCAAGCACAAGGCTTGTCATTTTCAGTGCCAGAAGACATTCCAGCTCCGCCATCTTTGCAAAATATTTTGAAAGAATTGGCAGATGATTTAGGGCAACGTGATCACCACGATTTAACACCGTGGGCACAACAGGGAGTGCTTCTTTTAAATGCCTGTCTGACGGTTCCAGCTGGTCGTGCAAATGGTCATGCTGGTCAAATCTGGGAACCTTTCACAGATGCGATTATCAAGGTGGTTAACCAAAAAGAAACACCTGTTGTCTTCATCTTGTGGGGCGGCTTTGCACGTAAGAAAAAAGCTCTCATTACCAATCCTATCCATCATGTCATTGAAAGTGCGCATCCAAGTCCACTCTCAGCTTATCGAGGATTTTTTGGCAGCCACCCTTTCTCAAAAGCTAACGCTTATTTGACAGAGGATGGCCTCGAACCGATTGATTGGTTGAAATAATTTTTAAGATGATTTATTTTTTGGCGAGTAAGCCCTTGGATTATAAAACGAAGCACCTAAATCCTGCTAATGGTTTTATTAATCTCTTGAAACAACATCTTTCTAGTGAAGTTAGAGCGCTGTTTATTTGTGCTGATCCACAAGCGTATGATTTCAATGATTGTTATGCTGCAGATGTAAAAGAAGCATTTGAAGTAGAAGGAATCATTTTTTCATCATGTGAGGTTTTAGATAATCGAACAGCATATCAAGCAGGGAGATTAGTTGAAAGAGCTGACCTCATTTTCTTAGCAGGTGGTCATGTTCCAACACAAAATGCATTTTTGAATTCTATTGATTTAGCTAATCTTTTAAAGAATAGCCAACAGGTTTTAGTTGGAACAAGTGCTGGCTCAATGAATGCTGCTGAATGCGTTTATGCTCAACCAGAAGAACCTGGTGAAGGTATTTCAAAAGATTATAGGCGTTTCTTAAACGGTCTAGGTATAACGAAAATTCAATTAATTCCCCATTATCAAGATACAAAAGATTATCTACTTGACGGTCTTCGTCTATTTGAAGATATTACTTATCCGGATAGTATCGGACACACCTTTTATGCTATTTGTGATGGTAGTTACCTCTATGGTAATGGTAGTGAGGAAAAAGTATTTGGCGAGGTATTTCGTATTAAGGATGGTGTTTTGTCGCACATAAGTAGCGATAATGGTATTTATCAATTTAGAAAGTGAGTTTAACATGTTACTTATTAAAAATGGTCGTGTTGTTGATCCGAAATCTGGTTTTGATCAGGTAGCGGATGTACTTGTCGATGGTAAAAAAGTTGTTAAGATTGCGGATGCAATTGAAGAAGCTGGCGCTGAAGTGATTGACGCTACTGGTCTTGTTGTGGCACCTGGCTTGGTGGACATTCACGTACACTTCCGTGAACCAGGTCAAACGCATAAAGAAGACATTCACACAGGTGCATTAGCAGCGGCAGCTGGTGGCTTCACATCAGTTGTGATGATGGCAAATACCAACCCTACCATTTCTGACGTTGAGACTTTGAAAGAAGTTTTAGCCAGTGCAGCTAAGGAGAACGTTCACGTTTACACTAATGCAACCGTAACGAAAAACTTTGACGGCAAGACTTTGACTGATTTTAAGGCTTTGCTTGAAAATGGTGCTCTTAGCTTTTCTGACGATGGTATTCCGCTTCAAAGCACAAAAGTGTTAAAAGAAGCCTTGGATTTGGCTAAAGCAAACAACACATTTGTGGCTGTGCACGAAGAAGACCCAGAATTAAACGGCATCCTTGGATTTAACGAAGGTATCGCACGTGATAAATTCCATTTCTGCGGAGCAACAGGTGTGGCAGAATACAGCATGATTGCGCGTGATGTTATGATTGCCTATGACCGCGGAGCTCATTTGCATATCCAACACTTGTCAAAAGCTGAATCAGTGAAAGTGGTTGAATTTGCTCAACAATTGGGAGCAAACGTCACTGCAGAAGCAGCACCGCAACATTTCTCAAAAACAGAGGATTTGCTTTTGATCAAAGGCTCTGCAGCTAAGATGAATCCACCTCTTCGTACTGAAAAAGACCGTTTGGCGGTTATTGAAGGCTTGAAATCTGGTGTCATTTCAGTGATTGCGACTGACCACGCGCCACACCATGCCGACGAAAAGAATGTCGATGACATCACAAAAGCCCCATCAGGTATGACAGGGCTTGAAACGTCACTATCACTTGGTTTGACAAACTTGGTAGCGACAGGCGACTTGACGCTTTCAGAATTGCTTGCTAAGATGACCATTAATCCATCATCTATGTATGATTTCGATGCAGGTTATTTGGCTGAAAATGGCCCAGCTGACATCGTCATCTTTGCTGACAAAGAAGAACGTGTCGTGTCTGACCACTTTGCTTCTAAAGCTTCAAATTCACCGTTTATCGGTGAAAAACTTCAAGGTGTTGTCAAATACACTATCTGCGATGGTAACATTGTATATAAAGCATAAAAAAGAAATTAGCAGTTTGCTAATTTCTTTTTTGTTCTTGATGACTTAAATTCATTCCCCAAGGAACGAGGTTTTCTTGGTGATTTTTAATACGAGTAATGTTGTCTCTGTGTCGTACAATGATAATGCCTGCAATAATGATAATGAGTAATGTAAAGAGCAAATCATAGTGAGTAAGCAAGAAGCCAAATGCTGGAAAGACAAGAACGCTCACCACAGCTGCGCTTGCAGCAACAACACTAGACAATGAAATCATGCTATAGAGGTAAAGGGTGATGACAAAGATAACGGCAAGGAAAAGAAGAAATAGCGGTGCATATCCAAGAAGAACACCAGCACTTGTCGCAACTGCCTTACCACCTTTAAACTGTGCAAATAGCGGGAAGGTATGACCAATAATGGCAAACAAACCGATAAGAACAGGTGACACACCACTAACACCAAAGATAAGTGGAAGAAGTGCTGCCAGAGTTCCTTTTAGCATGTCAATCACAAATGTGACAATTCCTGCTTTGACACCTAAAACTCGAAAAGTATTGGTTGTCCCAGTATTACCGCTACCATGTTCTCTAAGATTTGTGTGGTAGAAGAATTTTCCAATCCAAAGTCCAGTTGGGATTGACCCCAACAAGTAAGCAATCAGAATCATAACTAAAATTTTCATGTTTTCATTATAACACAATCGCTTATTAAGAAAAGGAGAAATTTGAAGAATAAATGACTTGAAGAATCAAGCTAAAATTGTGATAACGCTTTAAATTTGATATACTATTTCATGAAAAAATTGGTGATTTTCCTTGTAAAATCGATATTAACTTTGATTTTTTTTTTTGCAAAATACTGAAAAAACTTGTAAGATAAAAAAGATGAATTATTTGGAGGTCGCTTTTGGCTAAAAAAGAAATTAATGTAAATAATTATAATGACGATGCCATTCAAGTATTAGAAGGATTGGACGCTGTTCGTAAACGTCCCGGAATGTACATCGGTTCAACAGATGCGACAGGACTACATCATTTAGTTTGGGAGATTGTTGACAATGCCGTCGATGAAGCTCTTTCTGGCTTTGGTACTCAGATTGATGTTATTCTTAATCAAGATGGTAGTGTGACCGTAAAAGACCAAGGACGTGGGATGCCAACTGGTAAGCACGCTATGGGGATTCCAACTGTAGAAGTTATCTTCACTGTGCTTCACGCAGGTGGTAAATTCGGTCAAGGTGGTTATAAAACATCTGGTGGGCTTCACGGTGTGGGGTCTTCAGTTGTTAATGCCCTCTCAAGATGGCTTGAAGTCGAAATTACTCGTGACGGTGCGGTTTACAAACAACGTTTTGAAAATGGTGGTAAACCCGTGACAACCCTTAAAAAGATTGGAACAGCACCAAAATCTAAGTCAGGTACTATGGTAACATTCATGCCTGATGATACGATTTTCTCAACGACTGACTTTAAATTTAACACCATTGCTGAGCGCTTAAAAGAATCTGCCTTTTTGCTTAAGAATGTCACATTGACGTTGACGGATAATCGTCCAGAAGAAGCAGAACATCTAGAATTCCATTATGAAAATGGAGTGCAGGACTTTGTTGAATACCTTAACGAAGACAAAGAAACATTAACGCCTGTGATTTGGGTGACTGGTGAAGACCAAGGTTTCCAAGTTGAAGTTGCACTTCAATACAATGATGGATTCTCAGATAATATCCTTTCTTTTGTTAACAATGTTCGTACTAAAGATGGTGGAACACACGAGACAGGATTGAAATCTGCCATTACTAAGGCGATGAATGACTACGCTCGCAAGTCAGGCCTTTTGAAAGAAAAAGATAAGAACCTTGAAGGGTCAGATTACCGTGAAGGGCTATCTGCAGTGCTTTCAATCTTGGTTCCAGAAGAACACTTGCAATTCGAAGGACAAACCAAAGATAAACTCGGTAGTCCTCTAGCGCGTCCGATTGTAGACAGTATTGTCTCTGAAAAACTCACTTTCTTCCTTTTGGAAAATGGTGAAGTGGCGTCTAACCTTGTTCGTAAGGCGATTAAAGCGCGTGATGCCAGAGAAGCAGCTCGTAAAGCGCGTGACGAATCTCGTAATGGTAAGAAGAACAAGAAAGACAAAGGACTCCTTTCTGGTAAATTGACACCAGCACAATCTAAGAACCCTAAGAAAAATGAACTTTATCTGGTCGAAGGGGATTCTGCCGGTGGTTCAGCTAAACAAGGGCGTGACCGTAAATTCCAAGCTATTTTGCCATTGCGTGGTAAAGTCTTAAATACAGCAAAAGCTAAGATGTCTGACATTATGAAAAACGAAGAAATCAATACCATGATTTACACAATTGGTGCAGGCGTCGGTGCAGATTTTAAAGTTGAAAATTCAAACTACGATAAGATTATTATCATGACCGATGCGGATACCGATGGTGCTCACATTCAGACATTGTTACTAACTTTCTTTTACCGTTACATGCGTCCGCTTGTGGAAACAGGGCATGTCTATATCGCTTTGCCACCTTTGTATAAAATGTCTAAAGGTAAAGGCAAGAAAGAGCAAGTTGAGTATGCTTGGACTGATGGTGAGTTAGAAGAATTGCGTCAAAAATTTGGTAAAGGAGCTCAACTCCAACGTTACAAAGGTCTTGGTGAAATGAACGCTGACCAATTGTGGGAAACAACCATGAACCCAGAAACACGTACGCTTATTCGTGTGACTATTGATGACTTGGCGCGTGCCGAACGCCGTGTCAATGTCCTTATGGGTGACAAAGTTGAACCACGCCGCAAATGGATTGAAGATAACGTTAAATTCACCTTGGAAGAAAATACAGTGTTTTAATGGTCTGTGATGAATCCATAAATTTTTTGACGTGAAAAGTAAAGGATAATAATTATGTCAAATGTACAAAATATGTCTCTCGAAGACATTATGGGGGATCGTTTTGGGCGATACTCCAAATATATTATTCAAGAGCGGGCTTTGCCAGATATTCGTGATGGTTTGAAGCCTGTTCAACGTCGTATCCTTTATTCAATGAATAAGGACGGCAACACTTTTGATAAAGGTTTCCGTAAATCGGCTAAATCAGTTGGTAACGTCATGGGTAATTTCCACCCACACGGTGACTCGTCTATTTATGACGCCATGGTGCGCATGAGTCAGGACTGGAAAAACCGTGAAACCTTGATTGAAATGCATGGTAACAATGGTTCTATGGATGGTGATCCACCGGCCGCCATGCGTTATACCGAAGCGCGCTTGTCAGAAATTGCAGGGTATTTGCTTCGTGATATTGATAAAGATACTGTTCCATTTGCTTGGAACTTTGATGATACCGAAAAAGAACCAACTGTTTTACCAGCTGCCTTTCCTAACCTTTTAGTGAATGGTGCGACAGGTATTTCAGCAGGTTATGCAACTGATATTCCGCCACACAACTTGGCAGAAGTGATTGATGCGGTGGTTTACCTTATTGATCATCCAAATGCTAAATTAGACAAATTAATGGAATTCTTGCCTGGGCCTGATTTCCCAACAGGAGCAATCATCCAAGGTAAAGATGGTATTCGTAAGGCTTATGAGACTGGTAAAGGTCGTGTTGTGGTTCGCTCACGCACTGACATTGAGACCCTTCGTGGCGGTAAAAAACAAATCGTCGTCACTGAAATTCCTTATGAAGTCAATAAAGCCGTACTTGTTAAGAAAATTGACGATGTTCGTGTCAACAATAAAGTCCCTGGCATTGCAGAAGTTCGTGATGAGTCAGACCGTGATGGACTTCGTATTGCTATCGAACTTAAAAAAGATGCTGATGAGCAAACGATTCTCAACTATTTGTTGAAATACACTGATTTGCAAGTGAACTATAACTTCAACATGGTTGCTATTGACAACTATACACCACGCCAAGTGGGTATCATTCCGATGTTGACAAGTTACATTGCTCACCGTAAGGAAATCATCGTTGCCCGTTCAAAATTTGACAAGGAAAAAGCTGAAAAACGTCTTCACATCGTGGAAGGCTTGATTCGTGTTATTTCAATTCTGGATGAGGTTATTGCGCTTATTCGTGCGTCTGAAAATAAAGCTGACGCCAAAGAAAACCTCAAAGTCAGCTATGAATTTTCAGAAGAACAAGCCGAAGCCATTGTGACTTTACAATTGTACCGTTTGACAAATACCGATATCGTGACGCTTGAAAATGAAGAAGCAGAGCTTCGTGAACGCATCACTATGCTTAAAGCAATTATCGGTGACGAACGTACCATGTACAATGTCATGAAACGTGAACTACGTGAAGTTAAGAAAAAATTTGCTAACCCACGTTTGACAGAATTGCAAGCCGAAGCACAAACGATTGAAATCGATGTAGCAAACTTGATTGTCGAAGAAGATACTTATGTTAGCGTGACAAAAGGTGGTTACATCAAACGTACAAGTCCGCGTTCTTACAATGCTTCTACGGTTGAAGAAATTGGTAAACGTGATGATGATGAACTGGTCTTCGTCTCACAAGCTAAGACAACTCAACATTTGTTGATTTTCACAAATCTTGGCAATGTAATCTATCGTCCAGTTCATGAATTGACAGATATTCGCTGGAAAGACATTGGGGAACATTTATCACAAACCATCACTAATTTTGCAACAGACGAGTATGTCTTGTATGCTGAAATTGTCGATGAGTTTGGTCCGCAAACTTATTTTGCAGCCACAAAATATGGTCAAATCAAACGCTTTGAACGCAAAGAATTCACGCCATGGCGCACTTACAAATCAAAAGCTGTTAAGTACGCTAAGTTGAAAAAAGACGATGATATTGTTGTGACTATTGCGCCAATTGCACTTGATGATGTCATGGTCATTACGCATAATGGCTATGCTTTGCATTTCAATATTGACGAAGTACCAGTAGTCGGTGCCAAAGCGGCTGGGGTTAAATCAATCAATCTTAAGGATGATGATTTTGTCGTGTCAGCCTTTATCGCCAATACAGAAAGCTTCTTTATCTTGACTCAACGTGGTAGCCTTAAACGTATGGCGACTGAGCTAATTCCAGCAACAAGTCGTGCTAATCGAGGCTTGCAAGTCCTTCGTGAACTCAAATCAAAACCACATCGCGTCTTTATGGCAGGACCAGTACACGCTTCAAATGATGTCCAAAATATTGATTTGTTCATCATTGAGCCACTTGATTCTGATAAGATTGAAACCTTGGAAGTTTACTCAAATAAGGGCAATCATTATCAAGCCATTCTTGAAGATTTGACCTTGTCAGAACGCACAAGTAATGGTTCCTTTATTTCAGATAAAATTTCAGATGAAGGTGTCTTTAGCGCAAGAATTAAATAGCGATAATAAGTCGGAGATTTTCTCCGATTTATTTTTTGAACAAATTTTCAGAATTTTATGAAAAAGTACTTGAAAAAAGATTTAAAAAGCGTACAATAGGATAAAAGCAAAGAAAGAGGAATAGTTATGACAGTAGATTTAGACTGGGAAAATCTAGGCTTTGCCTATCGTAAATTACCATTTCGTTACATCTCTTACTACAAAGATGGTAAATGGGATGAAGGAAAATTAACAGAAGATTCAATGCTTCACATTTCTGAAGCATCACCAGCTTTGCACTATGGCCAACAAGCCTTTGAAGGGTTGAAAGCCTATCGTACAAAAGATGGTTCAGTACAATTGTTCCGCCCAAATATGAACGCTGAACGTTTGCAACGCACTGCAGATCGTCTTCTTATGCCACAAGTGCCTACAGAAAAATTTATTGATGCTGCAAAACAAGTCGTTCGTGCTAATGAAGAATTTGTACCACCATACGGCACTGGTGCAACACTTTATCTACGTCCTCTTTTGATTGGTATCGGTGACATTATTGGTGTTCACCCTGCAGATGAATACATTTTCACTATTTTCGCAATGCCTGTTGGTAACTACTTCAAAGGTGGTTTGGTACCAACTAACTTCTTGATTCAAGACGAATATGACCGTGCTGCTCCGCATGGTACAGGGGCTGCAAAAGTAGGTGGTAACTACGCTTCAAGTCTTCTTCCAGGTAAAATGGCTCATGATCGCAAATTCTCTGATGTTATTTACCTAGATCCTGCGACACACACTAAGATTGAAGAAGTCGGCTCTGCAAACTTCTTTGGTATTACGGCTGATAATGAATTTATTACACCACTTAGCCCATCAATCTTGCCATCTATTACAAAATACTCACTCCTTTATTTGGCAGAACACCGTTTTGGCATGAAAGCTATCCAAGGAGATGTTAAAATTGATGAATTGGATAAATTTGTTGAGGCAGGTGCCTGTGGTACAGCAGCCGTCATTTCACCAATTGGTGGTGTTCAACACGGTGATGATTTCCATGTCTTCTACAGTGAAACAGAAGTAGGACCTGTTACTCGCAAATTGTATGACGAACTTGTCGGCATCCAATTTGGTGACATTGAAGCTCCAGAAGGCTGGATTTACAAAGTTGACTAATAAATTAAAGCTTGCTCTTGCAAGCTTTTTTGTTTTTCGGTAAAATGAATAGCGTGAGGTGGAAAAATGAGCAAAAAAGATAAAAAAATCGAAATTCAACTTGCTGACGCCAAAGTTACCATCAATAATGCTAATGTCGATGGTTATAATTTGACTGCTGGAAAAAAAGTTATCGGTGAAATTGCTGAGCTTGATAACAAATTTGCTGTTGTCAAAAATGGAGAAGTGGAAGCACTTTTCAAAACTTTAGAGCAAGCAATTGAAAGTATTATTGAAAATTACAACTTAAATCGCTAAAAAATAGCGAAAAGTACTTGTCAGAGAACAAAAACTATGCTAGAATAGTTTTTGTCGTAACGGAAGGGTAGCGAAGAGGCTAAACGCGGCGGACTGTAAATCCGCTCCTTCGGGTTCGGGGGTTCGAATCCCTCCCCTTCCATATTACGGGCATAGTTTAAAGGTAGAACTAAGGTCTCCAAAACCTTCAGTGTGGGTTCAATTCCTACTGCCCGTGTTAACATTATGGCGAATGTGGTGAAGTGGTTAACACACCAGATTGTGGCTCTGGCACGCGTGGGTTCGATTCCCATCATTCGCCTTTATATTATTGGGGTATAGCCAAGCGGTAAGGCAAGGGACTTTGACTCCCTCATGCGTTGGTTCGAATCCAGCTACCCCAGTAAAAGGTATCGGGTGCATTGGCACCGTCTATGTTAACCATTGTCTTTGCGGGTACCTTTAAAAATATATTGTTATCAAGGGTCAGAATTGGCTGGCTCTTGTTGGAGGATCTTTTTAGAATGAACGAATTTGAAGAATTGCTAAACAGTGTTAGCGAAGTTAACACAGGTGACGTTGTAACAGCTGAAGTTATCTCAGTAGATAATGATCAAGCAAATGTTGTTATCGAAGGAACTGGTATCGAAGGTGTTTTGACACGTCGTGAATTGACAAACGACCGTGACGCAAACGTTGCAGACCTTGTTAAAGTTGGTGAAACACTTGAAGTGCTTGTTCTTCGTCAAGTTGTTGGTAAAGATACTGATACTGTAACTTACCTTGTATCTAAAAAACGCTTGGAAGCTCGCAAAGCTTGGGATAAACTTGTTGGTCGTGAAGAAGAAGTTGTTACTGTTAAAGGAACACGCGCTGTTAAAGGTGGACTTTCAGTTGAATTTGAAGGTCTTCGTGGATTTATTCCAGCTTCAATGATCGATACTCGTTTTGTTCGTAACACTGAACAATTTGTAGGTCAAGAATTTGACGCTAAAATTAAAGAAGTTGATCCAGCTGAAAACCGTTTCATCCTTTCACGTCGTGAAGTTGTTGAAGCAGAAGCTGCAGAAGCTCGTAAAGAAGTCTTCTCTAAACTTGAAGTTGGTTCAATCGTAACTGGTAAAGTTGCTCGTTTGACAAGCTTCGGTGCTTTCATCGACCTTGGTGGTGTTGACGGACTTGTTCACGTGACTGAATTGTCTCATGAACGTAACGTTTCACCTAAATCAGTTGTATCTGTAGGTGATGAAGTTGAAGTTAAAGTTCTTGCTATCGACGAAGAAGCAGGACGTGTATCACTTTCACTTAAAGCAACAACACCTGGACCATGGGATGGCGTTGAACAAAAACTTGCTGCTGGTGATGTTATCGAAGGTAAAGTTAAACGCTTGACTGACTTCGGTGCTTTCGTTGAAGTATTGCCAGGTATCGATGGACTTGTTCACATCTCACAAATTTCACACAAACGTGTTGAAAATCCAAAAGATGTTCTTTCAGTAGGTCAAGACGTTACTGTTAAAGTTCTTGAAGTAAACGCTGATGCAGAACGTGTATCACTTTCTATCAAAGCTCTTGAAGAACGTCCAGCTAACGCTGAAGGCGAAAACAACGAAAAACGTCAATCACGTCCACGTCGTCCAAAACGTCAAGAAAAACGTGACTACGAACTTCCAGAAACTCAATCTGGATTCTCAATGGCGGATCTTTTCGGAGATATCGAATTGTAAGATAAAAAAGAGGCATGGAAACATGTCTTTTTTTCTATTTTAGAGTATGCTATAATAGTATACTGTTAGCACCCTTAGTGTAATGGATATCACGTAAGATTCCGGTTCTTGAGATAGGGGTTCGATTCCCTTAGGGTGCAAAAAGAAAAACGTTGAAAGATTTGTTCGCTCAACGTTTTTTTAGTTGCTAAGTTTTAGTGAAATTATTATGTAAAATCTTTTAGTGTTGAAAGGAAAAAGGCAAACATACAGATGAATGGCTACTAGCTTATCCTAAAATCAAAGTTGACTACTGTATTAGCGTCTCTATAGTGGATTTATTGGGGGAGACAGTTTGGCTAATCTTTTGCAATTTATTAAAAAATTTGCTATAATACTCAGTATCTCATATTGGGGTCGTTACGGATTCGACAGGCATTATGAGGCATATTCTGCGACTCGTGTGGCGACGTAAACGCTCAGTTAAATATAACTGCAAAAAATACTAATTCTTACGCTGTAGCAGCCTAAACACCTGCTCGCGTGACTTCTAGCAGATTGCTTATGTTTGCTTAGAGGTTTTATTGATTTATAAGCTACGTTTGACCATTGCCTAGCTGGTTGAAAAGAGATTTATAGGCTCGCAGATAGAAGGCTTGAGTTATGTGTCGTCTATCTGTTAAAAGAAAGACATAACCTATGGTTGTAGACGAATATGTTGGCAGGTGTTTGGACGTGGGTTCGACTCCCACCGGCTCCATAAAAACCAGAGGCGTCAGCCTTTTATTTGTATATATAGGAATTTATTATGAAAAAACTTTTGTCTTTGACCGTTTTAGGTCTCTCACTTTTTACTCTAGCTGCTTGTGGAAAATCTTCGTCCAAGACAGAGACGAAGGGATCTTTGGATAATGAAGCCTCAAAGATTTTAACCGTTAAGCATGGAAATGTTCGCCAGAACTTTGATAAGATTACCATGGCAAATGCTTCTCAGGAATTTTCAGGAGGCTCAAATCTTGATAGCTTGAAGGGCTGGTTTGGTGAACCTTCATCAACGAGTCAGGAGCAGGCAGGAGATGCTAAGCTTGATGTTTATAATTGGCAGTATGACAATGTTGTTGTTACAGCGAAACTCTTTAACAATAGCACTGTGGTTAAGTCAATTTCAAACTTTTCTTACGTCCGTGATCCTAAAATCACACTGAAGATGTACGAAAATCTCAAAAATGGAACTAGCTATGACGATGCTGTCAAAACACTTGGTACACCGGATGTTTATTCTATCGCTGTCTCTTCAGATGCAACAATGACACAAGCACTTTGGTCTTCGAACCTTGTCGCTAAGAAGGGTGAAACAGGTAGCCTTACCCTTAACTTTAAAAATGGTGCCTTGGAAAACAAGTCACAAGCAAATTTGATTAACAAGTAATCACAGTAAAAGATGCCTTTCTAAATCAATGAAGGCATTTTTGGCTCTTTGTCAACTGTAGTGGGTGACGAAAAGCTAACATCTAGAGAGGACCTGATAGGTCTTATGTTCAGAGTGATGAAAACACGCTTCCTAAAGTTAATAAAGTTTCTAAAACCGAAGCCCAGACGTTTGATGTCTTTGATAAGCTTATTGGTCCCCTCCAATTTTGCATTTGAGTAATGTGTTTCTAGTGCGTTTTTGATGTATGGTTTATGTCTAAGGAAGGTCCTAAAGACAGTTTTGAAGTAATGATTGACCTTGCTTATATTCTCCTCTATGAGCTCAAAAAACTCATCTACCCTCTTCTCTTGAAAGTGAAACAGCAACAGCTGATAGAGGTTATAATAATTAGCGAGTTCTTCTGAAAAGTCTAGTGTCTTCCTAACGACTTCATGTGGACTTAAGGTTTGACCAAAGGTCTTCGAGTGAAATGATTTACAAGATAACTTACGGCTGTCCTTTTGGAAGAGTCTCCAGTGATTTTTTAAAGCTCGATAAGGTAGTGACTTCTTATCAAACTGGTTCATAATCGCAATTCTTGTCTTTAAAAAGGCTCGACCAAGGTGCTGGATGATGTGGAAACGATCAATAATGATTTCGGCGTTTGGGAAAAGTCTACGAACTAGTGGGATATAGGCTCCTGACATATCCATTGTAATAAACTGCACTTTTTGGCGAACCTTCAATGGATACTTCAAAAAGTGGTTTCGAATAGTGGTTTGACGGCGATTATCAAGGATGGTTATGAGTTTGTTGGTCTCATAGTTTTGAGCCACAAAAGCGAGTTCACCTTTCTTGAACCCAAACTCATCCCAGGACATAACAGCTGGGAGTTTGTCATAATGTTCCTTGAAAGTAAACTGGTCAAGTTTACGATAGACAGTGGACGTCGATACACGAAGTCTTCTGGCAATATCCGTTAGTGATACCTTCTCAGTTAGAAGTTGTGCAACCTTTTGTCGGATAAGGTTGGAGATTTGGTGGTTTTTCTCAACGATTGAGGTTTCAGCCACCGTTACTCTCTTACACACTTTACACTGGAAGCGACGTTTCTTCAGACGTAGTAGTGTTGGAGTTCCAGCTTGTTCAAGAAGAGGGATTTTAGAAGATTTTTGAAAGTCGTACTTGATCATCATTCCATGGCAATGAGGGCATGGTGGTGCAGAATAATCAAGTTTTGCATGAATCTCGATATGAGTATTAGTTTCCAAAACAAGAGAAATAATGATGTTAGGGTCTTTAATTCCGATTAATTCTGTGGTATTCTTAATAAGTCTCATAAGTTCTTC
>OGJZ01000885.1_pt1 | contig 31370 bp, 33 predicted proteins | sample 1572321 | NCBI WGS metagenome assembly OGJZ01 (sample SAMEA2582086, study PRJEB24529) | metagenome | biome: Human gut stool | place: China | collected 2011 | reverse complement strand
ATTTTATGGTAGAATAGAAGAATATTAGTAGAAGGTAGGATTGTCACTTTTGGCTCAACTCTATTATAAATATGGAACCATGAATTCTGGTAAGACCATTGAAATTTTAAAAGTTGCTCATAACTATGAAGAACAAGGCAAACCAGTTGTCATTATGACTTCGGCACTTGATACGCGTGATGGTTATGGTGTTGTTTCAAGTCGTATTGGTATGCGTCGCAAGGCGATTGCTATTACGGAAGAAATGGATATTTTTGCCTTTATTCAAGAATTGCCAGAAAAACCATACTGCGTTTTAATTGATGAATGTCAATTTTTAACGAAAAAGCATGTCTATGATTTGGCGCGTGTTGTTGATGATTTGGACATTCCTGTGATGGCTTTTGGGTTAAAAAATGATTTTCAAAACGAATTGTTCGAAGGCTCCAAATATCTACTGTTATTAGCAGATAAAATTGACGAGATTAAAACCATTTGTCAGTTTTGTTCTAAAAAAGCAACCATGGTCTTGCGAACTGAAAATGGCAAGCCTGTTTACGAAGGAAACCAAATTCAAATCGGTGGCAACGAAACCTATATCCCCGTTTGCCGTAAACATTATTTTAACCCAATGATTTCCAAAGAAAAATAAGAAAATGAATTTGCAAAAGAGAGGTTAATCGAAAACAAATGAACATTTATGATCAGCTACAAGCGGTTGAGGACCGTTACGAAGAATTAGGCGAATTGCTATCTGACCCTGATGTCGTTAGCGATACAAAACGCTTTATGGCTTTGTCTAAGGAAGAAGCGAGCACACGTGAAACTGTAACTGTTTACCGCGAATACAAACAAATTCTTCAAAACATCGAAGATGCCGAAGAAATGATTAAAGACGCTGGTGGCGATCCTGAACTTGAAGAAATGGCGAAAGAGGAACTCAAAGACTCAAAAGCAGCAAAAGAAGATTACGAAGAAAAACTTAAAATTCTTCTTTTACCAAAAGACCCTAACGATGATAAGAACATCATCTTGGAAATTCGCGGTGCTGCTGGTGGTGATGAAGCAGCCCTCTTTGCTGGCGACCTTCTTCAAATGTATCAAAAATATGCTGAAAGCCAAGGTTGGAAATTTGATGTCATGGAAGCTTCTTACAACGGTGTCGGTGGCATCAAAGAAGTTATTGTCATGGTATCTGGTCAATCTGTTTACTCTAAGTTGAAATACGAATCAGGTGCTCACCGTGTTCAACGTGTCCCTGTCACAGAGAGCCAAGGCCGTGTCCACACATCAACAGCGACAGTTCTTGTTATGCCTGAAGTTGAAGAAGTAGAATACGAAATCGATCCAAAAGATTTGCGTGTGGACATTTATCATGCATCAGGTGCTGGTGGACAAAACGTCAATAAAGTTGCGACAGCTGTTCGTATGGTTCACATTCCAACTGGTATCAAAGTTGAAATGCAAGAAGAACGTACACAACAAAAGAACCGTGATAAAGCCATGAAAATCATTCGTGCGCGTGTTGCGGACCACTTTGCTCAAATCGCTCAAGACGAACAAGATGCTGAACGTAAATCAACAGTTGGTACTGGTGATCGTTCAGAACGTATCCGTACATATAACTTCCCACAAAACCGTGTGACAGACCACCGTATTGGTTTGACATTGCAAAAACTTGATAGCATTTTGTCAGGTAAATTGGATGAAGTGATTGATGCGCTTATTCTTTTTGATCAAACAAAGAAACTAGAAGAGTTAAATAAATAATGAACTACGTTGAAACAATCAGCCAACTAGAAAAAAACTTACAAGAAATTGGAGAAGATCCAGAAAACCTCACTTACGTTTTTCGTGAGTTAAAGAGCTGGAGTCTTCTTGATTTCATCTTACATCAAAATAAAGAAGTGACTGAATCAGATCAGAAGATCCTTGAGTCAATCATGGCTCAGCTAGAAGATCATCGCTCACCACAGTACATCACTGGAAAAGCTTATTTTCGTGATTTAGAGCTTGCGGTTGATGAGCGTGTCTTGATTCCGAGACCTGAAACTGAAGAATTGGTTGATTTGGTTTTAAAGGAAAATAGCAAAGCTGATTTACGTGTTTTAGATATTGGAACAGGCAGCGGAGCTATTGCCATTTCACTCAAGTCTGCGCGACCTGACTGGCAAGTTACAGCCTCAGATATCTCGCAAGGTGCTCTGCAATTGGCAGAAGAAAACAGTAAGCTCAACCAAGTGTCGCTTGATTTTGTGGAATCAGATGTTTTCGGTCAGATTACAGGGACTTTTGATGTGATTATTTCAAACCCACCTTACATTGCTTATGGTGATAAGGATGAAGTTGGGATGAATGTTCTTGCTTCTGAACCTCACTTGGCACTTTTTGCGGATGAGGATGGCTTTGCCATTTACCGTCAAATTATCGAAGGTGCTGGTGAGCATTTATCAGAAAATGGTAAACTTTATTTTGAAATTGGCTATAAGCAAGGAGATGGTTTGCGTGCTTTGCTTAGCAAACATTTCCCACAAAAACGTATCCGTGTCTTAGAAGACATATTTGGTAAAGATAGAAAGGTCGTGATGGATAATGACTAATTTGAAAGAAATACTTCAAACGGGTGGTGCGGTGATCTTGCCGACAGAAACAGTTTATGGACTTTTTGCACAAGCCATGAATGAAGAAGCAGTTGAACATGTTTATCGCTTAAAATGTCGTCCTAAAGACAAAGCCATGAATCTTAATGTGGCAGATTACGAGACGATTTTAGCTTTTTCAAAAAATCAGCCAACTTATCTAAAAAAACTCTATGATGCTTTTTTACCTGGACCGTTAACAATTATTTTACAGGCAAATGACCGCGTGCCAGCTTGGATCAACTCTGGCTTATCAACAATTGGTTTTAGAATTCCAAAACACCCGCAGACTTTGGCTCTTATTAAAGAGACTGGTCCTCTCATTGGACCATCAGCTAATATTTCTGGTCAAGAAAGTGGCAAAGTTTTTGCCCAAATCCAGAAGCAGTTTGACAATTCAGTCGAAGGGTTTGCCGATGACTCTTCCATCACTGGTGTTGACTCGACAATTTTGGATTTGTCTGGTGAATTTGCACGTATTTTACGTCAGGGAGCTATTACAAAAGAAGATTTGTTGGCGCGTGTCCCTGAGTTGACGTTTGCAAAAGATTAGATTTGGAATTTATTTGATACTGTTTCGGCTTTTACAATCGAGAGAAGATTGTGACTTGATCTTATCAAAAGGAGATAAGGATATGATTTTTGACAAGGAAAACTACGAAGCATTTGACACCGAACTTTGGCAAGCTATCCATGCGGAAGAAGTTCGTCAACAAAATAACATTGAACTCATTGCCTCTGAAAATGTTGTTTCTAAAGCTGTTATGGCAGCTCAAGGAACAGTACTGACAAATAAATATGCCGAAGGTTATCCTGGCAAACGTTATTATGGCGGTACTGATTATGTGGACGTGGTTGAAAATTTGGCTATCGAACGTGCCAAAGAATTGTTTGGTGCTAAGTTTGCCAATGTTCAACCGCATTCAGGAAGTCAAGCTAATGCCGCAGCATACATGGCTTTAATCCAACCAGGTGATACTGTCCTTGGAATGGATTTAGCTGCAGGAGGTCACTTGACTCATGGTGCATCAGTCAGCTTTTCAGGAAAAACGTATCATTTTATCTCTTATTCAGTTGACCCTGTCACAGAACGTATCGATTATGATAAATTGGCAGATTTGGCTAAAGAAGTCAAACCTAAATTAATCGTTGCTGGGGCGTCAGCTTATTCACGTATTATTGATTTTCCGAGATTTCGCGAGATTGCAGACAGCGTTGGTGCTTATCTAATGGTTGATATGGCCCACATTGCTGGTCTTGTGGCATCTGGTCATCACCCAAGTCCAGTCCCATATGCTCATGTGACAACGACAACTACTCACAAAACCCTTCGTGGCCCTCGTGGCGGACTCATTTTGACAAATGATGAAGCTATTGCTAAGAAAATTAATTCTGCGGTCTTTCCGGGTCTTCAAGGTGGTCCATTAATGCATGTGATTGCTGGAAAAGCTGTCGCTCTAAAAGAAGCGCTGGATCCAGCTTTCAAAGAATACGGTGAACAGGTGATTAAAAATGCAGCTGCTATGGCTGATGTCTTTAATCAACACTCTGATTTTCGTGTCATTTCAGGCGGTACAGACAACCACGTCTTTTTGGTTGACGTGACTAAAGTGGTTGAAAATGGAAAATTGGCACAAAATATTCTTGAGTCTGTTAACATTACGCTCAACAAAAATTCAATTCCATTTGAAACCCTGTCACCGTTTAAGACATCTGGTATCCGTATTGGGTCACCTGCCATTACCAGTCGTGGAATGGGTGAGAAAGAATCACGCCTTATTGCTGAATTGATTGTAAAAGCTCTTGAAAACTATCAAAACGAAACTATTTTAGAGGAGGTTCGTCGTGAGGTTAAAGCATTGACAGATGCTTTCCCACTTTATTAACGAACAGATGAACACTTTTAAGTGTTCAGACAGACTTAACCATGATTGATTTGTATATTAAACGCATTGTTATTCATCAATTTACGCCAAATGATACGGAATTGATTTTGTCAGATCAGTTATTGACGATTACGCCACGTATTGATGAGTATTTTCGTAAAAAATTAAGCAAAGTTTTCTCAGATGAAGCCAAACGTGGAACGTTCTCAGAAGACAATGTCTTTCTTAGTTATTTGAGTGATGATTTGATGGAATCATCCGTTAAAATCGCTCAGCTTTGGAAAGAAGAGTTTGTCATTTCTGATAATCAAAAGACAAATGATTTGGTTTTCATCCAATTTGATAAAGACGGTGTTGAGCATTTTGCTTTCCTTCGTGTGGCGTTAAGAGAAAATTTCACGCATATCTCAAGTGACAGTGAAAGTCCGATTAAAATCACACAAAATAATTACCCATCTGCGGCTCAGACACCAGATGAAGCCTTGGTGATTAATCGTGTTAACCATCATTATTATTTGATTGAAAAACGCATTAAGCACAATGGTAGCTTTGCCAACTATTTCTCAGAGAATCTCTTGCAAGTTCAGCCTGAACAGTCGGTCAAAAAATCGATTAAAATGGTGGAACAAGCTGCTCAGAAAATTGCTGAAAATTTCCAACAAGATGATTTTGCTTTCCAATCAAAAATGAAAGCAGCCATTCACAAAAACTTGGAAGAAGAGCAAGAATTATCACCTGAAAAACTGGCAGATCAACTCTTTGACAATAATTTAACAGCTCGTTTAACCTTTGTTGATGAGTTGAAAGAGAGCATTCCAGAGCCAATTCAGGTCTCAGATATTGACCACTCGCGTCAAACGAAAAAATTAGAGAATCAAAAATTGTCACTGTCAAATGGTATTCAATTAATTGTTCCTAATAATGTTTATGAAGACGCTGAGTCGGTTGAATTTATTCAAAATTCAAATGGAACCTATTCCATCTTGATTAAAAATATAGAGGATATTCAAAATAAATAATGTTTAAGTTCTTAAAACGCCTGATTGTACTGGCATTTGTCATTTTCTGTGGCTACCAAGTTTACGTCACTCATGAAAATGTTCATAATGTATTGCAGTATAAAAGCATGGTCAAAGAGATTTTAGACGATAATGACACCACAGCCAACGTTGAGTTGGTCTTGGCAATGATTTACACAGAAACAAAGGGAAATGATGGCGACGTTATGCAATCTAGCGAAAGTTCAGACGGCGTTGCTAATTCCATCACTGATAGTAAAACGAGTATTCGCCAAGGGGTCACAGTCCTTTCAGAAAATCTTTCTTTAGCCCATGAGGCAGGAGTAGATGTTTGGACAGCTGTTCAAGCTTATAACTTTGGAACATCTTATATTGATTATGTTGCAAGGCACGGTAGTAAAAATACAATTACTTTAGCTAAAACTTATTCACGCGATGTAGTAGCTCCAAGTCTTGGTAACACGACTGGTGAATCTTATTTTTACTATCATCCTCTGGCTTTGATTTCAGGTGGACAGCTATATCGAAATGGTGGTAATATTTACTACTCGCGTGAGGTTCATTTTAATTTATATTTGATTGAATTAATGAGCTTAGTTTAAAATTGTAAGGTTTAGAGTTTAATATCTCTATTAAAAAAGAGAAATATGAAATATTTAAGTCGTTATTTCAAAGGGTACCTTAAAGAGACTGTCTTAGGTCCCCTTTTCAAATTGTTTGAAGCATCTTTTGAATTATTAGTTCCTATTATCATTGCGCGAATCGTTGATACGATTATTCCAAGCAATAACAAGATGAATCTTGTTTTGATGATTGGACTTTTGTTCCTATTCGCTGTTGTCGGTGTTATTGTGGCGATTACCGCACAATACTTTTCTTCAAAAGCCGCAGTTGGCTATACGCGTCAGTTGACCAAGGATTTGTTTAAAAAAATCATGGGCTTAAGTAAGGAAGACCGTGATAAACTGACAACTTCAAGTTTGGTAACACGCTTAACCAGCGATACTTACCAAATCCAAACAGGAATTAACCAATTCTTGCGTCTTTTCTTACGCGCACCGATTATTGTCTTTGGTGCTATCATCATGGCTTTTAATATCAGCCCTAAGATGACTATCGACTTTTTGGTCATGGTTGCCATTTTATTTGTGATTGTCTTTACCATGTCACATCTTTTGAATCCGATTTATGCTAGCATTCGTCGTGCAACAGATAAGATTGTTAACATGACACGTCAGCAGTTGGAAGGGGTTCGTGTTATTCGAGCTTTTGGTCAAGTGGACAAAGAAGAAAGAGAATTTGCGGCTGCTAACCAAAACTACACTGATTTACAGTTACAAGCAGGACGTCTTTCAAGTTTAGTCACACCATTAACATACCTTGTGGTTAATAGCACTTTGGTTCTTGTCATTTGGCAAGGAAATATCCAAATCGGTAAAGGTCTTCTTTCTCAAGGGATGTTGATTGCCTTGGTTAACTACCTTTTGCAAATTTTGACTGAATTGCTTAAGATGACAATGCTTGTAACCTCTCTTAACCAATCATTTATCAGTGCTAAACGTATCACAGAAGTTTTTGAAAAAGAGTCTGAAGACTTGTCGACTGAGCTTGAAGAAATGACATCTGATTTTGCGGTTAGCGTGAGTGATATGAGCTTCACTTATCCAACAGCAGCAGAACCATCACTATCACACATTGATTTTCAACTAAATCCAGGTGACTTTTTAGGAGTTATTGGGGGAATTGGTTCAGGGAAATCAACCTTAGTTGAACTCCTTACACATCTCTACACACCTCAGGAAGGTCGCTTAGCCATTTTCCAAAATCAAAAATCGCCTAAAACCTTAGGTGAGTGGCGCTCATGGGTCAATGTGGTGCCGCAAAAAGCCGAGCTTTTCCAAGGTACGATTCGTTCTAACTTAACTCTAGGAATGAAGGGTGATGTGAGCGATGAGACGCTTTGGAAAGCTTTGGATATTGCACAAGCGAGTGATTTTGTTTCTGAAAAAGAAGGACAGTTAGATGCGACAGTTGAAGCCTTTGGCCGTAATTTCTCTGGAGGACAACGTCAACGTTTGACGATTGCGCGTGCTATTGTTCAAAAAGCTCCGCTTCTTATTTTGGATGATTCTACATCAGCCCTTGATTACTTGACAGAATCAAAATTATTGACTGCTATTCATGAGCAATTGAGTGATACAACTTTGATTTTGATTTCACAACGTACTAATAGTTTGAAGGCTGCTGATAAGATTTTGCTTTTGGATAAGGGACATCAACTAGGATTTGCTAGTCACGATGAATTGCTTGCAACTAATGAGCTTTACCGAGACATCCATTACTCACAACACCAAAAAGGAAAGGAGGACTAGAAGATGAAAGCTAGAAAACAATCTGATACAAGCCGTCGTTTGTTTAAAGAACTTCTTTCTCAAAAAGGACTTGTGATTGGAGCGACTCTTGGAACAATTGCCCAAGTTGCTCTAACAGTTTACCTTCCTGTCCTAATTGGTAATGCAGTTGACGTGGTGTTATCACCAAAATCATTGCCCTTGATTATCCCGATTATCACGAAAATGGCAATTGTCATTGGTCTAAATACTTTGGTTCAGTGGTTGAATCCATTGATTTACAATCGTTTGACCTTTGGTTATATCTATGATCTTCGTCAAAGAGTTATGGCAAAATTGAACAAAATGCCGATTTCTTATTTGGATAAGAATAGCTCTGGTGATTTGGTCAGTCGTGTCACAACTGACGCTGAGCAATTAAGTAATGGTCTCTTGATGGTCTTCAACCAATTTTTCATTGGGGTTTTGACCATCATCATTACAATCGTGACAATGGCTGATATTGATTTATTGATGCTTGGTTTGGTGCTTATTTTGACACCTTTATCTCTTTTCTTAGCACGCTTTATTGCTAATAAGAGCTATCATTTGTATCAAAAACAAACTAAATCTCGTGGTCGCCAAACTCAATACATTGAAGAGATGATTCGTCAAGAAGGTCTTTTGCATGTCTTTAATGCGCAAGAAGCAGCGATTGAAACTTTCACAGAAATCAATGATACTTATGCGGACTATTCACAAGGTGCCATTTTCTATTCATCAACGGTTAACCCATCAACACGCTTTATCAATAGTTTGATTTACGCTTTGCTTGCAGGTGTCGGGGCTCTCCGTATCATGTCAGGTGCCTTTACTGTTGGTCAGTTGACAACTTTCTTGAATTACGTCACTCAATATACCAAACCATTTAATGATATTTCATCAGTCTTGTCTGAATTGCAAGGTGCCATTGCCTGTGCGGAACGTCTTTACGATATTTTAGATGAAGAATACGAGCCACTTCCAGTAAAAGCACAGCTTGATGCTGATAAGATTCAAGGACAAATTGAATTTAAAGATGTGTCATTTGGTTACACACCACAGAAAACTTTGATTAATCATTTGAATCTCTCAATCCCTGCCGCTTCTAAAGTTGCTATCGTTGGGCCGACTGGTGCTGGTAAATCAACTTTGATTAATCTTTTGATGCGTTTTTATGAAGTCGATAGCGGAGCTATTTATCTAGATGGTGTATCAATGGCTGATTACTCAGTTGAAGAGCTCCGCCAACAAATTGGCATGGTACTTCAAGAAACATGGTTAAAAGTCGGTACCATTCATGATAACATCGCTTATGGTAATCCAGAGGCTACTCGTGAAGAAGTGATTGCAGCAGCAAAAGCAGCCAACGCAGATTTCTTCATTCGTCAATTGCCAAATGGTTATGACACTTACTTGTCTGATGCGGGAGCGTCATTGTCACAAGGTCAACGTCAGCTTTTGACTATTGCTCGTATTTTTGTCAAATTACCAAAAATCTTGATTTTGGATGAAGCAACTTCGTCAATTGATACGCGTACAGAAATTCTTGTCCAAGAAGCCTTTGAAAAATTAATGAAAGGTCGTACAAGTTTCATCATCGCTCACCGCTTATCAACGATTCAATCAGCTGATTGTATTTTGGTAATGGTTGATGGTGATATCGTAGAATACGGTACTCATGACGAGCTAATGACAAAACAAGGCGTTTATTATCAAATGCAAACAGCACAAGCTGGATAGGTCATTTTTGTTACATAAATATAAATATGCAAAAAGTGATTAGAAATATTTTCTAATCGCTTTTTTAGATCATTATTTTGTTAGTGGTATCCAAGTGCTGATTGATTTTTCACCGACTAGGAAATCGCCATAGCCTTGCTCATCGATTTGGACATGCGCAGCTTGGTTGCCAAGAGCATCAGTGAACAATTTTCCAGCCCATTTTTCTCCAACAAACATGCGCTTTGATGTGGCTTTACTATTGTTGATGAGAACAGCAAGAGCAGTAGGGTGTTTGTCATCTCCAAGGTAAGTCCAGCCTATACAGTTAGCTTGGTCAAAGTAATCTAGTTCTTGACCATAAACGGCGTTTTTTCTAAGTTCAAGCAATTTATCAATGACAGTTTGGAAGCTTTCCTGAGCAAATTGTCCCGAAATGCCATAATAATCTCCGTAGAAAATGCAAGGAAGTCCAGTTTGACGAAGTAAAATGAGGGCATAAGCTGCTGGTTTAAACCATTCTTCGATAGTTGATTCCAGTGCTTGACCACGTTGGGTATCATGATTATCAACAAAAGTAACAGCAGAATCTGGATGATTTTTCACTAAAGTTTGCTCGAAAATCTGACGTAAATCATAAGCTTCCTTGGCTTTACTTGCTTCAAAGAGATTTTGGTGGAGGCGAACATCGACCAAATCAAACCGATAATCAGTACTTGCTAGGTAATCATTATTTGACTTTTCATCACCGTTCCAAAATTCACCAAAAACATAGAAACTATTGCCGTACTTGGCTTTCATATCACGGATAAAGTTTCCCATGAAGAAAGAATCGATGTGCTTAATGGCGTCTAAACGGAACCCCTTAACTCCAGTTGTTTCAACAAACCAATCTGCCCAATCGTAGATATTTTTGATGACTTCTGGATGTTTGAAATCTAGGTCGGCATACATGAGGTAATCGTAATTTCCATTTTCACCGTCAACCAATTCATGGTTTGCCCAACCTTTGTTGTCTCCTTGAATTAGGAAAATGCCAGTTTTACCAGTTTTGACATCATAGTCTGTGCCCGTAAAGTGGTACCAATGCCATTCAAAGTCGTTGTAGGCACGGTGGCGACCCTCAAAGGTAAAATTTGTCCACCCTTCAATTTCAAAAGGCTGACTGATAACCTTTGTTCGGTCCTCTGGAGCAACTTCAACAACCTTAAAGGTTTCGGTGTGGTCAGCAGCAGCCTTATGATTTAAAATGACGTCAGCTAAAGGCTCAATACCATTATTTTTAAGAGCTGAAATAGCTTCTAGGTAATCAGCTTTTGTTCCGTATTTTGTTCGAACGGTTCCTTTTTGGTTAAATTCACCTAGGTCAAAAAGGTCATAGACGCCATAGCCCACATCACTGTCATGAGTCGCTTTAAAAGCAGGGGGCATCCAAATTTTGGTGATACCTTTTTGGGCAAGATGAGAAGCATCGGCTGCCAAACGTTTCCAGTGTTTGCCGTCATTTGGTAAATACCATTCAAAGTATTGCATCAAAGTTTCATTTGTCATGATAGAGTACCTCAAAGAGAAAGACTTTTTCTTTTATTTTAGCAAAAAGTTCAAATAATGCAAACGTTTGCGTTATAAAAATAACTAAAAAGTTCTAAGAAAAATTCCCAGAACTTAGATGATATGAATGACCCATTCACCACCATAAAAAAGCAGTAAAATGTGACCAATAATTGAGATGGGTTTGCAGCAAATGATAATTCTAGCGAAGGTTTTAAATGGCATGTTACTGAGAGCTGCTAACATAACCAGTAAGTCTGCAGGGGCAAAAGGTAGAAGCATACAAATAATGAAAATCATGGTAAAGGAACTGTGACGAGAAATTAAGTCCTCATATTTTTTTAGTGTGGCTTCTTTGATGAAAAGAAGGCAAAATCGCTTACCATACCAACGCGTTAGCAAAAATAAAATCATTGTGCCGATAATAATTCCGATACAACTTGTCAAAACGCCAACAAGAGGATGGAAAGTCATGACAGCAAGCATCATAGTAAGACTAGCAGGAACGATAGGAACGACAACCTGCACCATCTGGAAGATGGTGAACATGATTGCTCCCCAGACTTTATCCTGACCGATGAGTGCTTGAATTTTTTCCTGATTGGTTAGATAACCGTGCTGATATAGCCAGAAAATACAGGCACAAGATATGATAAAGATAAGTGCTGATAGGATATGAATTAAGCGTTGAATTATTTTGTAATGTTGAAACAAAACTAATCTCCCATCTGATTCTTTCTTTACTGCTATCATTGTAAAACTTTTTAGAGATAAGTCAACTTTTTTAAAAAGTAAAATAGGTCTTAAGACGGATGCAGCATAAAAGTGAAAATCATATAATATAATCATCCTAAAAACTTTTCATATAACTCCGAAGCAAGTGGTTTTCCCGGCCACTTGCCTCTTTTATTGGCCGACTAATTTTAGAAATCTTGTTAATCCAAGGCGTAGCAAGCGTCTTTTTAATTTACCTCGAAGCGTTTGCAAAAAAGCGGTTAAATAATTTGTAATTTGCTGGATATTATCATATGATGAAAGGACTAGGAAAAAGATAATTGGAGGGCAAAAGATGACTTTGTCTCGAGAACTATATATGGAAATGTATCTGAAGATGCAGCGTATTCGTGAATTTGATATGCGAATTAATAAACTCGTTCGACGTGGTTTTGTTCAAGGTATGACGCATTTTTCTGTAGGGGAAGAAGCGGCAAGTGTTGGGGCGATGGCTCATTTGACTTATGATGACATTATCTTTTCAAATCACAGAGGCCATGGGCAGTGTATTGCTAAAGACATGGATTTGAATAAAATGATGGCTGAGTTAGCTGGAAAGAGTACTGGTGTTTCAAAAGGTCGTGGTGGTTCTATGCACTTGGCCGATTTTGAAAAAGGAAATTATGGGACTAATGGCATTGTCGGTGGTGGTTATGCTCTGGCTGTCGGCGCAGCCATTACGCAAGATTATCAAAAAACTGGCAATATCGTTGTGGCTTTTTCTGGCGACGGGGCAACCAACGAAGGCTCTTTTCATGAATCGGTCAACTTAGCAGCTACTTGGAAACTCCCAGTGATTTTTTATATCATCAATAATCGCTACGGAATTTCGATGAACATCAAGCGTGCGACAAATACACCTCACCTTTATACACGCGCAGAAGCTTATGGTATTCCAGGATTTTATTGTGAGGATGGCAATGATGTTTTAGCAGTTTACGAGACAATGGGCAAGGCAGTGGAACATGTGCGTTCTGGTAATGGCCCTGCGATTGTTGAGGTAGAATCTTACCGTTGGTTCGGGCATTCAACAGCTGATGCTGGAAAATATCGCAGCAAAGAAGAGGTGGATGAGTGGAAGAAAAAAGATCCGCTTGTCAAATTCCGTACTTATTTGACGGAACATGAGCTAGCAAGTATTGCCGAACTTGATGCTATTGATGCTCAAGTGGTGAAAGAAATCGATGAGGCTTATGAATTTGCTAAAAATAGTCCTGCACCAGATTTGTCAGTCGCTTTTGAAGATGTCTGGGTAGACTAAGCAGCCTTTCATTAATAGAGGAGAAAAATAATGACTGAAACAAAACAAATGGCCTTGCGCGAGGCAATCAATCTTGCCATGACAGAAGAAATGCGAAAAGATGAGTCCATTTTTCTCATGGGAGAAGATGTCGGAATTTACGGCGGAGATTTTGGCACGTCTGTAGGAATGTTTGAAGAATTTGGTCCAGAACGTGTCAGAGACACTCCAATTTCAGAAGCGGCTATTGCTGGGAGTGCAATTGGAGCTGCTATTACAGGTCTTCGTCCGATTGTTGATGTGACTTTCATGGATTTTATCACCATTATGATGGATGCCATTGTCAACAATGGTGCTAAAAACAATTACATGTTTGGTGGTGGGTTGAAAACGCCGGTCACTTTTCGGGTAGCATCAGGTTCAGGAATCGGTTCAGCGGCTCAGCACTCGCAATCTTTGGAGGCTTGGCTGACGCATATTCCAGGCATCAAAGTGGTGGCACCTGGAACTGCAAATGACGCCAAAGGTCTTTTAAAATCAGCCATTCGAGATAACAATATTGTCATTTTCATGGAGCCTAAGGCGCTTTATGGCAAGAAAGAAGAGGTTTCTCTAGATAGTGATGCTTACATTCCTCTTGGTAAGGGAGACGTTAAACGTGAAGGAACTGATTTGACGATTGTGACTTATGGTCGTATGTTGGAACGTGTTCTTAAAGCTGCTGATGAACTGGCTGCTGACGGCATTAGTGTTGAAGTGGTTGACCCTCGCACCCTCATTCCGCTTGATAAGGATTTGATTGTCAACTCGGTTAAGAAAACGGGCAAGTTGATGTTAGTCAATGACGCTTATAAAACGGGTGGGTTTATTGGAGAAATAGCTGCTCAGGTTACAGAAAGCGAAGCTTTTGATTATCTTGATTATCCAATTGTGCGTTTGGCGAGTGAAGATATACCAGTGCCTTATGCCAGTGTTTTGGAACAAGCTATCCTACCTGATGTCGAAAAGATTAAAGCGGCTATTTATAAGATGACTCGAAACGGGCGCGCGAATTAAAAGGAGGTGCTTTCTGTGGCAAATGAGATTATCATGCCAAAACTTGGCGTTGACATGCAAGAGGGAGAAATTCTCGAGTGGAAATTTTCCGAAGGCGATGTAGTGAACGAAGGTGATATTCTTCTTGAAATCATGTCCGACAAAACTAATATGGAAATCGAAGCTGAAAACTCAGGTGTTCTACTGAAAATCGTGCATCCTGCTGGCGACGTGGTACCAGTGACTGAGGTAATCGGCTATATCGGAGCAGTAGGGGAAAACGTTGATGATTTGGTGGGAGAAGGGCAGGCTGAACAGTTAGAGCCTGTTCAGGAAGCATCAGCTGATTTCTCTCAACCGTCTGATGCGCCAGCTATTTTTCAAAAAGGTAAGATACGTGCGACACCAGCAGCAAGAAAGCTAGCCGCAGAGCGTGGAATCGCGCTTGATAGCATCAGTGGGACTGGTGAAAATGGGCGTATTCATAAAGATGACGTGGCGAAGTTTGCTAAGGTGCGCGTGACGCCGCTTGCTCGTAAGATTGCGGCAGATATGGGCCTTGAGCTTTCTGGTATCGCTGGAACTGGTGCTAGTGGCAAGATTACTAAAGATGATGTCCTTGCTAAAGCAGGTGCCGATAAGAGTGAGACTAGTGAGGAGGTTCACAGTGTGCCAGATGGTATCGAAGTGATTAAAATGTCTGGCATGCGTCAGGCGATTTCAAAAGGCATGTCGAAGTCTTACTTTACAGCTCCAACTTTCACGCTTGATTATGACATAGATATGACGAATCTTTTGGCGCTTCGTAAGCAGTTGATTGAGCCAATCATGGCAAAAACGGGCTACAAGGTGACTGTAACTGATTTGATTGGACTTGCGGTTACGAAGGCCTTGATGAAAGAGGAGCATCGTTATTTAAATGCCTCTTTGATTAATGACGCGAAAGCTATTGAGCTGCATCATTTTGTCAATCTGGGTATTGCCGTTGGCTTGCCAGATGGTTTGGTGGTTCCAGTTGTTCATGGAGCTGATAAGATGACCTTGTCTGATTTTGTGGTTGCCTCAAAAGATGTGATTCAAAAAGCACAAGCTGGCAAATTAAAAGCAACTGATATGTCTGGGTCAACTTTCTCTATCACAAACTTAGGGATGTTTGGGGTTAAGTCCTTTAACCCAATTATTAATCAGCCAAACTCTGCTATTTTAGGAATTTCAGCGACTGTTGACACTCCGGTTGCCATTGATGGACAGGTAGTGATTCGTCCAATTATGGGACTTAGCTTGACCATTGATCACCGTTTGGTCGACGGGATGAATGGCGCTAAATTTATGTTGGATTTAAAAGCGTTGCTGGAAAATCCTTTGGAACTACTGATCTGAGATTAAAAAGATAAGAAAGGAAATTTATGGCAGTAGAAATTATCATGCCAAAGCTTGGTGTGGACATGCAAGAAGGTGAGATTCTCGAGTGGAAATTCTCTGAAGGCGATGTAGTGAACGAAGGTGATATTCTTCTTGAAATCATGTCCGACAAAACTAACATGGAAATCGAAGCTGACGACTCTGGTGTGCTTTTGAAAATTGTGCATCCAGCTGGTGATGTGGTGCCAGTGACTGAAGTGATTGGATATATCGGAGCAGAAGGGGAAGTGATTGCTGAAGAGGTCAGTCTCAAGGAAGCTGCTAGTCAACTTGAGTCTGCAGGTCTTGAAGTGCCGAATGCTGTTTCTGCTAAAGCTGGAGTTTTTAGCGCAGATGATTTAGCGGCAGATGAATATGACTTGATTGTCGTTGGTGGTGGCCCTGCGGGTTACTATGCCGCCATTCGCGGATCTCAGCTAGGGGCTAAAGTTGCTATCGTTGAAAAATCAGAATTCGGTGGGACTTGCTTGAATGTCGGCTGCATTCCAACCAAAACTTATCTAAAGAATGCTGAAATTTTAGACGGCCTTAAAATTGCTGCAGGTCGAGGTATTAATCTTGCCTCAACGGATTATAGCATTGACATGGATAAGACCGTTGATTTTAAAAATACGGTTGTAAAAACGCTAACTGGCGGTGTCCGTTCACTTCTAAAAGCTAATAAAGTAACCATTTTTAATGGACTTGCCAAAGTCAACCCTGATAAAACAGTCCTTATCGGTTCTGAAATCATTAAAGGGCGCAAAATTATTCTTGCTACAGGTTCCAAAGTGTCACGTATCAATATTCCTGGCATTGATTCGCCACGTGTTTTGACATCAGATGAGATTCTTGATTTACTTGAGATGCCGAAATCTCTTGTTGTCATGGGTGGTGGCGTTGTTGGTATCGAGCTTGGTTTGGTCTGGGCATCTTACGGCGTTGAGGTGACTGTTATCGAAATGGCTGACCGCATTATTCCAGCAATGGACAAAGAAATCTCACAAGAATTGCAAAAGATCTTGACGAAAAAGGGCATGACCATTAAGACAAATGTTGGGGTGAGCGAAATCATTGATGAGACAAGTTACTTAAGCTTGAAATTATCAAATGGTGAGACTATCCAAGCTGATAAAGCTCTGCTATCTATTGGACGTGTGCCACAGATGAAAGGTCTTGAAAATCTCGACTTAGAGATGGACGGCAATCGTATCAAAGTTAACGATTATCAAGAGACGTCAATACCAGGCATCTATGCCCCAGGCGACGTCAACGGTCAGAAAATGCTGGCGCACGCTGCTTACCGCATGGGAGAAGTGGCTGCTGAGAATGCTCTTTCTGGTAATCATCGCAAAGCAAAACTCAAGTACACTCCCGCAGCAGTTTATACGCATCCAGAAGTTGCCATGGTCGGATTGACCGAAGAAGCTGCGCGCAAGCAATACGGTGATATTTTGATTGGTAAATCAAGTTTTTCTGGTAATGGACGTGCTATCGCTTCAAATGAAGCCCAAGGATTTGTCAAAGTCATTGCAGATAGCAAGTACCATGAAATCTTGGGGGTTCATATCATTGGACCAGCAGCTGCAGAGCTCATCAACGAAGCAGCAACTATTATGGAAAATGAATTGACCATTGATGACGTGGCCCAAGCTATCCATGGGCACCCGACTTTCTCAGAAAACATGTACGAAGCTTTTCTAGACACCATCGGACAAGCCATTCACAACCCACCGAAGAAATAATTTGACATGTACTAAGAATGTTAACACTTGAAAAATTATTTTTAAGTTGTATACTTTTTAAGAAATTAGACATTATGAAATTAACTAGTTTATTGGAAGTGTAATATGAACAAATTTTCCTTATATCTTAGGTTGCTTTATTTTTTAGTATTTGTCTTTGTAACGGCTCTATTTTTATTCTAACCTGAGATAATTGTGGTGTATTTCAATAATGGTATACCTGATGGTTATGACAATAGAATATTTCTTTATGTATTCTTTATTATTTCTGTGTTAATTGGTGAAATCAGTATCTTTTTTTCAAAATATTATCGAAAAAAAGGAAATACATAAGAGTTTCCGTTACTTTTCCCAGGTGAAATTAGATTTCTTCAGGTTTATTTACTGATAAATTTGGCATTTGTTTGTGCTATGATTCAACAAGTTCTTACCAGTTAGTATAGATTAAAAGGAGTATGAGATAGGATTCTCATGCTTTTTATATGTGAATTTTTTACAAATAAAAAAGGGATTGCAGTCACAATTAAGTGTTTACTGCAATCCTTTTTAGCTGAGCATGAAAATTGAAGTGCGAATTAAGTTTTGAGGATGTTTCTGTTTTGAATGTAACAATTAAAAAGACTAAGCTTTTTCTTGTGCGATGTTAGTTGATGTTTGTGTTTTAGCAAGGTAAACACCTGTCAATGTAATTAAAATGGCGATGACAGTTTGCAGATTTAAGTTCTCGTTAAAAATTACCCAAGCGTATAATGCGGCAACGACTGGCTGAGATAGGGTAATTAAGGATGATAGGCAAGCATTTACTTTTCCCAAACAATAAGCTAATAAGCCTTGTCCTAAAATTTGAGAGACGAGAGCTAGTGCCAAAAGTGGCCAAAGCTCACCAAAGTACTGTGGCACATAAAAGCCTTAGGTAAAGAAAATCACAGTAGCTAGTACCAGTAGAGTTCCAAAAGCACTGATAAACATAATGATGGTTGATGTTACCGAATCGCGCAATTTGTAAACTGTAATCATAAACATGGCGTAAAAGACAGATGAGCCAAGACTCAGTGAATCTCCAAGCAGACGGTCTGGAGACATACTCACTTTATTTGACATGAGAACCAGCACACCAATAAGTGTAACGAGACCGCCAAACAAAAATTTAGGCGTCATTTTTTCTTTGAATAGGAAATAACTGACTGGAATAACAGTGAATGGGGTAAGATTCACCAAAACATTGGCATTAGCCACACTAGTATACGAAAATGAGCTATTCCATAAAGTTAAATCACCCGCTAAAAATGCTCCCGCTAAAACGATTATTGCGATTTGTTTGCGGTTTAAAGCCTGTAACTCAGACTTCTTGAGAAAAGGCATTAGCATGGGGATAGAAAATAAAACGCGGTAAAATCCAGTGTTAATTGGTGGTAGGGGACTGAGTTTGACAAAGATGCCACCAGTTGCTAAAAAACAAATAGCTAGAAAAATTAAGAAAATATATTTGCTATCATTTGTACGATTTTGCTTCATTTTTTCACCTCAGTCTAAATTGTAAAGGATACGTGGTATAATAAAAAGTACCAGTATTTAAAAATTTTTAGATGCCACTTTGGAGGAAATATGATACATCTTAATCGCAGTGCAGGGAGTAGTCTCCTATACCAGCAGATTTACCAGCAGATAAAATCAGATATTTTGCAGGGCTATTTAGCGCCTGATGAGAAACTGTTAGGAACATGAACCCTAGCAAAAATGCTAAGCGTCAGCCGAAATACGGTTGACCGAGCTTACATGCAGCTGACCTTAGAAGGGTATATCGAGAGCCGTCAAAATGCAGGCTTTTACGTTTTAAAAATGCCAAAGGCTTTTCAGTCAGAAAGAACTTTGACCGACTCCATTTTAAAAACTGAAGCCAAGTCTGATGACGACCACATTGTTTACGATTTGACCAACAGCAGCCATACGAGTAATCTATTTCCCAAGAAAGTTTGGAAAAAACATTATCAAAATGCCCTTGATGAGCTAGATAAAGCAGAGCAATTGTCGACCTTGCAGCCTTTTCAGGGAGAGTACAAGCTGAGAAAGGAAATCAGTCGTTATCTGGAGCGTATTCGAGGGGTAAAATGTCACCCAGACCAAATCATTATCACTAGTGGGCTTCAACAATCTTTGGATTATATTTGCCAGTTTTTAGGGAATACGAAAAGAAGTGTCTTGATGGAGGACCCGAGTTATCCCAAGGCGCGTGAAATTTTTAAGAAAAATGCCTATCCAATCGTGACGGCAGAAGTTGATGAGAAGGGTTTGGACTTGACTAAGGTTGATAGGAGTTCGGAGATTGAGATGATTTACACCACACCATCTCACCAATTTCCGCTTGGTATGATTATGCCGATTTCTAGACGCCGTGAACTCTTGAGTTTTGCTGAAGCGCACAATTCTTTTATTCTTGAGGATGACTATGACAGCGAGCTCCGCTATTACCAACGTCCCATTCCAGCCTTGAAATCAATTGACTATCTGGGTTGTGTGATCTATCTGGGGACTTTTTCAAAAATCCTTTCACCTTGCTCTAGCAAATATTCTATCAAGTGGTGATTACGACCGTTTGGTTCGCAAGATGAATCATGTTTTTAAAAAGCGCTATGAAGCCTTTAAAAAAGAATTTGAGCAGTTTAATGCTCCCATAAAACTCTCTTCAAACGTCAGTGGACAGTATTTTTTGGTGACCTTTCCGGATAAAATCAACCAGTGTGATGTTATCAAGCGTGCAGAAAAAGAAGGTGTTCGAGTCTACGATACCATGCAATTTTGGCAAGAAAAACCGGCTTGTCAGCAGGAAAGCCTCTTTCTTGGATTTAGTAAAATTGATTTGGAAGACATCCCAGATTGTGTCATACGCCTTAGAAAAGCTTGGGAGAATTAATGAGCAAATTAAGAGACAGTGGAATTTGATTCTGATATACTAAGCCTAATGAAAAATGAAGGAGCTTTTAGATGAAATACATCGTTAACAAGTCCCACAATCCCTTTTACAATATTGCCTTGGAAGCTTACGCTTTTCGTGAATTGCGAGACGAAGATGAGCTTTTTATTCTCTGGATAAATGAGCCGACCATTGTGATTGGAAAACACCAGAATGCAATTGAAGAGATTAACAAGGCTTACACTGATGAACACGGGATTCATGTTGTTCGCCGTTTGTCAGGTGGCGGAGCTGTTTATCACGACCTTAATAATTTGAACTACACCATTATTTCTAATAAAACCCAAGAAGGTGCCTTTGATTTTAAGACCTTCTCACAACCTGTCATTGAAACCCTTGCTGATCTTGGTGTGACAGCGACCTTCACTGGAAGAAATGACCTTGAAATCGATGGCAAGAAATTCTGTGGGAATGCACAAGCTTATTACAAAGGACGCATGATGCACCATGGTTGCCTGCTTTTTGACGTGGACATGACTGTTCTTGGTAATGCCCTGCAAGTTTCAAAGGATAAAATTGAATCAAAAGGTGTTAAATCAGTGCGTGCGCGTGTGACTAATATCTTAGATGAATTGCCAGAAAAAATGACTGTTGAAGCATTTTCAGAACAATTACTTAACAAAATAAAAGAACAATACCCTGACATGACGGAGTATGTTCTTTCTGAAGCTGATTTAGAAAACATTCAAAATCTAGCCGATAACCAATTTGCCACTTGGGATTGGACTTACGGCAAATCACCAGACTACACCATCAAACGTTCAGTCCGCTACCCAGCAGGTAAGCTGACAAGTTATGTGAAAGTCGAAAAATCTGTGATAACAGGTCTTAAAATTTACGGTGACTTTTTTGGCATCAAAGACGTCTCAGATATTGAAGAAGAACTCATTGGTCTTCGCTATGAATACCAAGACGTCTTAGACAAACTCCGAACCGTAGAGACTACACAATATTTCACTAATATCACCCCACAAGAAATTGCGGGAGCAATCGTGGAATGAAAAAGGACCCAGCTAGCAATTACTAGCTGGTTTTTATATCTATTAATCTAAATGATGTGTGTGTTTGGTAATCCATTGTTATAGCTTGATGTTAAGCCAGAATGAATAAATACCTAGCGTGATGACTGTTAAAATTAACCATTTAATCCAATTTCCAAATAGCTGCATAGCTGTACCATCAAAGTAAAGACGGTGACCGTCGATGACAGTGTGTTTGACCTTCCAATTGATCATAATGCAAATTCCCCATGGGACACAAATACCAAGTGCTAAAATGGTAATCAAACTTGCAATAATGCTGTGTCCAATATAACTTAGCAAACCGCCGTCAAAATAGCTTTCGTGTTTTAAAAAAATCTCCTTTGTAAAAAGTTGTGAAAACGTTACTAGTTTAGCATATTAGAAGATAGCACGCAAAGAAAAACTTTGAAAATGACGTTTTCTATTATTAAAGAGAAAACTACTTTTTGTTATAATGTTTGAAAAAGAGAATGGAGGTAGATTTATGTCAGAGATGAGACGCCGTGATCGTCAAGTGACAGATTTAGCAGAAATTAAGGAGATTGTTGAGAAAAATATGATTTTACATTTAGGGCTTTTTGATAAAGAGTTTCCTTACGTGGTTCCTCTTCATTATGGCTATGAATACGATGAAGGGAAGAATCAATTTATTTTTTACATGCACGGTGCAAAACAAGGCCATAAGATTGATTTAATCCATCAAAATCCAAATGCTTGTATCCAAATTGAAGGTGAAGTCATACCAGATTATGACCACGAGATTCCATGTAAGTACGGTGCTTTCTTTACCTCTTTTATCGGACGTGGAAAAGCAGAACTTTTAGAAAAACATGATGAAAAAGCACACGCTTTAAATCAATTAATGCAACATCAAACTGGAAAAAGATTTGAATTCACCGAGAAAATGACCAAGCCAGTAGCCGTGATAAAAGTCGTGGTAACAGATTATTCAGCTAAAGCGAAGAAAATGAAATCCGCAAAATAATGAAAAACAGCTAAACCAATGTTTAGTTGTTTTTTATGAAAAGATACAGAAAAATTAAAAAAGCTCTTGACTTTGAGTAGGCTCCAAGGTGTAATATTGATAGTAGCAATTCAAAAATAGGAGGAAAGAATGGATAGTTTTTCGGATAAGGCGTTAGAAAAGAATTACTTTTTTAGTAATCGTGATTTAACCAAACTTTTTATCCCTTTGATCATTGAGCAGGGTTTAGAATTTTTGGTTGGTCTTATTGCCTCAATCATGGTTTCAAGGGTTGGTGAAGCAGCGGTGTCAGGTGTATCCTTGGTTGAATTCTTGATGGCTCTTTTTATCAGTATTTTTGCGGCATTTGCGACTGGTGGTGGGATTGTAGCTGGTCAATATTTAGGTGACCGTGATAGTAAAAATGCCAATACAGCGGTCAACCAGTTGGTGAAGTTCACTTTGTACTTGAGCGACATTTTGGGCGAAAATATCTAAATTTGTAATGCTTTACTACATCTATGTAATGCTTTATAACGTATATATGAAGCTATTTAAGTTAGGGGTGATTAAATTATGACTGCTAAAAAAAAGAAATGCAAAGTGTCACTATCCGTATTCCTAAAGATTTGTATGCCGAATATAAAAAAGCATTATTGGCTCAAGGAAAAATTGTTACTTATGACGTGCGAAATTACATGGCTGAAGTTGTCGAAAAGCAAGCGAAAGGGCAGAAATGAGCATAAAAAAAGAGCGCACCCGCTGAAAAGTTCGCTCGTTAATTGCTCGTTCTGATAAGGTAATTTTAACATTATGGCTAAAGATAAGGCAAGATACTTCACTTTTTTGTTATATCCAGAAAGTATTCCAACGGATTGGAAACGACAGTTAGAGTTAATTGGTGTTCCGATTGCGATTAGTCCGTTGCATGATAAAGATAAAAGCAATGTTGAGGGACAAATATATAAAAAAGCCCATTATCATGTGGTTTATGTGACGAAAAATCCTGTTACATCGGACAGTGTTAGAAAGAGAATCCAAAGAGTTTTAGGGGTTAAAAGTGTTGCTAAGGTTCAAATAGTTGTTCAGAGTATGGAAAATATTTATTTGTATTTGACACATGAATCAAAAGACGCTATTATAAATATTCTAAAGCTGACATTACGTTGCTGAATAATTTCGATATTGACTGATATGTCACGCTTGATGTTGAAGATAAAGACGATTGTTTGTGATTTAATTGACGACCATAATTTAGCAAATATGCGTGAATTAAGGCGCTTTGTTAAATTACATGGGGTTGAGTATGGCTTGCCTAGTATGAAAATTATAAATTCAGTGTTGAGAGCTCATACTAGACTGATAAGGTTATATTTCGATGCTGTTTATCAAGAACGTCGATATGGTCGGTCAGATATTGATAAAGATACAGGCGAAGTATTGAATAATGAGTAAGGGTTTAACTTTATTTTAGGGGGAAGCAACTATGAAATTTGAAGAAACATTATTACCAGAACAATCAGACATACTTACATTAAGGAATATGCTCAGAAAGTATAATGGTCAAAAATTTGAACCTGCGAATCAAACGGATTTTGCCATTTATATAAAAAATGATAGTGAAGATGTTATTGGGGGGATTTCAGGAAAAATATTTGGTAATTGGATGGATGTAGACTATTTAGTTGTTCATGAAAGTTTACGTAGAAATGGTTTAGGTCGGGAGTTGTTACAAAAAGCCGAAGATTTGGCTATACGTAGTAATTGTAAAAATATATTTCTATACACATTTGATTTTCAAGGTAAAGATTTTTATCCCAAATTTGGATTTAAAGAAGTTTACGTAAAAAGAGAATATCCTTTAACTGGTACAGAGCATTTTTTTGTTAAGGAATTATCAAATGAAATCGATAAAGAAGCTGGCGAAATACTAGAAGAAACTGACTGATGTAATGAAAGGACGGATAACTAGATCCGTCCTTTTTTGTTGTCGGCTAGCCGACTTCTGATACAAAAAATTTAAGCGCTGTAAACCCACATTTTTTAGTGGGGTGTAAGTGCGCATTGCTTTAAAAATAGCAATGCAAAAATCCGAAGAAAATGTCAAATGCGCACTTACACTCCAAATAAATTGGAGTTGTGCTAAAACACTTAAACCTGTATCAGATTTCGCTTTGCTCAAACAAAACTGACTTGCGTCAGTTGGAATCTTCAAAGCCAATAAAGTCCAGTCGCCAACTCCTTCAGACTTTATTAACTTTGAAGATTGCTTTTAAATGCCTCTAATTTGCTCTCTAATCCATTTTAGCTACTACCCGTAAATTTACTGTCTGTCAACGGTAAATCGACTTATAGGGGTTTAGAGAGCCTTATAGGCGATATTAGCCCATCTTGGAGGCTTTAAGGAGTTGACGGACTCACTAGGCCAAGACACTTTTGCGCATGCAAAGAAAAGCACACCTGCTTTTTTTTGCATGCCTCACGGCGAGTGCGGGGTGAGTTTGAGCGGGAGCTCTCGCTCATTTATGGGGTCAAGCTGACACAGCTTGCGGGTTTGGGCAGCGCCCATGGTTTTATTCGTGTGGGATGAAATTTGAAAATCAGGGGGGCAAGGGAGCGAATTTTGCGACCGTACTACGCCCCCCTTTTTAAGTGTCGAGTGCCAAAATTGAATTTTATGTGGTCTTATCCCTACTCTCCCAAGAGATTTAGTCACTTTGTACTTTAACTTAGCAATTACGCTTTTGATTTTTGTGATTAAACCTTTTATTTTGAGTCATTTGTTTGGATCAATCACGCCTGAAGTTCACGCGCAAGCTGATCGTTATTTTAATATCGTTGCACTCTCAACACCGTTTATCGCTCTTTACAATTCGGGCGCAGCGATTTTCAGAACCTTAAATAAATCTCGTCTGCCAATGAATATCATGCTGGTGATGAATGGCTTGAATATTGTCATGGGCGTCAGCTTGATTTATGGTTGCGGTTGGGGAGTTGAAGGAGTGGCTGTTCCAATTCTTCTTTCTCGTGTTGGTGCCATGCTATTAATTCTGTGGTTTGCGCATCATATCAAGTCAGATTTGACCTTAGGAAACTTCTTAAAAGAAAAAGTCGACTGGCAGATGATCAAAAAAGTTCTTGGTATTGGACTACCATTTGGTTTTGAAAATGGTATGTTTTTCCTTGGACGATTGATTGTTTTATCAGTTGTTTCCCTTTTTGGAACCGCAGCTATCGCCGCAAATTCAGTTGGTGGAACCATCATTATGTTTCAAGGTTTGCCAGGAATTTCAATTGTACTTGGTTTAGCTGTTATCATTTCAAAATGTGTCGGTGCTGGTGACTATGAGCAGGCTGAGTTTTACAAGCGAAAAGTTAGCTGCATCATTCATGCTGCAAATGCTTTATTTTCAGTAGTTGTCGTTGCTTTAATGCCTTTTTTGATGATGATTTATGATTTGTCAGACCAAGCGACACATTATGTTTGGATTATTGTGCTTGCTCATGGGATTTTAGTGAGTATTTTCTGGAATTCAGGTTATGTCTTGCCTGTAGTCTTTCGTAGTGCGGGAGATGCAAATTTCCCGATGGTTATCGGTATCGCTTCAATGCTTTTAGTTCGCGTAGTATGCGCCTACTTTTTGTCGATCAATTTTGGTATGGGAATGCTTGGCACTTGGGTAGCCATGTTCTTAGATTGGTTTGTTAAGGGACTCATCTATGAAATCCGCTACCGCAAAGGCACTTGGAAAAATTACAAATTAGTATGATAAAACTAAAAAAGGAACTGGATAATCCAGTTCCTTTTGAGTTGTTTAATGCAACAATTCGTGATAAATAGCTGCTTCGTCGTCTTGGTCAACATTGAAAATGATTTTTTTGACATACTGACTTTGATCTAGAAATGCTTTAACAGTGTTTACAGCAATTTTAGCAGCATCTTCGTTGATAAAGTGTTTGTCATGATTAGTTGCTAGGGATGATAGGGCAACAGATTCGATTTGATTTTTTTCTGCCAGGGTTAGGCAAGAGAGGTAGCTTTGGGCAAGCAAATCAGCATCAGACTCTGTTAAGTGCTCGTTGATGGCAGGACCAACGGTGTGAAGAATGAATTTTGCTGGAAGGTTGTAACCAGGAGTGATTTTTGCACTACCTTCTGGTTCATCGTGTCCTTGGTCTTTCATAAGATTATAGCATTCCAGACGCAGTTGAACACCGGCATAAGTATGAATGGTATTGTCAGTGCATTCGTGAAGCGGTTGGAAGCAACCTAGCATTTGGCGATTAGCCGTATTGACGATAGCATCGACTTGAAGTCGTGAAATATCACCTTTCCAGACATACAAGCGGTCGTCCGTCGCAAGTGGCTGTAAATGATTTAAAAAAACGACCACCCGTTCAGCTTTTTTTAATTGAAGGTAATCATTTTGCATGATTAAAAAACGCGTTGAGACAGCCATTGGCGGTCTGACATTAAGAAGAGCACGCAAGAGAGTTTCTTGTCCAGGTAAGTCATCTGGAACATCGATGGCTTTAAATTGCGGATTCTCCATAATAAGGTAATCTAATAGGAAGCTTACCATTTCTTTCTTAGTCATATGGACTCCTTACTAATTTTAAAATCGCTTTCCCAAATGCTAGTATATCACCTTTTTAAGGAATTCGCATCAAGAAAAAGAAGTTTGAAAGTTGAAATTAAAAAAGTAGAGATTGCTTTGAGGTCAATCTCTACTTTTTAATAATCAAATCAATAGCTTTAGCAAGATTCTCTTCTTGTTGTTTAGGGTCTGCCACGGGCTCTTCGATGACTTGATTGATTTTATTGCCAATGACAATACCAATGGTACGATTAATACTTGAGCGAACAGCAGTTAGTTGTGTCACGATATCAATACATTCTTGGTCTTCGTCAATCATTTTTTGAATGCCCCGAAGTTGGCCTTCGGCACGTTTTAAACGGTTGATAATATCTTTTTTATCTGTTTTCATGAGGACTCCTTTGATTTTATTATACCGGTGGTAGGTATATTTGTCAAACCTAAGACCTTTTCGTTGACAGGATAAAAGTAGCTATGATATTATTTTATCATACCTATAGGGGTATTCGATAGAAAGGAGAAAAAGCTTATTTTTCTTAAAAAACTATTTTCTCAGTCAGTGAGAACAATTACGACAAGTGAACTAGAAGCTGTTATGCAGGACAAGTCTACGGTTTTACTAGATGTGCGAACAGCTCAAGAATACGCTGGGGGGCATATTAAAGGAGCACGGCTTTTCCCGCTTGACAGAATTCATACCTACGAGGGTAAAAAAGGTAGTACGATTTACTTGATTTGTCACTCTGGCACACGTAGTAAGCGTGCAGCTAAACTTTTGAGTCAAAAAGGCTATGATGCGATTTCGGTCAAAGGTGGCATGATGGCTTGGCAAGGAAAAATCATTGGAGGAAAGAAATGACTAAGATTATTATTGTTGGTGGTGTCGCTGGGGGTATGTCAGCTGCGACACGTCTTCGCCGCTTGATGGAAGACGCTGAAATTATTGTTTTTGATAAAGGACCATACGTGTCATTTGCTAACTGTGGCTTACCTTTTCATGTTTCTGGAGAAATAGCAGAGCGTGATAATTTGCTAGTTCAGACACCTGAGCGATTGAAGGCGCGCTTTAACATTGATGTCCGTCCAGAATCAGAGGTCTTATCAGTTGATGCAGACAAAAAAGAAATCACTGTTCGTCATGATGATAAGGTCTACACAGAATCATATGATAAATTAATCCTATCACCAGGTGCCAAACCATTTGTCCCAGAAATGGAAGGTCTAGACAGTGCAGACAATGTTTTTGTGCTTCGCAATATTCCAGATTTGGATAAAATCATGGCAGCTTTATCTGATGTACAATCAGGAAATGCGACAGTCATCGGTGCTGGATTTATCGGGCTTGAAATGGCAGAAAGCTTGGCTAAAAAAGGTTTGAACGTGACTATCGTTGAAAAAGCCCCGCATGTTTTGCCACCACTCGATGAAGAAATGGCAGCCTTTGTGAAAAACGAATTGGCTCGAAACGGTATCACAGTTTACACTAATCAATCTGCCAAAGCTTTCAAAGAAAATGGAAAAGTGATTATTTTGGAAGACGGTAGTGAGTTGACTTCAGATATTACTATTATGTCTGTTGGGGTTCAACCTGAATCAAGTCTCGCTAAAGAAGCTGGTCTTGAGCTCGGCCTTCGTGGCGGTATTTTGGTTAACCAAAACTACCAAACAAGTAACCCAGATATTTACGCAGTGGGTGATGCCATTATTGTCAAACAAGAAATCACTGGTCAAGATGCGCTTATTTCTCTTGCTAGTCCAGCTAACCGTCAAGGCCGTCAAGTTGCGGATAACATTGCTGGCATTGCGCGTCAGAATAAAGGTAGTATCGGAACAGCTATTGTGCGTGTCTTTGATTTAGCAGCTGCTTCAACAGGACTTAGCGAACGTATTGCTCGTCAAAACTTTGATGATGTTGCTGTTGTTCATACGAATAACAAGGACCATGCTGGATACTATCCAGGAGCAACTGATGTTGTTTTGAAATTGATTTTCAATAAGAAAACTGGTGTTATTTATGGAGCTCAAGCAGTTGGTCAAAAAGGTGTTGATAAACGTATCGATGTTTTAGCGACAGCCATTAAAGCAGGCTTGACCGTGACAGATCTTCCAGAATTAGAATTTACTTATGCGCCACCATTTGGAGCAGCAAAAGATCCGGTTAATATGGCAGGATATGCTGCACTTAATATCATTGAAGGCGTTAGTGAATCTATCCAATGGTATGAATTAGCTGACGAATTAGCCAAAGGCAAGGTCTTTCTTGATGTCCGTACTGAAGCAGAAGTTGCTAGAGGTTATATTGCAAATGGTATTAACATACCACTAGATAGTTTGCGTGACCGTTTGTCTGAGTTAGACCCTAACAAGGAATACATTATTAGCTGTCACAGCGGTCTTCGTTCTTACATTGGCGAACGTATCTTGAAACAAAATGGCTTTAAAGTGAAGAACCTTGATGGGGCATACCACCTTTATAGTACTGTAAAACCAGAGGAGATTAAACGTGATTAAATACATTTCAGCTAGTCAACTACAAGAGGCTTTAAAGGAACAGCCATTAAACATTATCGATGTCCGTGAGCGAATGGAGTTTGCCATGGGACACGTTCCAACAGCAGTTAACTTTCCTTTGAGTGAATTTGTATCTGGCTACCAAGCACTTGATAAAGATAAAACATATCATATCATTTGCCAAAGTGGTGCCCGTTCAGAACAAGCCTGCTTTTTTCTAGATGACCAAGGCTATAAAGTGGTAAATGTTGATGGTGGCACATCAGCGTGGCCAGGAGCATTAGAATACTAATAGAACATTCTCTTTAAACATCTTCCTATTTTTTAGCAGGGCAAATTTGTCCTGCTTTTATGATATAATCATTTTATGACTGATAAAAATGATATTTTACAAAGGGCTGAAAAGCTTGTTTATGATAAATTACACGCAGAAGCTAGTGGTCATGACTGGTGGCATGCGGTTCGTGTGAGAAATACAGCGCGTGAATTAGCTGAAAAAGAAGGAGCAGATAGCTTTATCTGTCAGTTGACAGCTTTGGTGCATGATATGGCTGATGAAAAGTTAAATGATGATCCTAAGCAAGCTCTAGCTAATTTAAAAGCTTGGCTCGTTGAGCAGCAACTTTCTCAAGCAGACGTTGAACATATTATTCAAATCATCAATACCATGTCTTTTAAAGGAGATGGTAGTAGTGTTTCAGCAACTTTAGAAGGAAAAGTTGTGCAAGATGCTGACCGTTTGGATGCTATTGGTGCGATTGGTATTGCGCGTTGCATGGCTTATTCGGGCAGCAAGGGTCGTCCAATTCATGACCCCAGCATGACTGCCCGTGAACATTTGACTGCTGAGGAGTATCGTAATGGCAAGGACACAGCAATCATGCATTTTTACGAGAAACTGCTTAAACTTAAAGACTTGATGAACACAAGCCACGCTAGAAAAATGGCTGAGCACCGCCACGCTGTTTTGGAAGAATTCTTAAAAGAATTCTACGCAGAATGGGACGGCAAGTTGTAAGAAGGAGAGACTGATATGACGATTAGACGAGCAAAAGAAAGTGATATTTCAAAACTGATTGATTTACTAGAGCAAGTTCTCTTGGTGCACCACAAGGTTAGACCTGATTTGTTCCAAGAAAAGGGTGTCAAATATACGGAAACCCAATTAGCTGAGTTGATTGCTGATGATAATCGTCCGATTTTTGTCTATGAAGACGAAGAGGGACAAGTTCTTGGACATATGTTTACCATTATCGAGCAATCATCAGCGCCAAAAATGCCACGAAAGACACTTTTTATTGATGATTTGTGTGTGGATGAAGCTGCGCGTGGGCAAAAGATTGGTGAGCAGTTATATCAGTTTGCCTTGCAGCATGCCAAAGAGATTGGTTGTTACAACTTAACGTTGAATGTCTGGAGTGCTAATAAATCAGCAGTTCGTTTCTATGAACGCCAAGGCATGACACCGCAAGAAACATGTATGGAACAAATTATTGATTAAAAATAGAAGTCACGAGAAATCGTGGCTTTTTAGCAGCTGAAATTTCTAAAATCAAGTGCAGAAATCACTTTATCTGATTATATAATTATGAGAATAGTTGTTAAATTGCTAATTTTAATGAGATGCCGAAAATCTACTGCCAAATATGGGAAATTATGCTACAATTAAGGAGAACACAGTTAGCTAGAATAGCTGACTTAAATAGAAAGGGTAATAATGACTGACAAATCTACTTTGAACGATGTTCAAAAAATCATTGTTCTTGACTATGGTAGCCAGTACAACCAATTGATTGCTCGTCGTATCCGTGAATTTGGTGTCTTCTCTGAACTACGAAGCCACAAAATAACAGCAGATGAAGTTCGCGCAATTAACCCAATTGGTATCGTACTTTCAGGTGGTCCAAATTCAGTTTATGCTGACAATGCCTTTGGTATTGATGA
>OGJZ01000874.1_pt1 | contig 31687 bp, 20 predicted proteins | sample 1572321 | NCBI WGS metagenome assembly OGJZ01 (sample SAMEA2582086, study PRJEB24529) | metagenome | biome: Human gut stool | place: China | collected 2011 | reverse complement strand
GGAGCTACGTTCTTTAAGTTTTCCATTAATAAATAAATTGTTTAATACTTTAATTAAATAAGACATTATATTATCTCTAAATCGGGCGCAAAGGTAGAAATATTTTCTTGATTGACAAAAGAATGGCTGAATAAAAGATGCTTGTATCCGTATTTTTTGTAATATTGCAAGTCTTAATATATACAGTTTTTGCCATGGACGAGAGATTGGACAAAGTCAAGGTACAGTTCAGCTATTTGCCGCTCATTAATTTTGCGATACAACAAAACAGTGCACCGGTCATCCATCAGCTTTCTATAGAGAACGCAACATCTGCCCCGCTAAAGGACATACAAGTACAAATCACGGCTGAACCCGCTTTCGGCAATGCTGTCCCGACAGCTATCGAGCTGATTCCGGCACATGGCACGGTATCTTTGCAGCCCCTTTCTCTCACGTTATCGGCCAATTACTTCACGCAACTAACCGAGCGTTTGTCCGGCAACCTGAAGATAGAAATCACTTCCGAAGCATCGCTGATATTTACGCAGACCTACCCTATCGACATTTTGGCTTATGACCAATGGGGCGGCCTCAATGTACTTCCTGAAATGCTGGCTGCCTTTATCACTCCCAATCACACCGCCATCTTACCTATTATAAAAAGGGCAGCCGCTATTTTGGGGCAATGGACAGACAGCCCGTCTCTCGACGAATATCAGAGCCGCAACCCGGACAGGGTGAGAAAGCAGATGGCTGCCATTTATACCGCCATCTCCGAACAGCAGATTATATACAGTACCATTCCCGCTAGCTTCGAAGAATACGGGCAACGTGTCCGGCTGGCTGACTCCGTGATGGCTCAAAAATTGGGAACTTGTCTCGATATGTCCCTGCTCTATGCTTCGTGCCTGGAAGCTATCGGGCTGAACCCGCTTATCATCATCACTCAAGGGCACGCTTTCGCAGGAGCGTGGCTAGTGCCGGAAACGTTTCCCGATCCCACCGTGGACGACGTTTCTTTATTAACCAAAAGAACGGCCGAAGGAATCTACGACATCACTTTGGTGGAGACGACCTGCATGAACATGGGACACCAGTCCGACTTCGACAACGCTGTGAAGAAAGCGAACGGCAAGCTGACGGACGGAAGTAATTTCATGCTTGCGATAGATGTGAAGAGAGCAAGACATTCGGGGATTCGTCCCATCCCTCAACGCATATTGCATGGACAGACATGGGAAATAGAAGAGAATGAACCTGTTGTCCCAAAGAATACAGTGCATGCCACCCCGCAAAGTATTAATCCTTATGATTTATCGGGCACCGAAACGCAGACTGTCATTACCAAACAGCTATTGTGGGAAAGACGTTTGCTCGATTTAAGCCTGCGCAATAATCTGCTGAACATCCGTATTACTAAAAATACACTCCAACTTATTCCGGCAAATCTCGCCTGCCTGGAAGATGCTTTGGCTGAAGGAGAAGAGTTCCGTATCCTTCACCACCCTGCCGGTTGGGAAAGTCCGGCTATGGAGTTCGGTATCTATTCATCCGTTCCCGAATCCAATCCGATAGTCGATTTCATCAATTCGGAACTTTCACAGAAAAGATTACGTTTTTACTTGTCCGAGAATGATTTAGGCAAAGCATTGACTCATCTCTACCGTTCTTCGCGTACATCTATCGAGGAGAATGGAGCTAATACGCTGTATCTTGCCCTTGGATTGCTGAAATGGTATGAGACTCCTTCCAGCGAACGTCCCCGCTATGCGCCAATACTATTACTACCGGTCGAAATCATCCGCAAATCAGCAGCTAAGGGGTATGTAATCCGTTCCCGTGAAGAGGAGACAATGATGAATATTACTTTACTGGAGATGCTCCGCCAAAACTTTGGAATCAGCGTGCCCGGATTAGACCCATTGCCTTCCGACGAAAGTGGCGTAAACGTGAAATTAATCTACTCTATCATCCGAAACAGCATCAAAAACCAGCGCAAATGGGACGTTGAGGAACAAGCTATCCTTGGCATCTTTTCTTTCAATAAGTTTATCATGTGGAATGACATTCATAATAATGCCCACAAACTGGTTCAGAATAAAATCGTATCGAGCCTCATCAACGGAAAGATTGAATGGGAAGCCGCCACGGAAGAAATAGATGCTACTTACATGGACAAGCAACTGTCTCCTGCCGATATTGTACTGCCTATCATCGCCGATTCTTCGCAACTGGAAGCCATATACGAAGCGGTACACGACAAGACATTTATCCTGCACGGCCCACCGGGAACAGGAAAGTCGCAAACGATTACCAACATTATCGCCAATGCTCTCTATAAAGGAAAACGGGTATTGTTTGTAGCGGAAAAGATGGCTGCCCTTTCCGTTGTCCAAAACAGACTGGCTGCCATTGGTCTTGCTCCGTTCTGCCTGGAAATTCATTCCAATAAGACAAAGAAATCCGCAGTCATCTCACAACTGAAAGAGACGACCGGAATTATCAGGAAGACACCGCCCGAAGAATTCAAGAAAGAAGCGGAACGCTTATTGAACCTGCGGGCGGAATTGAATAAATATATCGAAGCTCTGCATAAAGAGTACCCGTTCGGAGTTTCATTATACGATGCGATTATTCATTATCAATCGTTGGATGCCGAGCCTTGTTTCAATATTCCTCAAAGCTATCTGGAGAAATTGGATAAAGATACGTTTTCGCAATGGGAAGAGGCCGTTGAATCTTTGGTAAGAACGGCCAATGCGTGCGGGCATCCGCATCAACACCCGTTGACGGGTATCTCCATTACAGAATATTCATCTGCCGGAAAAGACGAAGCTGCCCGAACGCTCACCGAATTTATCGACTTGCTGAAGGCTATCCAACAGAAACTGGTTACATTATCCGCGCTTCTGAAAGATACGGAGATGCATCCCACACGTACAGACTTTCAGACGATTGCGAATATTATCCGAAGAATACTCGATATTCCCGAACTTACTCCCGGTTTATTGACTCTGCCATTGTTGAATGAAACTCTTGATGAATATCGTGAAGTAGTGAATCATGGTCGTAAACGTGACGAATCAAGAAAAGCTATCGAAACTGGATTTACAAAAGAAATCCTGCAAGTGGATGCCGGGAACATGTTAGCCGAATGGAACCGGATATCCGCCCAATGGTTTCTTCCGAGATATTTCGGACAGAGAAAAATAAAGAAGGCTCTCCATATCTATGCCCTGAAAGCCATTGAACCGGATGCTATCCAACCTTTACTTCATCAGATTATTCAATATCAGGAAGAGAACAAAGCCGTTCAGAAATATGCAAGCCAACTGCCGTCCCTGTTCGGACGATTCGGAAAGAATGAAGACTGGAATACCATTGAGCAGATTATCAATGACATGATTTCCTTACATTCGCATCTGCTGAACTATTCGAAAGACATAGCCAAAGTTTCACAAATCAAACAGAATCTGTCTACACAACTGACTGAAGGGATACAGACATTCAGAGATATTCATGCCCAGTCTCTCAATGAAATCTATCAGTATTCGGATACACTCGCGAATATAGAGCACAGGCTTTCCGAAACGTTGGGAATATCCATAGCGGAACTCTATATCAATTCGACTGACTGGATTCATACAGGCATATCAAAAGCCCAAACGTGGAAAGAAAATCTGGATAAACTCAAGGACTGGTATCAATGGCTGCAAACCTACCGGACGTTGGATAAACTTAACATCGGATTTATCGCAACGGAATATAAGGAGAAGAATATTCCTACTTCCCAACTTGCTGACAGCTTTTATAGAAGTTTTTACCAGAGCGCTATTCAGTATATCATTTCCAAGGAGCCAACCCTGGAGTTGTTCAACGGCAAGATATTCAATGATATAATAGCGAAGTACAAACAAATATCGACTCAATTCGAAGAAACCACCAAGAAGGAATTATTTGCCAGGTTAGCTTCCAACATTCCATCTTTTACTCACGAAGCCATTCAAAGCTCCGAAGTCGGCATACTCCGAAAGAACATCCGGAACAATGCCCGTGGCATATCCATCCGTAAGTTGTTCGACCAAATTCCGACTTTGCTGTCGCGTATGTGTCCGTGTATGTTGATGAGTCCGCTTTCCGTAGCTCAGTTCATTGATACGGACGCGGATAAATTTGACCTGATAGTCTTTGACGAAGCATCGCAGATGCCGACTTATGAAGCCGTAGGCGCCATTGCCCGGGGTAACAATGTGATTATTGTAGGCGACCCGAAACAGATGCCGCCTACCAATTTTTTCTCTGTCAATACCGTTGACGAAGATAATATCGAGATGGAAGATTTGGAAAGTATTCTTGATGACTGCCTTGCTTTGTCTATTCCATCGAAGTATTTATTGTGGCATTATCGAAGCAAGCACGAGAGTCTTATCGCTTTCAGTAACTCCGAGTACTACGACAATAAACTGATGACCTTCCCGTCGCCCGATAATATTGAATCCAAGGTAAGGCTGGTGTCTATCAACGGGTATTATGACAAAGGTAAATCCCGTCAGAATCAAGCCGAAGCGCAAGCGGTGGTCGATGAAATAGAAAGAAGGTTGAGAAGCGAGGAATTAAGAAAGAAGAGTATTGGCGTCGTTACTTTCAGTATTGTTCAGCAAGCCTTAATAGAAGATTTATTGTCCGACCTCTTTATCTTCCACCCCGAACTGGAAACTCTGGCTTTGGAATGTGAAGAACCGCTATTTATCAAGAACCTGGAGAATGTGCAGGGAGATGAACGGGATGTGATTCTCTTTTCCGTGGGTTACGGCCCGGACGCCACAGGACGTGTCAGCATGAACTTCGGCCCGCTAAACCGGGCAGGTGGAGAAAGAAGGCTGAATGTGGCTGTTTCCCGCGCCCGGTATGAGATGATTATTTATTCTACCTTAAGGTCGGACATGATAGACTTGAACCGGACTTCTTCCATTGGTGTAGCCGGACTGAAACGCTTCCTTGAGTATGCGGAAAAAGGAACAAGAAATATAGTCAACAGTGCCGCTAATCCGCTATCGGACACATCAGCTTCTATCGAGAATATCATAGCTGATAAATTGCGTTCACTGGGATATACTGTACATACCGACATCGGATGCTCCGGTTATAAGATAGACATAGGAATAGTAGATACTCAAAACGGGTCTAATTATCAGCTTGGCATTATCTGTGACGGAAAAAATTATCAGCGTACCAAGACTGCACGCGACCGGGAGATTGTTCAAAACAATGTTCTGAAAGCACTCGGCTGGACTATCTGTCGTATATGGACAATGGACTGGTGGGAAAAACCGGATGAAGTAATTGCATCCATACAGCAGGCAATCTCTCGAAAGAAAGAATCCGAAGCAAACGTGGAGACCGATACTGCGCAGACAAATACCACTCCGGCAACCATAACGGAAGAAAAACAAAACGAGAAGCCTGCTTCAACCCCCAAAAGGAGTACTAATGAAGTCTCATTACTTCTCAAAACGTCACCGACTGCTACTGAAAAGCAAACAGTTTCCACATTGGTTGCCCCAAGTAGACTACAGGATTATGAGTCCACCAAAGTCACTCCGGATAAATATCTGCCCGAAGATTTCTTCCTCCCGGAAAGTTATCCAGTCCTTACTTCCCAAATACAGAAAATAATAGAAAACGAAGCTCCGGTCAGCAAATCCCTGCTTTGCAAAAAGATTCTGTCCGAATGGGGAATCAGCCGTTTGGGGCCACGGATAGAAGCACATATAGAAACTGTGTTTAAGGCACTGAATACATATAATACAGAGCACGACGGATATGTTTATTGTTGGAAAGACAAAGAACAGTGCAGTTCATATCTAGCTTACCGACCGGATTCCGACCGGGATGTGACTGATATATCTCCTGAAGAAATAGCCAACGCCATCCAGCAGATACTCACCGACTCCATCAGCCTGCCTATGGCAGATTTGATAAAAGCATGCGCACAGACTTTCGGTTTCCCCCGTATGGGTTCGACCATAGATGCCGTCATGCGGAGAGGTATCCGCGAAGCAGTGAAAAGAAATTATGCAAAAATGGAAAATGGACGGGTAACGATTGCCAATTAATACCGTTTAAGACTGATTAATAATGTTTCTCCAGACGTTTCAGGGCGATAATAGAATCGGATACATAAGTATTATCCGGTTCTATCGACCGCCAATAACAAAGTTCCCCGATCAGCCGTTTCAGATAGGCAGGGTCGTTTGAACCGATTCTACGTTGATGTTCCACCAATCCTTTTGTCAGGATGAAATAGACATTCTTCCGAATCTCCCGCTTTCTTGTTTTAGGAATCGTCAGCTTCACACCGGAGCTGACAGATACGCCTGTGATAATCTTCCTGTCATACTCATGCAGGAAACGGGTCTTTTTATGATTCGGTTCAAACTTCTCGTCACGGATTATCTGTTTAATCCGAGGGATTATCTGTTCTTTCGGGAACACATCGCCCGAAAAAGTCAGGTCATCGGCATAGCGGGTATATGTCAACCCGTACTCTGCTGCCAACGCCGCCAATTTCTTATCCATCTCATAGCCGACAATATTACTCAATGCAGGACTCGTAGGAGCTCCCTGCGGTAAACTATTATGCAGGCAACATAATGTTCTAAAGACTTTCGCCACATTTGCCGGATAACCCATCTTCTCGAATGTCGCCTTCACCCTCGGGCTTCGTATAGAAAAGAAAAAATCATGAATATCCATTTTCAACACATACCGCTTTCCCAAATGAGGACTGGCATTGTCAACTACCGAGCGTCCGCATCGGAATCCGACTGCTGCCGGATGGATGGTAGTCACCGATGATAAGATTCGGGAGTTAATAGTTGTTTGGATAGATTGGAGTTCTTTGAGCGGAGCAGAAATCATACGATATCCACCCCTTCTTTTCCTCACCCAAAACTCATGGTAATGGGTAGGGATGTTTTCAAGTATTTGTTTCAGTCTGTTTGCTTCCACACCCAACAGGCTGGCGCACCAAACGACCGATTCATCATCAAACTTAGGCACATACGGAGATTGCGGAGCGGTAACCCCTAAAGCTCGTCGAAGCCAAGCGCCATGCCCGGATTCAGACTTGGAAGCACTTTCTTCCTTCCCACCACTAGCTGTTGCTTTCCACCTTTTATACCCCTCCTGTTTCCTGCTCGAAGAAATCATCTTATAAATCAGGAAACCGGTGATTATAAGTATTGTTATTAAAATACCGTCCATTTTGTATCATGTATATAAAGAAAGAGAGAAGAGGATGAGTTATTTACTAAAATAAATTTAAGGTATTTATACCTAAGAATTTATTTTCTAGGAAAATACCTGTGCTTATGAGGCGACTACACCTCTTTTGTGCTAAATTTTGCCCTCATCCTCTTCTATACAAAGATAGAAAATTCTTTCGATTTATGCAAAAAGAATGTCAAAAACTATCGGTTGAACAACTCAAATGTAAATTTGCAGCCTATTCCGCCGAAATTCCAATTCTCACTGCTCACAAAAACTCCGACATCAAAAATATGTGTGCCGATGCCATACCCTACTTCCATGTAAGGTTGAAGATGGGGCATGCAGAGGGCGCTTACGTAAATACGTTCATTCTGTACATAACGTGTATATTTCATCAGATGCTTTAATATCAGAAATGGCGCCTCATAAGTGAAATGCCCGCGTACATAACGGCGGGAAGAGTTATACCAACGTCCGTCGAGCACTTGAAACACTCCGCCGATTTCATCGTTCCACCCCACAGGAAGATTGCGACGGGAGAAGTTGGCGAAATCCACGAAATACAATTCATCCTGATTGGTGAACGCGCCAAATCCGAAACGATAATAGATATTGCGCATCAGTCCCAACCGGATTTGATGTTGAAGGTCGAACTCTATCCTTTCATATTCGCCTGTGCTTTTGAATACTCCTTTGATGCCTCGCTCGTAATCGACCGAGAAAGTAGGATATAAGGAACGGAGATTTATTTTTCGTTTTCCATTCATATAATAGTAAAGTCCCGGCGTCCATTCCACCCGGATACGGGGAGCGAAACTGATATAGGTATTCTTGAATTTCTCCATAAATTCAGGGGGTGGCATCGGATAGTCACCGGTTATCACGAAGCGGGAAGGCTCTACGGCCGTTCTCTTATGGGCGGAGAAACCCAGACTTATATCCAAACCATTGACTACCTCTACGGTATGGCGAAAATTAAAATACAAGTCTTTGAAATAATCAAGATGAATCAAATCGAAATTGAAGATGCTGTCCGGCATGGCTTTCAACTCATCCAACACCTTACTGCTATAAATACGGTTACCGTTACCTACATTCAGACGGAAGAATCCACGCTTCTGCGGCCAGTACTCGAAATCGGCATTCAATGACCAGTAGAATTCCTTACGCGTGAAATTATATCCGAGTTTAGGCACAACGCGAAGCAGTTTGTCTCCTCTGAAAAGACGGTTGTAACGAAAATCCTGCCGATAAGACAAACCGTTGCTTCCACTATAACTGAACAGAAGCGGATTGATGAACGGAGAGAAACGGACACTTCCGATATTGGAAAGATTGAACTTATAATCTTCCACCATCAGGTCGCCCATTGTTCCCCAAAAAGCCTGGCTCTTGGATGGCTTCTGTATAGTAGCCGTATCACGTCTCAGCCGATAATCATGGTACAATTTCTTCTCACTTTCATTCAAAGGGATAGGTCGCATGATGGCAAAGGTCGAAGCATCTGTCTTATAGGCATTCGTGTCGCATTGCAAAGAGAAAGATTCCGAGAGATTATAATTCGTCTTCTCTTTCTTACGCACTTTCTTTTCTTTCAGTTCAATGGATTTATAATCCAAAGAAGCAGTATAGTTGCCATCAACCTTATTTCCGAGGAATTTAAAAAGAGCTTCCACATCATAACGTACAGGCAGAAATTCATTTTTCTTGCCTACGTCTCCCATCTTAATCCAGCAGGTGAAAGTTATCAGTTCCGACCGCCCCGAAAAACGTATTTCACGGACACTCCAGACATTACTGCTGACAATCATATATCCGCCTACAAGTTGGTCACTCTTTGTCCGTGGAATAAAACGTACCCGATAATCAAGATTATTCGGATCTCCCATCACACTGTCTATCCGGTATTTATAGTATTTCTGCCCGTTCTTGGCTAGTGGTGACAGCAACCGTTCGTCATTCAGCAGGGAAGAGGAGTAAATGTTCACATTAAAGTATTCGAGCAATCCCGGCAGTCCCCGGTTTCCCCTTACAGTTCCTTGCGAGGCTTTTACCTTTTGGTCGTAGATATTGGGAGCGGTATAATGAAGGTCACTGTAAGTTTCGAGCAGATACTCGCGCACCCCCTTTTGCAAACGGAACATGGAAGGTACATAACGAAGGATAAAGTTCTTTTTCTGAATATCCATCTTACCCTTTATATACAGGTTGGCACGATAATCACTGACTATCGTTTCATATAAAGGCGCGAAGGTCATGACACGTTCAATGATGGAATCGGCAGAAATACTTTTATGCGTATAAGGATTCATTATATAGTTACTGGCTGCCCCCTTTAAAGTAAAAGAGAACATACATAGTATGCATCCTATCAGTATTTTATCTCTCAATCGTCGTATCTCCTTCATTAACGTAGGCAAATATAAAAAAGAATATCGAAAAGCAAGGGGATTGGGGTACTAAAAAGAGTTATTAAGGAAATCTACTTATAAAAAGACAGAAGGACTATCCGATATTACAGATAGTCCCTTTTTTATATTTTACTCTACCGACAATGATGATAGAGCATATATTCTGTTAGCATATTGAGACCACAAATTATTATTTTTATATGTATTTACTGATGCATCAGGAACATATATTTTCAGTTCTGGAACAACATTAATAGTATACATTTCAATAGTAGGTGGCGTAATAGCCTCGACAATCAAAGTAGTTAATGCATCACAATGTTCAAAACTATACTTAGCAATAAACGTACAAGTACTAGGAATCCTTAACCAAATTAATGAAGTACAACCAGCAAAAGTGTATTGCTCTATAGAAGTAATATTACCCAAATAATCTAATTTACATAATGAACTACATCCGTTAAAAGCTCTAGAACCTAAAATAGTAACCGTAGCCGGTATATTGATTTTTGTTAATTTAGAGCAATCTCTAAACATTGAATCATATATTCCCGAAATATTATTAGGTAGATGAACCTTAACAAGTTCTTTACAATATGCAAAAGCATATCCCATATTCCCATCTACAATAACATTATCAGGCAAACTTATTTCTTTTAAGGCACTTTTAGTCCACATGCTCCACCTTATTCTCAGAGCATTAGTTCTTCCTTCTTCAAATATGCATGACTCCAAATATTTACAATCTTCAAATACTGACTGTTCCATATAAATAACTGTTTTAGGAATAACTATAGCTGTTAAAGCAGTATTTCTAAAACAAGCATTATACAAATTAATAATATTAGAAGGTAATGTTACAGAACTCAAAGATGTACAATTCAAGAAAAAATTAGTGTCAATATCATAGAGGTTATTCAAGTACTTCATTTCATCAAAATTAACAAGCTGATTATTATTTGCGAAAGGCCTGCCCAATTGAGATTTGTTTATTTGCCCCAGTTGCCCCTTAGTAATACCAGTACCATCACCAAACTTTTCAATCATGTAATTTCTTATTATAGAATCTTTAAATCTGACATAATATTCACCTACCACATTTAAAGTAAGTTTAGAAAATGTATTTCTAAGAGCTTCAATAGAATCTTCATAAGCATTAGCATGAATATTTAAAGTACCGTCAAGTACCGGAAGCTCATCTTCCCCTGCAATGCCTTCAGAGCTTAATCCCTCATACGTTCCGTTTGATAACGCCACTAACTTATCCAACACACTAGAATCGTTGTATGTCTCATTAAACCCGACCGCACGAATACGTTTCAATTTATGCCCACTCCCTTGTCCGGATTGAGCATCCATTATATCAACCAACAATGCCATAGGGTTAATCATCGGACATCCGGTAATAAAGAAGTCAGAAATAATTTCCTTGCATAAACCAATTCCAACACCCTCATTGGTCATCAACGGATAATTCATCAGGGACAAATATTGGTTATACGCACTAAACTCTACAGACCGGAGTCCACCACCTTTCGGGAGAATTATTTGTACGAGAGATGTACCGTCCGCATGTACTTCTTGCAGATGAGTGCAAGCAGAAAGGTTCAACGTACCGGACAATGTAGAAATATTAGACAGGAGTAAACGTTGGAGAGACGTACAATTAGATAAAGTCAGAGAAGTGATAGAAATCACTATCGGTTCAGTTTTGCTACCCAATCGGATATCACGAAGCATCCGTCCCTGTATAATCATTGACCCTTGCACATTCTTACTATGCCAGTCACCGATATCCTGCAAATATGATGCACCCTGTATCGCATTTTGCTGGTCACCCGATCCGGACAATTCTATTTCCATCACACAGACTTCCCCTGCTTTAGTGCGTGCCCCCCTGATGATACTTGTACCATTGGCTATTGCCGGATACATATCCATAGCAGGTGTAAGCTCATACTTGATTGTATTTCCGGCCGCACGCACAGTGATGGTATCAGAACCATTCGCAGAGAACAGACCGAAGCTATACTTTGACATCATATAAAGGATGCGTTTCGTCACCCATCGCTGCTCGGCTGCATAATGGTCGCCTAAAGCCTGAGTTATAGGATCTGTATCATTTGAATAATCACCTGCGTTATAAGCCAGTTTTCCATTCTCATATGAGATTCTGGCATCCGCATTATATGCGTTTGACGGGAAATACTCCTGTGCCTGATCGAAGAAATACTTTTTGTAAAACGCATAAATCTTCTCAAGGTCATTGCCACTCTTCAAACCGGATAACGATTGCATCGACGCCATCATCAGACGCATATTAGTCACCTTTTCCTCTGCAAAAGCCAGTTCCATCAAGTTAAAGAAATTATTCGTCTCACCATTCCATACAGACGCTCCGGTTTCGTCAAGGTCATGAGTTTCCACACTATAAGATTTATCCGGCAAGCCACGGTTCGTTGTATCAAAACGGGTATCTGCGTCATCCACACGCCATCTGAATTTAGAATCATCCATGCCAAAAGAATACGGATACGTATTTTTTGCCCGCTCGTCGGTACCCGCATTAAATTCCACATTATTCATAAAGGTAAGCGTATCCTGAATATGCCAATACATTGGAGCTTCCAATCGGAATTTAGCAATACGGGCATTGACAAAAAGAGTATTCAGTTCATCATTCGTTTTCCCGTTCAAATCCGCACTTACCAGTCCATAGCCTTTATCTACCAGTTGAGACACAAGATTGATTTGCCCTTCTCCTATATCCGATGGCATAAACACACCTTCAGCAGCCTCAAAATAATAAACATTATATTGATTAACGTCACCGGGCTTTGCAATCCAATATTCGTAAGGCTGATTTTTATAGTCAACAAGTTGAGAATTCAGTTCGGCTAATGTTCCGTTAAAAGGCTGAAGTCTCGGAGAGCATTGGTAAACAATATTATATGCCGGCAGAAACTTTGATATATTCCCAATTTCTCCGGCGCCGAAATCCCAGGAATTCGCACCATTATATTGGAACGCTTCCTCATCTTCGTTGTAAACGATATAAGATTTATCCGGATTCCAAGGAACACGGAACAGTGTACAAAGCGGTGAATTATCCGAACCTTCGATAGATAGCATTCCCGGAAACAAGTCCGTATCATAACCGAAAGTATATTTATCCCCCTTGTCCGGCCCGAAAGTATACAGACCTTTAAATGTATATACGGTTTCCCCTTCATCGTTTACTGACTTTTCAAAACAAACAAAAGGCATCTGATAAACAGCTACGCGTGCATTCTTATATACTTCCGTCTGCATAGCCTCATTCAGCAGTCCCATTTCACGGTACAAGTCTTCATAAGAGTTGACCGAACCTATTTTATGAGACTGCATGGAAGAAGCATAGTTCTTCTTTGCCGTAAACTTCTGTCCGGCAGGAAGCCAGGGCACCATTTGCCATTTTTTCGTACCGGTCGTTCCGTCGGCAAAGGTAATTACAGACAATGCCTTATCCAGTTGATAACGGGTGTTCCACAAATAGTATTTCATAGAAGACGTCCCCTGTCCTTTTGCCGTCACGTTGGAAATGGCCACATTCCATTCCGGATGGTCATAAAATAAAACTTCCAATGTTCCTATGCGTTGCGTCTGGTCAAGCATAGATGGAATCGTTTTATCGAAAACGAGACAATTGAACTGATCCTTCGTATTATTAAAATCTATTTCCGAACCGTTAGAATCAAGAATATCATTGAAAGCTTTCACTCTTGCTTTCTCCTCCGTATCGGACAGCCAATTGATGTAGTTTGTCAATACTCCTTGCGAAGTCAATCCCGATTCATACTCCCTGATACCATAAATATCCATGTCGGCAAAGTCAGAACCAATGACAATAGCTCCCGATTGTGCAAAATAGTCGTTATCTTCATAGGTGAACTCCCTGTTCTTGCGTCCGTTAATGTATAAGATGCACAGGTTAAATCCCGGATTTCCATATGCTGTCGGCAGGATAGTCAATGTCAGCCGTGTTCTTTTCCCTTCAAAAGTATGCAAGCTTTGCACACTGTCATTTTTCAGTGACTGGGTATGCATAATTATATCATCCGCATAGATATTCAGACCTACAAAAGAATCTCCCGACCGGGACGAGATAGTTATCACCGGTCGTGAATAGTCAGTCACATTATCCACTTTGTAGTCAATCTCAATCGTCATTCCCCTGCGTGCACATTCCGTACCAAAAGGATAACGGTCTATCGTCAATAGAGAACCAGCCATCAACCGGAGTACCTTTTCTCCGTTCGTGTTCGTTGTCCAGCAGTCATTTCCCCAGTTCACACCTTTCCAGGAAGCCCGGATTTCCGAACTGTCAATTTCATTGATAATCATCTGACGGTTCGCCTGACTGTTACTGCGTGTCTTCGGATTCATATAGAACACAGCACCCGGTACAGCCGCATAACCGGATGAATTGTCTACCGGATAAGTGATAGGAGCAGTCAGTTCCTTATCACCATCCATTATACAGGCGATAATTTCAAATTCCGAGTTATCCATCGTTTCTATTTCAAGAGAAAGAGAAAAGACCTGTCTTGCCGAACAAATAATGCTGTCCTCGTTGGAAGTAAAGACATCCTCCTTATCTTTCCTTACAATAAATTGTGCCGAAGTAGTGACATTGTCACCATCGAACATAGCATACTCAAACAATGCATTTTCAGACCAGTTCACTCCTTTGCCCAATACATTGTTTACAGCGACAAGCTTGGCTTGTTCGCCGGGCATTGCACAGATGATATTGAAAGAAACCGTCCGGGTCTTGATACTGCCGTCAGTATTTGCCACATAGGCAGACACATTAAACACACCTGTTTTTCCCGGATGCGGGATAGAATAATTATACGATGTTTCAATATAAATTCCCGTACCTATCGGCACCTCATACGAGGCATGATAATCAGTTCCGGTAACAGCTATATAGAGATTCTTCGCCACATTTCCACCAATATTCAGATTGAAAAGGATATCTCCATTATAAGCAGTCCACCATTTAAAGTTATCCGCATTGATAGAGAGAGAAGTCAGTTGCACAGTATATACAAATGCGGGAGTCGTCACTTCCGTGACGTTCCCCGTGACTTTTATCATTATATTATTGGCGCCGGAAGTCAGAAGTTCCGCCACATCAATACTCAGGGGAACACCGGATTTTACATATATCTGCTTCGCAACCACATAATCCGCGTTGACAGTATTGCGGACAGAAATCTGGCAAAGCCCTTCTTCGCCCGTATTCTCATAAGGTTCTTTCGAGCTATACCGTTCCTGGCTGACGAAAGTAAATTTCAAAAGACAAGGTTCGCCTTTGCTTGCAGATACATTCTTACTATCAAGATTATTCACAATACGCACATTGCGCTGCAATCCTTCATCAACACCGCCCATCTCCTTTATATTCCACAGGCTTCCATCCCATACGTAAAACAGGTCATCATCAAAGACATAACACAAAGTCGGGACTTCAAGCCTGTCCACCGGGATAGCGTCTCTTTCCGCCGTGGTACGTACACATTTGAATCCCCCTTTTCCATATATACTGTGGTGGGTGGGATACTTATCTTCATCAGTGCCCGGAACAATAGGAGCATATATATTGGTTCCTTTCAATTCTTCACTCATTATCTACTACATTTTTAAGTTTTTCAATTTCACTATTACAATCATAATCACTATCAGCATGGCAGTGCCACCAAAATCCAGCTTAAATCTCTGCCATTTTGAAAGTTGTTTTTCTACCGGATAAGGAATCTGTATCGAATCTGTCTTCATCAAAGTATCCATCCTGTTTATATACTGATACTTATACAGATACTTGTATTTATACTCATATACAGTATCCCCTTTTACCGTCACATACACACTGTCTTGCTGATATACGCTGTCATGCCGGATGCTGTCACGAACCCGATATTCCGTTTTTACCGTCTCAACAGGAATGTATTGAGTCCGGCAGGAGCCAAATACTCCTGCCAGCAACATGAGAACTACTGATATATATAGAAGTCGCCTCATCCTCTATTCTTATTCAGATAGTTCATCACTCCCTCTACATGAATCTGTGTTACCATTCGTATTCCTTCTTCTGACAACAGGAATTCTACATCCTCCTTATTATCCTGAAAGAAATTCTCCGTCAATATTGCAGGGCAATTCGTATCCCGGCATATGGCAAGATTCTGAATCCAGAACAGTTGTTCCGGTGTTGGCTGACGGACAAAGACTTCTTTTTGTATAGCCACTTCAGCCAAACATATAGCCAGTTTTTTGCTGTTTGTTGAAGCATTGTCAGAAATAAAGACACTCCATCCGTGTGCAGGCAACCAATCCGAACCAACCCCTGCGGCATTACAGTGAATGGAAACTAAAATAGCGTTGCCACCACTTTCTCTGTAAATTGTATTTGCCCGCCGGCATCGTACGGATAAAGGTATATCCACCATTTCTTTAACGATTCTTTCCGCATCTATTCCCTTAGTTCGCAATTCGGTTATGACCCTGTCAGCAATCTTTCTGGTATATGCCCATTCTCTTAGTCTCCCGTCCGGTGAACGTTTGCCGGGAGTATTCTCACCGTGTCCATTATCAATTAATACTTTCATTGTTGCACCTCCTCTGTTCTATTTTTAAATTTAGGTGGGATTCGCTTTAAGCATTCCCACAAATCACATCTGCTCAGTTCAGCTTCCTTAAGTTGCAATTCCACCACATGCAGTTCGCTAAGTTTCTCAAGAATCTTTTCTTCCGATTTTCTTAGTTCGGCATATAGAAAATCCACTTTGGAATTTCTTCCGACCAAGTCTTTCTCCAGTCTTTCTATTTGTTTATTAAGGCTATCAATGATGGTCAGAAGGTTTTGAATCTCGACAGCATCTGCGGCGGCATCTTCTTTCCGGGCGTTTGTATGACGGTGCACGTAGAAGTTTACTGTCCATTTTATGGCTTCAAATCCGCCCAAGGCTCCTAGTATGGTTAGCCATTCATTTAATTCCATGTTTTTCTTTTTTTAGCTCAATCAAGAACACTTCATACTATACCCAATCATTCAGATTAATAAGTTGAAACATAAAAGAGCCATCATTTCTTGAAGAGTCATCAGAAGTATATACACTAAAAGATGATGGACTCCTCGTCGCTAAATTTGCCTTTAATGGAGTATTTGTTCCGTATGCACACCCATAACCGGTAAGCATTACAATATAATTATCAGCATCCAGACTCCATGAAAAAGACACATTGTATACACCAACTTCTCCACCTCTATTAGCGCTCATACTTGTTCCATCAAATGTCTTATATCTGATAGATGCACCAACATTTGTTCCCGTCACAATACCTTGCGCCAATACATTTAGTTTACGTCCATACTTTGCAGTTGTCATCAGGTTTATTCTGTTTAAAACGATATATCCATAGAAAGTACTTGCATCTCCATATCCCATAAGTTCAACCAACTCCCTTGATAAGCTAATCTTATTTTTTGCAACGCCATCTTCAAAGAAATACTTTCCAGTTGGTGCAGATAGCTCAACAGCTCCTTCAAAAGTTTCACCTTCAAACTTCCAATTAGCAAAGCGCATTATTCGACCACTATCAGCAATAGTCCACGTAATCATAGAATTAGCACTTCCATCTCCCCATCCTCCAGATGCTCCGGCAGCAATATTATCAAAAGCTACAGTTTCTTGACTTCCGATATTAATATAGATACCCGAACGTGACCAAGGCTGACGGATTGTTCCTGTTATCTTTACATCTTGCAACAAACTCTTTTTGATTGTAGCACCTTCAGTTTCAATTATTCCCTTAAACTTATATTTCTCTGCAATCGGATCAAGTTCAAAGACTGGTTTATTATTCACCAATGCAAATATTCCTGTTCGTTCTACTCCACTAACTATAACTTTCTCTCCCATCAAAATACCAGTAAGTTTTTTAGTATCAACATCTTGCTTACCAAAGAATCCGGTAGGTGCAGCAACCAATTCCCCGTCAATAAATGTACCATTTTTCGTCCATTCATTCACCCATTCAGGCGAATCTTTCACATTATTCCACTCCACCTGTACATCATCCATTTCTACAACACACCTTTGTTTTTCTTCATTCCACGTCCAAGAAATCGAACCTCCGGCAATGTGTCCTGATTTATCCGGTTTGAACAAAACAGAACCATCACCTAATTCAGCAGTTCCATTCGGATATAAGCAATAAACAGTATGTCCTGACTCATCCACTCCTTTTATTACTCCATTAACACAATAAAAGCCTTTCGAACCATTACTACCAGGTATTTCCCCACCCATACGAACTTTCAAACAATCCGACCAGTCTTTTGAATAAATCGCATCCAACACATCAATAGCCGGTTGTCCACTTTCATCAGCATGCATATAAATGGCAGAATGCCTGCCTACATACTTCTCATCATGTGAGCTATTACCAAACTGAACAATATCATCTCCGGCAGCTGGGGGATTCAACACTACCCCCCCTTCATCCATATCAAACTCCGATAAAGGAATCCGTATAACCCCGTCCACCACTGATTCTATCTCGACATGATAAACCTTCTGACTTCCCGTAAACTCCTGACAACGAATAAAGTCATGCTCCATAAAACTCATATCAGCATCTTCCAATGTGATAAGAAAAGCTGTTCCATCCTCTGACAGTTCCACTTTTTTAATCTTTCCGCATCCTTGCGTGATAGCTTGTGCACCGATTATTGCCCTCACCTTACTAATCAGCATTTCAAATACCGTGAACTGTCCGCGCACACGTATCGAATCTATCTCCAGCATCCATTTGCCTTTGACATATTCCCATATCTTCCATCCGTGCCCGGCAAAGCCTGATATAAAATCTTCCACATATTCTTTTGCCCCATTCGCCAATCTCTGCCCGGTTTCTTTAGCAGAACAAAGGAAGCCGTAAAACTTACCGTTACTTAATATTGCCATTATTTTACTTCTATATTTAATACACCCGTCTGGATGCTGTTTAACCTGAATATTGTATAACTCTCCGTATGCCCGTAAGTATTCGTTATATCCCGGACTTCTGCCGTCCAGTCCGAATTACGTAACCCACCAATCCAGAACTGAATGCCGGATGCCATGGATGCAGGCAAAATATAATAAGGATACTTCCCGCCCGTACAATCAAATACCGTAGAACTTTGTACACGCACAGCCCAAGAAGCGTTCAATGCCAGCACTTCCTCGTCAGTAAGCGTTTCATGAGCAGATGCTCCATAATACTTTTTCAATCTGAATTCCACAGAGGTAGATTTCGTATAAGTTTGACCGTCGTAAACAGCCGATAAATTATAGGTTGAATCAGAGCCAACATCTGTATATTGCTTCGTACGAATATCAATAGCGATTGTCTCCCCATTAACTGACTGCGACGTAATATCCCGGTCGTAATCCCAAGTAAGGTTTATCGTCCGGATACTTCCTTTTTCGTAGATACCTCCCCCTGCGAAATAAATAGTAAATGGAAACACCTTTTCCATCAATTGCGAGACATCAGCAAACAAGGATGTGTTGACAGTCCATTCGGAAGCACCGGCGAGGCGTACGATTAAATCGTTCGTTTCAGACGGTTCATCAGCTTCCTTGCTCACATTATTTATTTCGCCCAAAGTCGTTACGTCACTTCTTATGGCGAGTTCCTCTACAATAGCATCATTTTCTTCAATCAAAGCCATCGTAGCAGCCTCCATAATCTCCTGCTTACGGACTAAAATACCGTTTTCAAAAGTGACGTGCCCGACTGCCGTATCAGGTTCCGTCTTGTTCAAGAAAGTCTTTAAGGACTTTCTTGAAGAAAATACATTTCTATCCGATGGCAAAGTCCTGTCGTTTTGTCCGATAACGTAAACACTGGTTCCGCTACCTCCGCCGGCACCCGCACCACCAAAGGCTTTTCCTTTGTAAGTCAGAGAATCGACCTTATTCTCTATTGTTCCCAGACGGGAGTAAGCAGCCGTTTCACCGACAATATACACAGGATGATCATAAGGAATATCCAAGCTGCACTCATAACCAATAATTCGCGATTGGCGTCCCTCTTCAAAATAAGCCTCATTGATGAGATTCACCTTATCCCCCAATTCATAAGTTACGATATCACCGTCATTATAAATAAACTCCGGTTTCATTTTGCAATTATAAGTGGAAGGATCGACCTTCATCTTTTCAATATACTTCCTGGCTGTTTCAAGCAATTCCTGCTCCGCATCCGGCAACATGGTATCAGACACAAACTTCGTATCGAACCCATAAAGGACATACTTATCACCATTCTCAGGTTTCAATGAATCATCCGGAAGAGGACGCCCATAGTCTTCATTTCGGACAATTTCAAATACTTGTGCCTGATAGTTCCATGAACCGTCTTTGTTTTGTTCGGGCTGAGGCTTCTCATTCTTATCTTTATCATAAGGATTGAATGTCACGGCAAACCCCATTCCGTTCATCGCTCCCGATTGGAATATAATCCTCAGTTCTTGTCCGGGCAATACATACTTCTCCGAGAAAGTGATTCCCGTATCCCTGAAACGATAAGCATTCCATTTCTTAAAGACAGGCTCTTTACCCTCTTCTTCTATCTTGTCAGTATAAGAATAAGGTGTGATGGCAGACATCGTCCCTACCCTGCGAGGATAGACATCTTCAAAAACTACAATCTCTTCAATGGCTTCCTCAGCACTCATCTCAGGAAATGCGTCAATGTAGGGTATGCCGTCAGGCAACATCAGACGTTTTTGCACAATACCATTCACCACAGTATCCTCGTCCACCGGACGATAACCGGACGGAATATTCCGGGTCGAACCGAAAGCATAAATACGGGTTGCATAATCACTTTGGCTATCCGAGCGTGTCATTTCGCTCACATTACCATTTATATCGAAATCAACCACACTTTCATACTCGCAACGTCCGAAGTTTATCACACTATCCGTTATCCACCATTCACATTGCCATGTTTCCGCCATTTGAGTAAGCGCGTCAATCAGATTCACGTTGTCATACGTGACTAATTTAGACGAATTATCTACCGTACCATCGGCCGCATAACTAAACGCCTGTTCCCGAAACTTATATCCAAGCTGTTCCAGATTCTTCAAGAATATCCTCATATGAGTTTCCAATGTAGCCGTCAGGCTCCAGCCGGCTTCCCTTCCCCCTACTTCCGGTGTATAGAAGAACTTTTTGTTCTTCCATTTCCAGTAATAAGCATCCAGTCGGAGATCATAGTCATAACCACTTGTTTCTGCATTATAATCCGGTTTGTATAAATCTACAAGCTCAAATATGCCCAGTTCATTATCTATTCCATCACCTAAATGAAAATATATAGGTTTATCCAAAGAAAACTTTAAGGTTATATAGTCCTCTTTCATCAGCAGAAACTTACGTTTCGAGCCTTTATTTATCGGAGTGGAAAAACGGATATTTCCGGATATGTCTTTAATGTCTACCATACTGTTGCAGTTCTATCGTTAGGATTCGGTTCAATAAGCTTAAGCGTAAACTTTCCAATGCCACGCATAAACTGGCTGAATTGGCTGCACGACTGATAAATCGTCTTATACGCCACGTCAGGTTGATACTTCGTTTCTATCTCAAGCACTCCCGTCGCCAGTTCTTCGCAGAAACTATTATACCGTTCAAAAAACTGCTTTTCATCAGATGCCATCAGATTAATCTGAAGAGTCAGATTTCTCGAATCAACCCTGGGGTTAGCCGGAACGATTCTTTTTCCATGTTCCAACCGACTTTCATTCTCTATGAACGTTTTATTAGAGGATGGTGTCATCAACTCGGATAATCCTGTATTATCCATTGTGATGCCCCAAGTAGTATAGGCATCCTTGCCATTAATGTATAATTCTTCTTTCATAATATTACAACTGTTTCGTCCTTATCAATATTCACTTCACAATTTCCCACATTCATCAACAGTATCACAGCATAATGAGATGCTTTAATCCTGACCTTTGCACCATGCATTAAAACGACCTTATGCACTACCGTGTTATCGTTATAAGTAAGAGTCGCAGAGGTAGCGCCTATCAAACCGATATTAGTATCATTAGAGCGATTCAGTTCTCCACAATCCACAAACACTCCAAACTCTGCCACATGCTCTTTCATCCCTTGAAACATCTCCAAAGAAGGAAAATTATTTTCCTCGCAAAACTCCCTACCTTGCGGAGTAAAGAAAAGCCAGACAAGACTTTTCCAGTCGCTCACTCCGTTGGATTTACTACAAGCCCCAAATAAGGAAGCCGATTTCATTATATCACTTATCGATTCCATTTTATTCTTTATTTTACTGTTAAACTTTTGGTATTATAAGCTATGTTATCAAGCTTCTCCCCGAATCCCAATAACACCTTAGTGTATTTCGCAATATCTTCCAGATGCCCGTTAGACATCACTGCAAGATTTCTCATTTCCGTCAGTAGAATATTACCATTAGAAGTATTGGTGCACAATGATGATAAATTACCCATAACGAAAAACATCGAATTCTTAATTTCCTCATTAGATATTTGTAAGGCAGTGAAACGACCATTCAGCTCATCACCGGTTTCCTGAGACATGGAAGCAAATCCTCCTTTGGTTGAATCCTGAGAAGAAGATTCTTTTTCATCGCCTTTCATGTATTCATCCGCCCAACTGAACTGGCGATCCAAATCATTTGCGATAGCCTCTGCATCTTTCTCTATCTGCTGCCGTTCCCAATCACTAATTATTCCATCGGAAAAGAAGTTGGCCAGTCTTTGGCGCAATGCCTCCATCGGTTTCGAAGAAGCTGCCTTGATAGCCTCAGTAATCATCTGCTTAATCATATTCTTCACAAGCTCTTTCGAAGATTTCGCCTTATCGTCACCTGCACTCCAGGCTTCCGCATAAGCTTGTGCAAAATTCTCAATCGCAGCTTTCAGGTCTTCACCGAATATGACATCTATTTTCTTCTCTTTATTGCCTGCTATTACCTTATCTATATCCTCAATCTGTTTCTCCCATTCATCAATTCTTCCCTGATCGGATTTCTTTTTACTTTGCTCTTCAGCGATTTGATTTCGGATAAGCACCTTCTGTTGTTCAAGTAAGGTATTTTGCTGGTCTATCAGTTCCGCTGCATCCGATGAGAATGCCTTATCCAACGAATCGCCTAAGTTTTCGTATGATTTTTCGAGTACTTCTATTTGCTCCTGAATTTGTTGGATACTCTTTTCATGTTTTGCATCATGTAGTTTTGCAAGAGATGATCCTAATGAAGACACAAGTCCGATAGCCGCACCGGCTGCTGCTCCCCAAGGGCCAAACATAGCACCTGCTTGCGCACCGGACATAGCGGAACTTGCGGCATCCATGGCTACATTCATTCCCTCGGCTATACCGCTTAGGGCATCACTTCCAAAGGCATCGCCTAAACCAGCCAGACAATCTGAAAAGAATTTCGTGCTTTGTAATACCTCATTCATTGAATCTCCAATTTCTCCCAAAGCTTTTTTCAATTTTCCAGGATCAGAACCGGCTGCAAAAAGGTGTTCAAAGCCAATAGACATTTTATTAAAAGCGGTATCGGAAGCATCTGCCTGTTCATTCAAATTTACAATACCATTCTTTATTTTCTCTATTTCTTGCGGAGATTTTTTCAGAACATCAAACGTATCTTTGCTTATATGAAACAATTCACCTTCAGAATCAGACCACTTACCTTTTTCCACGAAATTCAGCATATTCTGCGCTTCAGCAACAATTGCTCGCATATCTTTGACCGAACGGTCTTTCATATTAGAAAATAATTGCCCGAAAGCCGATTTATCTTTATTTGCTTCAATATCCAAATCAGAAAGTGCCTTTTTAGTCTCTTCAGCAATAATATTCTGCTCCCCCTTGTTTTTACCTTTTTTCTTACTTTCACCAAGAGCGATAATAGCATCTCGTTTCTCCATGAGAGTACCATACTCTTTATAATACTCATTTAGTGACTGTAGCTCAGCGTCTCGGTAAGCCTGTTCTTCATTCTTATGCTTCTGAATGATAAAACCTTTTCTTTTAGCAAACTCTTCATCTTCGTTTTTAAAGTCAACAGTAGACTCCTTAAACTCTTTTTCCACATAATTAGAATCTTTAGCCTTTTTAAGCTTCTCCTCCGCTTCAAACACAGCCTTTGCCGTTACTGTTTTTTGACGTAACAGTTCATTTCTCTCATTGTCTAATTCCTGTATTTCTTTATTATGATTATACTTCATCTGCTCCAGTACTTTGCCTGTTCCTTCAGGCTTTGCACCAATCTCCGCTTGCCTTATTTTATCATCAGACTCTTTCACAAAAGCCTGTCTCTCCGAGTCTTGCCGCTTTAGAAGTTCCATTAGTTTTTCATGAGCCTCCTGGACCTGCTTTGTATTATTACCTTCATTCGTTTTTTTATTTCCTTGCAAACCAGACATTAAATCATCAGCTTTTTTAGAATTCCCGTAAGCCAATCCACCCCAATACTTCATCATCAAATATGATTTTTTTGCGTTATCCGAGTATGCTTTCGCTCTAATATCATACTCATTAAAAAGGGGTATATCCTCACTAATTACTCCGAGTTCTTGCAGTTCCTTATATTTTCTATTAGGTACACCTTTTCCACTTTTCTCATCAGTTCTCTTCTTGTTGGCGGCTCGTTGCCAAGTATCGGCAGCACTGGTTGCTTCCACATACTTCTTTGCCTCTTCTTGCATTTTATCAACATACGCCAATGATGTAGCTTTGGCTATTTGAGCTTTTATAAAACTATCTTTATTGTCAATAAGTAACTGTTGTGCATCTTTTACCGTATTAATCGAAACCCCCAATTCATCGAATACCTTTTTATTATCAATCACAAATTTCTTTTGTGCATCTATATCATTACCAAGTGCTTTAAATTTAACAGAAAGTAACTCTATCATTGCTACCGGTTTGGCTGCATTATTTTGAACATTCTCATTAAATTCTTTAACCCTTTTATTCAGTTCGGCTTGTTTTTCACTTTGTTCTTGGGTGTTCGATGTCCACAAGGAGTAAATTCCTATCAAGGCTGAGATCCCAGCTACAATCCATCCAAAGACAGGTATGGATTTAATCGCCAGACCTATAGCACGAAACGATCCGGCTAATCCCAAATTAACTATCGTACCTGTGGATGCTGCCGCCGTTTCTATACCTTGTGCGGATGCCGCTTGAAGAGTGATACCTCTCCACCATAGTTTCAATCGTCCAACTATATTTATTTGAAATGCAGATTCTTTATTCAACATATTGTTCACTTCCTGCAATCCATTTGTTATAGCAATCGCCAATTGAACTTTCTTCATTATTCTTTGAAGGCTTTCATTCTCTGCAGAAAACAATTCCATCATAGATGTAGCCGCAGTAAAAGCTCCCGATATACCCTCTAACCCCGACTTCATGCCTTCAAAAGTTTCATTAGATACAGGAGAGTTAGCACTCCGCCCATCATTTACTTTTGTCGAATCAATTAATGGTTGCGGATTTTCCTGATAATTCTGTAACTCCGCATTCAATTGAGTCAATTCATTAGATTGTTTATTAATATCTACTGATAGGACTTCTCGAGACTCTATCTCTTCACAAGTTGAATCTTGCTCAGATTCACTTTTCTCTGAATTTGCTATTTCATCTCTCAGTCCTGTTAGTTTAGCTTGATTTTCCGAATCCAAACAATGCAAAGAAACCATTGCATCATCTATTTGTTTATGCATACTTTTTATTGCATCTACTACAACATTTGCATTCAAACTTACATTATTCGCCATTTGTTGAAATGACGAACTCATTTTCCGTTCCTGCTCTTCCAACTCAGTAGTTGTTGCACGAATAGCAGAACGTATCTGCTCTGTTTTCTCTGTAAATTCAGAGCTATTCACCGTGGGATCAAAATTTAGTTTACTCATATTTATATAACATTTTGTTAGTTCAATGCAACAAAACTAATCCATATAGACACCACTTTTACTTTTTTCTTTATTCAAGTTGTGACTTATCCGAGAAAGTCACAACTTCACTTTTTTTTCATCTAGTTATCTCAATGGAAGTCTCCAATTTGATACGCACAAGCAATAATTATTGCAGTACATTTGCTTGTACGACATATTTCGTATACCTTTGCGAAAAATATTGGATTACCAAACATTACATAACAATAAACATGAAAATATTAATTGTCATAGCATCACTACTTGCTACATTTTCTTCTAATTGTTATTCACAAATAACTACCATAACACCTCCCAAAAAAGAAGTTAAAGAAGTATTAAAGTATGATAGTCTTGAAAACCTGACCTATGAAAATGTACCGCTTCATGTAGGGCAAACATTATTTCTTAAAGGAGACAGCTATTCAAAAGCTGATAATGGTTTCCGTTATACTTTTTATACAAAAATGGTTACAGATAGCCTTCTAGACAGCCAAAACAATGTAAATATTTACAATCAATTCAAACCTGTATACAGAGAAGACTACCAATATAAGCCTATTGAAACCGGTAAAATGCTAGGTGACAGAAAAGAAACGGTCAGCGATTATTCTGCTTTAGCAGGGAAATATTATAAAATAATATCTGTAAAAACTGAAAAATTAAGATATAATCAAGACATTATTTACTGGATTGAATTAGTAAATGAAGACGGCGTACCTTTCTATTTTAGACGTGAGAATAACTACATTAGCCACAATATTTTCGTAACTCTCGGCTACTACGAGAAGATGAAGCAAACATTTGTCGGTAAAGAGTTTTATTCTAAAGGCAGATATGAACTTGATAAAATTGATACAAATGAAAAAGTAACGCTACCTTTCAAGATAAAATTTAAATGTACTGATATTGCTGTCAACGTAGGAGAGAATGGCCCAATCTTTGCAGTTCTTGAAAATGAAAAATATGGAAGAATAAAGGGAGAAATTATAGATGGAAAATCATTAGATAATTTTATAACAGTCTCATATTATAATGAATGTATTAGAAAATACGGAGCTAAATTCGGTAATGATGTAGCCAAAGGAAGAATTGAACTAGGCATGAATAAGAAAATGGTTATAGATGCGTGGGGAGCTCCTAAAGATATAAATATTACCAATGGAAGTTTTGGTACACATGAGCAATGGATATACAATGACAGATATTTGTATTTTCAGAATGGGATATTAACATCAATGCAATTATAAAGACAAACAAAAGAACAAGTAGGCTTATGCTTCACTATTATAACTGTAAAATAAATAATTCCATGAAAAATGTATCATTACTGCTTTTAACAATGTTACTAACATTCGGTTGCAACCAAAAAACAAAAGAACAGGTAGGTGCTACTCAAGAATCAAAGCCACAACTCACTTCGGCAGAAATAAGAAGTCAAGAGATACAAGATTCTTTAAAAAAAGTAAAGAACGATTCACTTGCTCTAATCGCATGGGGAGATGTAAAATTTGGAATGAGCATGAAAGAAGTATTAGCTACCGAAACATTTAAGGGTGGAAGAAAATATGACGACAGCATTACAATGGAATTCGAACGCGAACGAAATTTAAAAAAGGCTTTTGGATTTAATAATCTGGCAGCCTTCTGGGCAAGATTCAAAGAAAATGAATTATATAGAATATATATCAAATCATATTATCTAACAGCAGATAATATTGATGATATAGTAAGAGAATGTGACCTATTTATCAGAAATTTCACCGAAAAGTATGGAGTTCCTTCTTATAAAAAGAATGGAGTTAACATCTCTGATTTTAATGACGATGAAGAATTTGAATACGCTAAATTCCAGATAGGAGATAAGACGATAACAATAGCATTAGGGGAACTAACAAATCAATTCAAATTTTATTATAGCATATATATAGATAATGACAAGTTCCCCCAAAAGAAGCATATTATGACAGAGAAAGAAATAAAACAAGTACGGAAACAAATGGAAGAAACTGAAAAAATAAGAAATAACTCATTCTAAATTAAGTATTATAAAAACAAAACAACAATTATGCATATACTTCATCATTATAATTGTAAAATAAATAATTCCATGAAAAAAGTATCATCACTGCTTTTAACGATGTTACTAACAATCGGTTGCAACCAAAAAACAAAAGAACAGGTAGGTGCTACTCAAGAATCAAAACCACAACTCACTGCAATAGAAATTAGGAATCTAGCAATACAAGACTCATTAGAACAAGCTAAAGTTGACTCTTTGGCACTAATAGCGTGGGGGGATGTGAAATTCGGAATGAGCATGAAAGAAGTATTAGCTACCGAAGCGTTTAAGGGTGGAGATAAATACCCTGATAGTAATCGCATATCAATGGAAATCAATCGCCAACTAAATTTCAGTAGGGCTTTTGGATTAAGACTAGTAACTTTTTGGGCTGAATTCAAAGAAAACGAATTATATAGGATATACATTGACTCATACAAGCCAACAGCAAACGAGATTAATGACCTGGTGATGGAATGTGATCTCTTTATCAAATATTTCACTGAAAAATATGGAGCTCCTTCCTATAAAAAAAACAGAGTTAATATTTCTGAATTTAATTCCGGTGAGGAGTTTGAATACGCCAAATTTCAAATTGGAGATAAGACGATAACAATAGTACTAGGAGAATTAAGTAGTGAGATTAGATTCTATTACCATATATATATAGATAATAACAAGTTCCCTAAAAAGAAACATGTTATGACAGAGAAAGAAATAAAAGAAGTGCGGAAACGTATGGAAGAAACCGAAAAAATAAGAAATAACTCATTCTAAATTAAGTATTATAAACATTAGTGTCCCATTAAAATTGGGACGAATTAAAAATTAAATAAACTTGGCCCATTTGGTCCGAATCGTTCTTTGTCATTTTGAAATTTAGTTTTATCAAAGAGGTCTCTCAGATGAGTCTTATCAGTCAATGAGATGCTCAGTATTTGTAACACTTCATATGTACTTCTGTTCAGTTGCATATCGTGTTGAATGATTGCCACCAAACAGTAAGCGCATATAGCAGCATATATCTGTATTCGAACAGCATTCTCTGTAGTTCCCCAAAATCTTTTGATTTTAAGGTGCTGCTTGAGCCATTTGAAAAACAGCTCTACCTGCCAGCGATTTTTATAAAGTTCAGCAACTTGAAGCGCAGATATATGCATCGCATTGGTTATGAATGTAAATTCTCGTTCTTGTTCTTCATCCCAATATTTAACCAATCTAAGTGGCTCTGGATAATATTGTTTAGGATAGAATCCTGTCAGAAATACACTTGCGTCTGAAAGCACATTCTTAGGCAGCCTACGTTTCCATTGGATGGATTTGTACCCGAGATTCTTTTTTGCTCTGACAACAAAGTAGGCTTCAATTTGATGAATTTTATACAGTATTTTGAAGTTGTTATAACCGCGGTCAAAGATGTAATAAGAGCTTGGTTCATAAGGAATTTCAATCATAACTTTAGAATCGTGTACGGATGCTTCCGTGATATGAAAGAATGCAGGAATCTGTGTTTCCACATCATATAATGTATGCACTTTGATACCACCTTTCTTTTTGCGGAATTTTGCCCACCAAAAGACTGAAAGGCACAGGTCAATAGTAGTCGAATCGAAAGCATAAACGTTACCGCCAAGTTTGAAAATATGATTAGCACACTTTTGTCGTGCTTCGCTAACCAGGTAGTAAGCATATTCTTCAAAGATGTGATAGTCTCTATCTTGATTTGCTCTTGCCAGCGATGACTTTGATACATTTTTACCCATTCCTAAATGATAACATTTGGAATGATGAGCTTCAAGAGCAACTATCAAATCTCGCAGACTTTCACGATTAGAAAGTTGACCAAACATCAAAGCAAGTAGTTGATTCCAGCAGGTGAAGTGCTTCACATATTTATCACCATCATACTTGGTGACTATGCGGTTAAACTTACTTCGATTCAGAAATGAAGCCAATTGAGCGAAAACGTATTTGTCTTGGAACATATGCCATCGGATTAATCTGATGCAAAGCTACAAATTCAAGTCCGTTCGCTCGGAAAATCGCTGTAACTAACTAAATTTCAAATATTTCAAAGAACTCTTTTAGATTTTAATGGGACAACAATGTTTGTAAAAGGTAAAACAATATGCGTTTTTCAGATACAGAGAACAATATGACCTTTTGCATAGGTGTGTGTTGGTTAGGAACTCCAAATATGGAGTCGTTGCAGAAAATAATGATGAACTTGAATATTATTGATAAGGATGGAAACAATGGAAGCTAATGAACTGATGCGATATGCCTATGAATTACTGCAAGGGCATTCGAATGAAGAATGTGCCCGAATATTAAGAGAAGTGGTGGCCGAGTGTCAGGTGTGTATAAAGAACTGTGAAGAAGGTGTTTTCGAAAATATGCTAAAGTAATAACAACAAGAATATGGAAATTACTCATAAAAATCAAGGAGAACTTGACTCAACCATGCTCCCATTCGTGATGAGAGAGCTGGTAGAACTGGTCATGAAGAAAAAGGCATTGCCTTTAGGCGATGCACTGTATTATATATATTCTTCCAAGTTGTATAAATCTTTGCTGGATAAGAGTACCAAGTTATGGTATTCAAGTACATTGTCGCTTTATGAAACATTGGAGAAGGAAAAAACAGAAGAAAAACGACGGTATAACGGTGACACGAAGATCCTGCTTTTCAAGATGTTCTGCATTGAGAATTATAGGGAGGAAAAGAAACAAAGTGCGGAAGAAACCTTGTTGTTGTTTTCGGACTATGGGGTTTTTGATTTTTTGGATGAGACTTTTGAAATGCTTCATACCCAAGACCCCGAATATATATTAGATACTATAACGACTTATATCAATAAAAGAAAATGAGACTATTTCATGGATCTACAGTTACCGTGAAACGCCCTAATATACAGAAAGGACGGAAGGCTACGGACTTTGGGAAGGGATTTTATACGACAACCAACTTTGAACAAGCAAAAAAATGGGCTTTGTTGAAGAAGAACAGGGAACAGAGCGAAAAAGCAATCGTCTCTGTTTATGAAGTTCCCGATGATATTCTTGATAGGGAATATCCGGTTCTTCGGTTTATGGGTGCGACAAAAGAATGGCTGGAGTTTGTTGTCAACAACCGCAGAGGAAGAGAAAACGGTGACTATGACCTAATAATGGGGCCTGTCGCAAATGACCAGTTATATGCGACAATTCGGCTTTATGAACAGAGAGTTGTTACGGCTGAAGCCGCTATTGAGATGCTGAAAGCGCATAAGTTGTTCAATCAGCTTTCATTTCATACGGTAACAGTCGCTTTGTTGTTGAAGTTTGTTGAATCAATTGAAGTGGGGTAAAGAATATGTGAAGTGAAAATAGGGGGAAGTTTATCCCCCAATGGTAAGGTTGTTTTTTGCGTCCACTTAGTTTTTTCCCACCCACCCTTTCAGCGGAGTGACTGCCCGGCAGTCTGTTGCTTACCCATATGTCCTAGCCTTTTAGGGCTGTAGATAGGTAGTTGGATATTTCGCTGCCAAATCGGCAGTCCGCTTCAATCGTTTGCTTGCTTTTCTCCGAGTGGAGCCTTTCTGCTTTTCCGGTGGTGTAATCTTCTTTTATTGGAAACAGGTGTAGTGGCTGTATGCCTGTGTGGTTATGTTCTCCCGCAGAATCCGCAAGTCAGTTCTTCCGTTGCAGCTTTTCATTTTATCGTGCAGTCACTTTTTTCGATACGTGGAATATGATATGCTTCATTCTTCGGCTTCATTTTTTTAAAAGGAATTGCAGATGTTTCTTCCGGTGTGTCGATAGGCGGCTGACCATATTTTCGGAATGTGCCATGCTTGCTGTCTGACCGGTTGTTTTTTGCATCCTTTCCAAACCTGTTGCTGATTTTCAAGTTTTGTCTTTTTCATA
>OGJZ01000864.1_pt1 | contig 32145 bp, 48 predicted proteins | sample 1572321 | NCBI WGS metagenome assembly OGJZ01 (sample SAMEA2582086, study PRJEB24529) | metagenome | biome: Human gut stool | place: China | collected 2011 | reverse complement strand
CTGTTTTGAAAGTCATCGGGGTGTTGGCATTATCCACCTTGCTGACGGGCAGGGTGCGATACAGCAATTCGTAGGTTTCAAAACTGGCGGGAATAGACCATGACTTGCCGTCTTGTGCCAAATTAAATGAAGTGAGCTCATCCATTACGAACACACTGTCCACTTGGGGTACTTGATATTCATAGCGGAAGCCCAGGCCGTCATCGAACACGCGGAAACGGAGGGTCAGCTGTGTATTTGCCTGGTCTTTCAAACGCACAGCCATTTCGTTATAATGGTTCCGGATTGATTTATTTTCTCCCCAAGGTTGGGTCCAAGTTTCATCCTTTGTGGTGTACTCGGTACTTTCTATCAGAAAACCTTTGGAAAGATTTACCCCGTCACGGCCTTCAAAGCCCATAACGGAGGGGGTGATGAATGGATTCCCTCCTACAGAAACTCCGTAGGTCATCTCTCCCGCTTCATTGAGATTGAATACTAATTTTATATTGCCATCCGGCGATGTCAATTCTGTGGGGCGAGAACACCCACAAAACACGACTAACAAAAATAATACATAGTAACTGTATGCCTTCATAATATTAAATTGGATTAATGATACAAATATAAAACAATTAAATAAGGTATTACACTTATCGAAGGAGGAAAATTATTTTAAATGGGAGAGGGAATGATAAGCTTATTTGTACTGACAGCATTAATTTTGTACTTTTGTCACATATAACAACAAAGTGCAAATGAATATAAATCAGAATTATAGAGAAGCAGTAAAGGCCATAAAAGAAGCTATCTTACGAAGCCAGTACCGTGCAGCCGCATCAGTAAATAAGGAACAATTATCTCTTTATTACGGCATCGGGCATTACGTGTCGGAAAATTCCCGTACAGGCTTTTTGGGGAAAGGTGCCATTGAACAAATATCTTCTCTGTTACAAAAAGAATTGCCGGGGCTGAGGGGATTTTCAGCAACAAGCATAAGAAATATGCGTATTTTTTATGAAGAGTGGGATAAGGTTTTAAATCATCCGCCATTGGCTGATGATTTGGTGTTGAATGAAAAATTGCTTCTTGTAGCAATTCATCAGCCAGTGGCGGATGAATTTAATTGGTCAGACTTCTTTTCAATCGGCTTTAGTCACCATACCGAAATAATATCCAAAGCCAAGACTTTAGAAGCAAGACTATTTTATATACATGAGTGCGCCATTCGCTATTGGAGTAAATACACGTTAAGGGATTACTTAAAAGCAGATCTATACAGCCATCGGGGAACTTTACCCAACAATTTTGCACAAACATTGCCTGATACTAAGCAAGCGCTAAAAGCTGTTTGTTCATTCAAAGATGAATACTTGCTTGATTTCATCAATGTGGAGGAACTGGATGAGCAGGAAGAGGATTTAGACGAAAAGATAGTAGAAAAGTCGATTGTTGCCAACGTGAAGAAGTTTATTATGACTTTTGGGCAGGATTTCAGTTTTATAGGCAATCAATATCGTGTTGAAGTGGCTGGAGAGGAAATGTTCATTGATTTGTTGTTTTTCAATCGGGAACTTAATTCTTTAGTGGCGGTTGAATTGAAGTCCGGGAAATTCCGCAGTTCGTATTTAGGACAACTGAATACTTATCTTTCCGCTTTGGATTCATATGTGAGAAAACCGCACGAGAATCCCTCTATCGGAATAATACTTTGCAGAGAAATGAATCAAACTTTTGTAGAATTTGCAGTTCGTGATTATAACAAGCCGATGGGAGTCGCTACTTACCGTACATCCAAAGATATGCCGGAACGACTTCGTAACGCCTTGCCTGACATTGAGGAACTGAGAAAGTTATTGTAGAGCGAAAGCCTATCTCTTTTTTGGCAGGTAATTTCCCTTTGTTGCCTTTGTACACGAAGCCCACCACTAAGCGATTTTCTTCGTTTTTTTGTTACCTGCTATTAGTAATAGGTGGATTTATTTGCTGATAATCAGATTTGTATGGTGATGTGTTAATATGTGGCAAAATATTATTAATAGCTGGCAATTGTGGAAGAAGAGAAAAACAAGAGACTGAAGCTACCTTACTGCTGATAGTTTCCTATTGTAGAAATTGTTTTTTGCTTGATGAAACTTTAGTTTCATCGTCTTGAAACTGGAGTTTCCTCTGCTTGAAACTTTGGTTTCTTCAGCTTGGAACTATAGTTTCTGCGGCTTGAAACTATTGGTTTCAATGCTTTGGAACTATAGTTTCATCGCATGGAAACCAACTAGACTAAGCTATTCTTTGATTTATCATTCCAAGGAGCAATATATGATAGTAGCAGGATATGACAGCAAAGCGTGACGGCATTGTGACAACAAAATGTGCTGTCACAATGCTGTCACGCCCTGCTGTCACCTCTTTATTAGCTTATAATCAGTGTGTTATTTAGCTTTTGGTGACAGATGACAGCAATTTTAGATATTTAAATTCTCATGTAGAGGTGAATTTGTTAAAGGTTAAAAAAGGACATAATTTCCGATTTATGGGACACTATATTTATCTTTGCTACCAGTTTTTAAAATCGGAAAAATGAAGATTACGAAGAAGAAAATAGCTTGGGGCATCGTTCTCCTGATATTGATTGTCGGTGGTGTCATTTGTAAGATACGCTGGAAAGTCTGGTTCCACAATATCCCTGAAATACGCTATGTGCTGACGGAAGACCCGCAACGGGTATTTCTGACATTCGGAAATGACGGCGAACTGTCCCGTAATGTGAGCTGGGTGTGCGGAGGCGTTTCCAAGCAGGCAAAGCTGGAATATACAAAGATCGGTTCCGGAGATACTCTTCTCGTTGACGGCTCTTCCAAATTTCTCCGTACACTGGGCGGGTTCGGTTATGCCAACTGGGCAAAATTTAAAGAACTCTCTTATGGCGATTCCTACTCTTATCGGGTATGGAATGACGATCGCTCATCCGATTGGTATTCGTTCACGATGCAACCCGATTCGACTGATCATTTCTCCTTTGTATTTATAGGTGACGTGCAGGATACTTTGCGTGGAAAGACACGTGGCTTTATGGAAAATGTGCGCCATCGCTATCCGCAGGCGGACTTCTATATGTTTGCCGGTGACTTTGCAGAGCGTCCGATGAACTGTTACTGGGATGAAGCCTATCAGAGTGTGGATTCCATAGCTCCCACCAAACCGATATTGGTTTCTCCGGGAAATCATGAATATGTAAAAGGACTGGTACGTGTTTTGGAGAAACGATTTGCTTATGTCTTTTCTTATCTGCTCGAATCGAGGTATAAAAATAATAATGTATATTCTATTGATTACAACGATGCCACTATCATCACGCTGGATAGTAACCGTGATCCTTGGTTCCTCTTCTCTCAACGAGAATGGCTGGAGAAAACGCTGAAGGCTTCGAAAAAGAAATGGAAGATCGTCATGCTCCATCACCCGGTATATTCTATAAAAGGTAAGACGAACAACCTTGCCGTGCGCTGGATGTTCGACGGGCTGTTCCGTGAATATGGAGTAGACTTAGTGCTTCAGGGACATGAGCATAACTATGCCCGTATGACTAATAAGAACGATGAGGGCGAAATGACCACCCCGTTGTATCTGGTAAGCCACGCTTCCCCGAAGAGTTACCGTCTATCTTTCAATGATAAGTATGATCGTTTCGGGACGAACCGCCGTTTCTACCAGCATATCGACGTGACGGGAGACACGCTCCGGATGCAGGCTTACCTGGAGAATGACTCACTGTACGATGATGTCCGTATTGTGAAGAACGCTTCCGGCACTCAAATCATTGACAATGCAAAAGACATTCCGGAGATACTTGAAATGCCTGCAAGGTTGAGTGGAAAGAAAGCCGAAGAGTTCGAACGGAATGCTGAGAAGTGGAGGAACCGTTCCTTAGTAAAGTAAATACTTCTGTCTCATATCACGGTAGGTCTGCAACTCCTTTTGCCAGCTGTCACGGATTTCCTCTTCCGATTCTCCTTTAAGGATCGCTTTGCGTACCGAATCCGTTCCCATCAGTAAGTCAAACCATCGGGGACGGGAGAAGAATGCTGCGCCTTCGCCGGATAAACGGTAGAAACGCAGAAAGTAACGGAGTGTGAAACCGTTTACGTCTGTTACGTTCCGTAAATCTTCGCCATAACAAGTGACTCCTTTGTGCATCGGATTTTTGTCGAATCCCGGCAGGGAGCGCGGAGTGAAGGCAAAATCGCCATACTTTTTGTTAGGTGCGCCTAACACCTGAAAAGGAAAGGTCGTTCCGCGTCCCACACTGACACGTGTTGCTTCAAAAGGGCAAAGTGAGGCATAAAGGCGGATGGATTGTGCATTGGGCAAGTTGGGAGACGGTTTCACGGGAAGTGCATAGGGCTGTCCGTGTTTCCACCCTTTTACGGGAATCACAGTCAGCGGACAAGTCTTTGCCTGGGTAGTCATCCATCCTTCTCCATTGATCATCTGCGCCAGCTCTCCGATAGTACAACCGTGAAGAACCGGCAAAGGCAGCATTCCGACAAAACTTTTATATCCGGCTTTTAATACAGGTCCCTCTACGTAATCGCATGGATTGGGGCGGTCCAGTATAATCATCTCTTTTTTGTTTTCCGCACAAGCTTCCATTACATAATACATCGTACTGATATATGTATAGAAACGTGCGCCCACATCCTGGATGTCGAACAAGATTACATCGATATCTTTCAGTTGGGCGGCAGTCGGTTTTTTATTATCTCCGTAGAGCGAGACGATGGTTACTCCCGTACGGCTGTCTTTTCCGTCTTTTACTGTTTCACCGGCATCCGCGTTGCCGCGGAAACCGTGTTCCGGTGCAAAGACTTTCACTATATCGATTTTTTGTTTTAATAAAGTATCCAGCAGATGAATTGGCTCTGTGCCGACGATGGAAGTGTGGTTTACCACCATTCCTACCCGCTTTCCTTTGATTAACGGCAGGTATTGATCCATACGCTCGGCACCCGTAATTACTTTTCCACTGGCGTATGTAGAACACAGTATTATGAACAGAGAGAAAAGAATGAGGGAACTTCTGGCTTGCATATCAGTAAATTTTTGTAATATTGCACAAAAATATCATTTATCAGTAAGGGAACAAGTAATAACTAGTGAAAAAGTATGAATCCAATAGAAATCATCGACAAATTTTATCCGCAGGATACGGAACAACGACACATTCTACTAATACATAGCCTTTCTGTAGCCCAAAAAGCTTTGAAGATTGTAGATGCACATCCTAACTTACCTATCAACCGCAGCTTTGTCAGAGAAGCCGCGCTTCTGCACGATATAGGAATCTTTATGACCGATGCTCCCACCATCCAATGTTTCGGAGAGCATCCCTACATCGCACACGGTTATCTGGGTGCAGACCTTTTGCGAAAAGAAGGTTTTGAACGCCATGCACTGGTTTGCGAACGTCACACCGGAGCCGGACTGACACTGGAAGAAATCATAGAACGCCAGCTTCCTGTTCCTCATCGTGAGATGGTGCCCGTCACTCTGGAAGAGCAAATAATCTGTTTTGCCGATAAATTCTTTTCTAAAACTCATCTTGACGAAGAAAAGACAGTAGAAAAAGCCCGGAAAAGCATTGCAAAATATGGTGAAGAAGGTCTAAACCGCTTTGATGGGTGGTGCTCTTTGTTTTTATAGCACTAAAAAATAATTAAATAACGGAGATTCTCACGCATTATTGATGAAGATTGTGTACTTTTGCCACTTCAAGCGTAAAACTATTAGTTAATGGCGCCATTGAGAGCAAAAATAATTATATCATTCATATTGCTGATTGTCTTGCTGATGCTTCCTGATGAGGCTACGTCTCAGCGTCGAAGAAGAGGGATGATTGCCTCCAACACTGCACAAACGGATTCCCTTAACAGGAAAGATTCGTTAGGGGCGGATACAGTTGTGGTACGCGTCGACTCTGTAGCACCGACAAAGAAACAACCGCTCGATGCACCGGTTATTTATGAATCTAACGACTCCACCACTTTTACATTGGGAGGTGCCGCTACACTTTATGGTAGCGGCAAAGTCAACTACCAGAACATTGAGCTGGCAGCGGAAGTGATTTCCATGAATCTGGACAGTAGTACAGTACACGCCTACGGTATTAAAGACACAACGGGAACGATCAAAGGTAAACCTGTCTTTAAAGAAGGTGAAACTGCATACGATACAGAAACAATCAGCTATAACTTCAAGAGCAAAAAAGCGGGAATCACCGATATTATCACTCAGCAGGGTGAAGGTTATGTGACCGGTAGCAGAGCCAAGAAAGGAGCAAATGATGAAATCTTTATGGAGCACGGTCGCTACACGACTTGTGATCATCATGACCATCCTCACTTCTACATGCAGCTGACAAGAGCCAAAGTGCGCCCCAAGAAGAATGTAGTGACAGGACCTGCCTATCTTGTGGTGGAAGATGTTCCCCTGCCGTTGGCTGTGCCGTTTTTCTTCTTCCCTTTCTCCAGCAGCTATTCTTCGGGTTTTATAATGCCGACGTATATGGATGATTCAAGCCGTGGCTTCGGTCTGGCGGAAGGCGGATATTACTTCGCTATGAGCGACATCATGGACTTGAAGCTGACAGGAGATATATTCACGAAAGGTTCATGGCGGCTTTCCGGATTGACCAATTATAATAAGAGGTACAAATACTCCGGTACATTGCAGGCGGATTATCAGGTGACCAAGACCGGAGACAAAGGAATGCCGGATTATACGGTTGCCAAAGACTTCAAGGTAGTGTGGAACCACCGTCAGGATGCCAAGGCAAGTCCGAACAGTACTTTCTCCGCTAGTGTGAACTTCTCGACCAGTAGTTACGAACGATCTAACATCAACAACCTTTATAACTCTCAGTTGTTGACTCAGAATACAAAGACATCAAGTATCAGCTATTCCCGCAGTTTCCCCGATATCGGTCTGACTTTGTCGGGAACGACCAATATTGCGCAGACTATGCGTGACTCTTCTATCGCAGTGACGCTTCCTGACCTTAATATTACATTGAGCCGTTTGTTTCCCTTCAAGCGGAAGAAGGCTGCCGGAGCCGAGCGTTGGTATGAGAAGATATCAATCAGTTATACAGGACGTCTGACGAACAGTATCCGTACTAAGGACGACCGTCTGTTCAAGACCGGTATCAGCGGATGGGAAAATGCAATGAATCATAATATTCCTATCAGTGCTACTTTTACACTGTTCAAGTATTTGCAGGTCAATCCTTCGGTGAATTATACGGAGCGTTGGTACACCCGCAAGATAAATCAGACATATAATGAGGAAACGGGGCGTTTGGAACAGAATCTGAATGATACTATTAATGGCTTTTATCGTGTTTCCAACTATTCAGCCAGTTTGTCTTTAAGTACTAAGCTGTATGGTATGTACAAACCTCTTTTCATGAAGAAGAAGGAAATACAGATTCGCCACGTTGTCACTCCGCAGGTTAGCATTAGTGGTGCTCCTTCGTTTAGTAAATACTGGGAAGAGTATACAGATAATAACGGAAATACTCAATATTATTCTCCTTTTACGGGGCAGCCTTTTGGAGTTCCTTCGCGTGAAGGTTCAGGGACGGTTAGTTTCTCTTTGGCTAATAATTTAGAGATGAAGTATTTTGATGCAAAGAAGGATACATTAAAGAAAGTCAGCTTGATTGATGATTTGAGTGTGAATATGTCATATAATATGGCTGCAAAGGAAAAACCATGGAGTCCTTTGAGCTTGAATCTTCGAATGAAATTGACAAAGAACTATACTTTCAATATGAATGCATCATTTGCTACTTACGCTTATACGTTTGATAAGAGTGGTAATGTGGTCGAAGGTAATCGAACTGAATGGTCTTATGGACGTTTCGGACGTTTTCAGGGGTATGGTTCTTCTTTCAACTATACCTTTAATAACGACACTTGGAAAAAGTGGTTTGGCCCGAAGGAAGACGAGAAGGGTAAAGACAAGAAGGAGTCGGAAGATGGAGGTGATGAAGATTCTGACGGAAGTGCTGAAGATGGAACTACGACTAAAAAGGTGGAGAAAGCACAAGCCGACCCGGACGGTTATCAGGTATTCAAGATGCCTTGGTCTTTAAGTTTCAGTTATTCATTCAATATTCGTGAAGATAGGACTAAGCCTATTAATCGCTATTCGATGAGATATCCGTTTACTTATACTCACAATATCAATATGAATGGTAATGTGAAGATTTCCAATAATTGGTCGCTTTCATTCAATTCGGGTTACGATTTCCAAGCGAAGGAAATTACGCAGACTTCCTGTACAATTTCTCGTGACTTGCACTGCTTTAACTTGTCTGCCAGTCTTTCACCATTTGGACGTTGGAAATACTATAATGTTACGATTCGTGCTAATGCAAGTATTCTTCAAGACTTGAAATATGAGCAGAGAAGTCAGACGCAAAGTAATATTCAGTGGTATTAGGGTGTTATTAGTAAACGCTTTCTAATTCTGCATAAAGCTTGGGGAGTGATTCCTAAAAATGACGCAATGTATTTTAATGGGACCGTCAGAAATATGTTTTGATATTGTTTGCATAGTTTTATATATCGCTTTTCTGGTGGCATTCTTAATAGAGCCACTTCTAACTCTAAGTTTTCTTTTATAATATTTTGACAGTATATTCTCAAATTTGTTTCTTCTCCTATCTCTGCTAAAATTGTATTTGAGACAGATAAAATGGTACATTCAGATAGGCAGCTTAAATATTCTGTTGCTTCTGTAGCGGTTCCATATTGACACAGTAAATTGCCTGAGAGGGTGAATCGTAATGTTTGTTCTTCTGCTGTGTTACTATCTATTGTGTAATGTCTTATGGTCCCACATATAAGGATGCAAAATGAATCATTCAGTTGTCTGTTTTCAAGAATAGTTGATTTAGGGTGTTTTGTAAAAGTGAAGGCTTTATATGATTTTTTTAGTTTGACCATGGAGGACGCTGGTATGTATGTGGATAGAGCTTTTATGTAATTTTCAATGTTGAAATCATTTTTACTATGCATATTATTCGTTTTATTATGAGTTATGGTAGGCTTTTTGTTATAAATGTAATGGAAAATGCTATGCGTTTAATATGTATTAGTAATAAAAAATGCAAATATAGAGGTGTTGATGAACTTAAGTTTATGAATGATGAATATTTATCTAAGAATATATTTATCATTTATATATAATCACTTAATTTTGTATTTTGTAATTTGAATTCAGATACGAAATAGATAAAAGTCTATTAAATACAGATTTTGGCGATGAAGAAATGAAAATGCATGTGTTTGATCAATATAGTATATATAATTTATTTAGGCAAGAGAGAGAAATAGACTAAGAAAAAGTATTTGTTTAAAAGAGTGTGCTCCGGACAACACACTCTCTCTGTAAGAAAAGTAATTGTTAACTTAACGCCTTCTAACTTCAAGGTAAACAGAAATATTACCTGTGATCCAATAATCAGCGAAACTCTTGTCTAAGCTCAACTTTTGACCATTATAGTAAAGATCAAAATACCTTGTGCCCAAGATAGCAGAGGCTTCATTCCAAACTTCCTGAATCTTTGTGTTTTCAGATAAATTGGGTACGTAAATGGGATAAATGGCACCATTATCATTAATGAACATGTTGACAAATCTGGGAGTTGCAGATTCTGATGTAGTGTTGATATCTACATCTTCAGATACTGTTTGTGCATACATTGGCAATGAGCAGAATAATGCAAATGCCAAACCGAAAAATAAATTTGTTCGTTTCATTTTACTTTTGGTTTAAAGGTTGATAATTTTTTGTCTCATGAGTACAAAGCAAAGGTAGAATTATTTATGGAAAAAGAACTGAACTTAAATTAATGATTTTCAATTCTATAGAATTTATGAACAATAGTTCATTGTATATTTTGTAGTAGTGAAATAAATACTGATAATATTATATGGTGTTTGGATTTAATCTTGTTTTATAGGATTGATCTATTGGCTAGCTTTATGTATGAGAAATATTTTTTTAAGATTAAATAGACTTAGTGTTGTGTAAGGTAAGCTAATGCGGATATTTAAGAATAGAAAAGTGTAGACAGATATATAACAATATCTAGCAATAATAAGATGAATGGAGAGTTGAGAGTTACTATGCAGCGTCATCATTTATTGTGCAGCCGACTCTCAACTTTCCATTTTCAATTCTCAACTTCTTACCATATTATTTCCGTTTCTCCGTTTGCTTTCAGATAATCGTTTGCACGGCTGAAGTGTTTGTTTCCGAAGAAACCATTGTAGGCAGAAAGGGGAGAGGGATGGGCAGAGCTAAGTACCAGATGCTTGTTGCGGTCGATGAAAGCTCCTTTTCGTTGAGCATAAGCTCCCCACAGGATAAATACAAGATGTTCCCGTTCTTCTGCCAGTGCGCGGATAGCGGCATCTGTAAAAGCTTCCCATCCACGATTCTGATGAGAGCCTGCCTGATGAGCGCGTACAGTCAGAGTGGCGTTGAGCAATAATACTCCTTGCTCAGCCCAGCGAGTCAGGTTTCCGGTAGTAGGAGCGTCTGTACCTATGTCTGCCTTTATTTCTTTAAAGATGTTGACCAAAGAAGGAGGGAAAGGTACTCCGTCGTTTACAGAGAAACAGAGCCCGTGTGCCTGGCCCGGTCCGTGGTACGGGTCTTGTCCGATGATTACTACCTTCACCTTGTCGAAAGGACAGAGGTTGAAGGCGTTGAAAATAAGTTTTCCCGGAGGGAAAATCTGATACTGGCTGTATTCACTTTTTACGAATTCCGTCAGTGTGCGAAAGTAATCTTTTTCAAATTCCGGCTGTAAGTGTGTTTTCCAGCTTTCTTCTATTTGTACGTTCATAGCAATTATATAAGGTGTATATCAAGTTCCTCACATTCTTTGCGCATATCTTCCGGCCAGATGCTGGCTTGTATTTCTCCGATATGAGCTTTGCGAAGGTAGAACATACACAAACGGGATTGACCGATACCGCCACCGATAGATAGTGGAAGTGTGTCGTCCATTAATCGTTTGTGGAAATAAAGTTTCAGTCTCTCTTCTTCGTTTTCTTCTTTGAGCTGGCGTTGTAGCGCTTCTCTGTCTACACGAACACCCATAGAGGATAGTTCGATGGAGCGTTGCAGTACATCATCCCAAAGTAAAAGGTCACCGTTCAGTCCGGGCAGGTTGTTCAGGCCGGTGGATGTGTAGTCATCATAGTCCGGTGCACGTCCGTCATGTTTTTTGCCGTCGCTTAGCTTGCAACCGATACCGATGATAAATACGGCACCGTATTTTTGGCAGATGGCATGCTCGCGGCATTTGGGTTCCAGGTTCGGATAGAGTTGGCGTAGTTCTTCCGAATGGATAAAATGTAATTTCTGGGGCAGACAAGGTTTGATCTGCGGATACATTTCATATACCATGTATTCTGTACGGATCATGGCAGCGTAGATACGATTTACGATCTCTTTCAGGAATTCTACGTTTCTGTCCTCGTTGGTGATGACACGTTCCCAGTCCCATTGGTCTACATAGAGCGAATGGAGGTTTCCGAGTTCTTCATCAGAACGGATGGCGTTCATGTCGGTATAGATACCGTATCCCGGTTCGATATTGTAATCGGCGAGAGTTAATCTTTTCCATTTGGCTAATGAATGAACGACTTCTGCTTGTGCGTCACCTAAATCCTTGATAGGGAATGAAACGGGACGTTCTATACCATTCAAATCGTCATTGATACCCATCCCTTTCAATACGAAAAGAGGGGCTGTCACGCGTCTGAGGCGTAATTCGGATGACAAGTTTAACTGGAAGAACTCTTTTATTTGTTTGATTCCCAACTCTGTTTGTTTTAAGTCGAGTAACGGTTTATAGTTCTTTGGTTTTATCAAGTAACTCATAGGATTGTTGATTGTTAATTGTCGGCAAAGATAGGAATAATATTGATATCTGTATTGGATAATCTCTAAAAGATTGTCAAATTGATAAAGTATATGCTCTAAAGCATTTCAAAATAACAGAATGTTAAGGGGCGATACTGACTTAAGAACTATAAAAAAAGATGAATCATTAGGAAGATGAGAAGATTTTTTATACTTTTGTCATCGCATTTAGGAAATGGCCCCGTAGCTTAGTGAATAGAGCGTCAGATTCCGGTGCATAGGTCTATTTTAGAGTAGGATTATAAGAGTATATTCCATTTGCTCAAAATAGAAACAAGAAAAAATAGTGCAAAAAATAACATAAGCACCTGTAGTTCAATGGATAGAATGGTAGATTCCGGTTCTACTGATTGGGGTTCGACTCCCCACGGGTGTACAAAGAAAACGCTAACTTTCAAAAGTTGGCGTTTGTTGTTTATGCACATTTTGCTGTATACCTTTACTTTTGCTGGTAAAAGTGGCTCATTTGTGTCACATAATAAAAGCAAATAATTATGGCAACAACATTTAAGGCAGTAGTATATGCTCATCATAAAAAAGAAGATGGTACATATAATGTGAAAATTCGTGTTACTCACAATCGGAAAAGGAAGCATGTAGCTACAAATATATTTGTTACTAAGGAAGATTTAACTCGTGGGTTGAAAATAAAATCTCAAAATGTTCTTGATAAATTAAAAACTGAAATAGATGGATACATGGCAATTGTATCTACTATTGGTGCATACCAAGCAAAAGAAATGAGCGTAGATGATATAATGAACTATATTGCTACTTATGAAGAAAGGAATAAACATTTTGAACTTGATTTTATTGATTTCTCACGAAAAGTAATAAAAGAAACATTTGAGGCTGGTAGAGATGGAACGGCTTTATCTTATGAAACTGCTATAAATTCACTGGTGCGTTTTTTGGGTGATGAGCATTTGCCTATAGCTGGAGTAACTGTGCAGTTGTTAGAGGATTATTGTACATGGCTAAAAAAACTACCCCCTAGAAAAAATAGAGAAAAAGGAGATAGAGCACCATCATTATATTTAGGTAATATACGTATTTTGCATAACAAAGCTAAGGATTTATATAATGATGAGGATGCAGGTATTATAAGGATACCATTATCTCCATTCAAAAAATTTAAAGTACCAAAGCCTCCTATTACTCGTAAACGTTCTATTACTATAGAACAACTACAGGCTATAATGTCTATTGGTGGGAAGTTCCCAAAAGGTTCGCGTGTTGAGCTTGCACGTGATGTCTTTTTGCTAAGTTTTGGGCTTATCGGTATGAATACTGTTGATTTATATAATTGTAATATAATCAGCCGTGATAGGATTACATACGATAGAACAAAAACACATACACGAAGAGCAGATAATGCGACAATCAGTATAAAGATAGAAAATGAGGTGCAGGCGTTAGTGAAGAAGTACAGAGATAAAACAGGGAAAAGAGTGTTTAATTTCTACCAACGATATGCCGACCACAATGTTTTTAATGCTAATGTTAATAAAGGGCTTAAGAAAATTGGTGAGATGGATGGTGTTAAAATTAATGATTTGGAGTTTTACGCAGCCCGCCATACATGGGCTACACTTGCAAGGAATAAGGCAGATGTTGACAAAGCAACTATACATGAAGCGTTGAATCATGTAGACGAACAGATGCGCATAACTGATATATACATAGATAAAGACTATAGCAGGCAAGATGCCGCCAATAGAAAAGTACTTGATTTGGTTAGTTTTAAATGCCCCGAATGAGGGGCATTATTTTTTATCAAACATTCCACCCTTGCCAGTAAGCAGCCATTTGGCATTAATACGATATTCCGTAATCAATGGTATAAGCCAAAATAACTGTAACAATGATGCTTGATAATCGCTTTCTTGCCTATAATATACACGTTTATCAATACCAGCTAAAGTGCAGTATGTTTGCTTTCCTCTGATAGTTTTATTTTCTATGAGGAAATTAACAGCCTCATAAAAACGGCTTGTAACCTCTACATTAATGGGATGCTGCATAGCATATTTTTTTTATATCCTCTAAATCATTTTTTAATGCTATCAAAGCGGCTGTTTCCTTATCTTCGGTGATGGCATTGTCTATAGCTATTTCGATGTTAAGTATGGCTTTGTTTATATTATCCGTAGGCAGTATCCCAGACGTATAGCTCACAAATGCCTGTTTTATTGCATCAATAACTAATCTATTATAGTCCATATTATTTAGGTTTTTTAGTTACTCCTTTTATTGTTAATTTATAATCGCAGTGGCACATTAAGCAACCCCTGCACCCGTTTGGGCAGCACTTTTTCCTTTTAGCTCGTTTTGTAATTGCTCAATTTGTTGCCTTAAAGCTCCATTCTCTCTATTAAGACGTTGTATTTCCTCATCTTTGCTTTCTATTATTGCATCCTTATCTTTAACTACGCTTGCCGGATATATTACCCCCTCACTTATCATTTTAAGTACTTGCTCTGCAAAAGCATTAGCCCCAATATCTACAACATTTTTAGTCGTATTTATTTTGGCGTTCATATCCTCTAACATCATTTCTCCTTGATTTGTAATTAACCAAGCTGGGTTTAATCCAAACTCTTTACTCCATATTGCGGCAGTACGTTTACCGAACGGTCTACCTTTTAACAGCTTTTGCACTACTTGCTGGGTTGTTCCTACACGTTCTGCAATTTGAACTTGCGTCAAGCCTTTTTCTTTAAAAAAAATCTTTAGGCGTTCACCTACTGTATTCTCTTGTGACATAAGCAATTATGATTAAATATGTTTTTTTACAGCAAAAATACTTCTAAAATAGTCGTATTTTATTTGGAAATACGACTAAAAAAGATGTATATTTGTGACGTTATAAGGTTATAACGAAACAAAGATAGACAAAAACAGTAGTAATAACATATTAAAATACAGCAAAAATGGAAAATATGACCGCTGGGGACTATCCAACCCCCCAAACATTTGCAGAGGTGTACAAAGCTATACCTAATGTGGTTAAAGCTCCCAAATCTGCATTTATCGAAGAGATTGCAGAATTGTGCTTATGCAGTACGCAAACAGTGAGAATGTGGATACAGGGAGTACAACGTCCCGATGCTCTAAAACAAAAGCTCATTAGTGAAAAATTAGGCATTGCGCCCGAAACTTTATTTCCAACAGACGTATGAAAGCAATAGAATTTTATACAACCCCCGAAGGTGAGGTAACACTACGGGCAGTAGGTGAAGCTGAAAGACAGCTAAAGGATACTGATACGGAGTTTATACAGGAGTTTTTGGCTGTATTACGTGAGTATTATCCAGCAGCTTATGATGCTCTGATGGAGATTTACAGTGTAAACTTACATAATAAACGGTACAGGGATTTTCTTGCTGTACGCAGATTTATTAAATGCAACTTGGGCTTGTATGATAATACTATTGATATAACAGAAGATTGGAAATTCAATTTTGAGTTTGTGAGTTGCCCATTGAGGGGCGAATGTAAGTACGATGGGGTATTATGCCAACCAAAATTTAACACAACGCTTACTGATAGGCAATTAGAGGTTATGCAGATGTGCTATGAGGGTAAAAAAGATGAGGAGATAGCAGATAAATTATTTATCTCAATTAATACTGTAGCAAACCACAGGAAAGCGGCTTTTATAAAACTGGGAGTACATAATATGGGTGAGTTTAACAGATACGCAAGCGAAAACAAAATCTTTAAATAAAATAGTATGAGAGAATTAAATGGGAAAGAGGCAGTAGCATGTTTGGCTGTATTACTTGCAATAATACTCATTGTTGGAGATGGCAACAGCTTGCATAATACTATGATAGGTGTGGTTATTGGCATTTGTACTATTGTTTACCAACAAATAGCTATGCGTAGAAAAGAGGGGGAATAGCATGGAGAATGAGCTTTATAAAATACGTGATTTTCTTACTGGGGTAGCGGAAGCTGGAGCTGCACGATTCCAAAAAGATTTAGACCCCAAATCAGACAGGTTAACGCAAAGGCAGGCTTTTTCCTTTTTCAAAGTAAGAGATACACAATTTGGTGGCGAGTTTACGCATGGTGAGGCATGGGTACGAGCAATGACAAAAGCAGGGCATTTGCATCCAGTGAGAATAGGGAAAGCGGCAAACAGCCCAATATACTACAGCAAAGCTGAATTGATAGCATTACGGGTTGCATGTGATGCGGAAGAAAAGCAGATTTTCAAAGGTACTAATCTTTAAATACAAGAATATGGTTATCAAATTTTTACGATTGAAAATGTTGAACTTTAAAGGCTCAAGAGGTGAGCGTACAATAGAGTTTAACGATACTGTAACTCTCATACTGGGAGCTAACAGGACAGGGAAAACAACTATTGCGGATGCAGTGCAATGGGTGCTATTTGGCAAGAATAGTGAGGGCAAAAGTGATTTTGGAATAAAGACACGTGATGAAAAGGGGGTTGTTATCCCCGAAATAGACCACGAAGTTACATTAACGCTTACAGCCGATGGCAGGGAGATTGAGCTAAAACGTTGCTGGGCTGAAAAATGGAGTAAGCCAAAGAAACAGGATGAAAAAGTTCTTACTGGGCACTCTGCATCTTACTTTATTGATGGTAACAAGTTTACAGAAACAGACTATATAGCTTATATAGAAAGCCTGTGTAGTGAATCTCTTTTTAGGGCTATTACTAATCCCGAATACTTTCCAAAGTTAACCCCTGATAAACAACGTGCATTGCTTACTAAAATGGTTGGTGAGGTGAGTGAGGCAAGTGTAGCAGATGGCAATGAGGGGTTTACCGCTATGTTACAGGAGATGAACGGGCAAAAAATAGAGGAGTATAACAAACAGCTATCTTATAGGAAAACAAAGATAAATGAGGAGCTGGAGCGTATACCAGTGCGTATATCAGAGCAAGAGAGTGAGATAACTAAGTTAATCCCCGAATTTGTAAACTGGGGAAAGATAGAGCAGGATATAACGGCTACTGATGCAGCCATTGAACGAATTATTGAGGAAATAGCCGATAATTCCAAAACTGTAGATAGCGATTATGATGTAAAAGCACAGGAGAGAACCGCTATAAACTCTCTTAGAGCAGAGGTGCAAGATATTGAGTTTAAAGCACAGAGGGCTTTTACTACAGCAAATCAAGAAAAGGAAAAAACTATCAGCAGTGCCAAACATGAATTAAACTCTATCACTGATGAGATTAAAAGCCTTAACTCACGTAAGGGGATGGCGGAAACTACTTTGGTGCAGATTGAGGAAAAAAAGAAAGACTTTAGAAAACGTTGGAGTGAGACTGACACTTTAGAATTTACTGTTGATGAATCGGAGTTTATTTGCCCGACATGTAAGCGTAGGTTTGATGATGCAGACGTACAGAAAACAATTGAAAAGATGAGGGATACCTTTAACACTAATAAGGCATCAACATTGGAGAAATTGCAGACAGAGGCAGATAACATTAAAAAGCAGATTTTTGAAACAGAAGCTACAATAAAGAGCTACACCGATAAAATAGCAGAGCTGGAGGTTAGAATACCAGCAGCTAAAGAGGCTTTAGATAAGGCGCAGGGTATTGTAGTACAAACCGTTGATGAACGGCTCTCTCAAAATGAAAACTACACCTCTCTTAAAGATGAAATTATTAAGCGTACAGAGGAGTTAAACAAACCTGTAGAGCCTACAGATGAGGAGAAGCAAGCCGAGGAGATAGCCCGAAACCTAAACTCTGATAGATTAACGTTGCAGAAAAAACGGGATGAGCTGAAAAAACAACTGGACGTGCGGGATATTGTTGCTAAAAAGCGTGAGCGTATAACAGAGTTGCAAGAGGAAGAAAAAACGCTCAATACCCAATTATCAGAGCTTGAAAGCAAAGAAGAGATTGCTAAGGAGTTTACGAAAGCAATCATTACCGAGCTGGAGAGTAAAGTAAATGCTCTGTTTACAAACGTGCGTTTTACAATGTTTGAGCATAAGTTAAACGGTGCTCTTAAACCGACATGCGAGTGTTCTGTAGGTGGTGTGCCTTATAGCGACTTAAATAATGCCGATAAAATTAATGCCGGAATAGATATAATCAATGCAATTTGTAGCTACAACAACGTATATGCTCCCTGCTTTATTGATAACGCAGAAAGCATTAATGATGTACTTCCGATGAAGAGCCAGGCAATACACCTTATTGTAAGTAGAGATAAACAATTAACAGTAATCAAGTAACTATTAAAGAAATGGGAACACTTCAAGAAAACGGCACACAGCAGGCGGTTACTACACAGCCAGCGAGCCAAAACACTACTGTAATCAAGCGTATGCAAGAGGAGACAGTAAACAATGTAATGGAAAGGGTGGCAGCTATGCAAGAAGCTGGAGAATTGGTATTACCAAAGCAATACCATGCAGGAAACGCATTAAAACAGGCATGGTTGTACTTGCAGACAATCGAAACAAGTGATAAAAAGCCTGCTATAGAAGTATGTACAAAAGAGAGTATTTGTAACTGCTTGCTACAAATGGTAATCTATGGGCAAAACGTGGGTAAAAATCAATGCTATTTTATCCCTTGTGGTAAAGAACTTACATACTGGGAGGATTACAGAGGTAAGTATATGCGTGCAAAGAGAGATACCGAAATTGCGGAGATACACCCACAGGTGGTTTACGAGAAAGACAATTTTGTGTATACTGTAGATGAGTTTGGAGAATACCAGCTCGTTAAGCATGAAACATCTATTGATAACATTGATATAACCAAAATCAAAGCAGCTTATGCGGTGGTAGTTAACAAGGATGGTCAAAAGCATATTGAGGTAATGACTATGCAGCAGGTACGCAAAGCATGGGGGCAAGGAGGAGCAAAAGGCAACAGTGGAGCACATGTTAATTTTACCGACCAAATGTGCAAGAAAACGATTATTTCACGTGCCTGCAAGATTGCACTGGATAGCTCTACGGATGGAGAAGATGAATCTGATATGCTAAGACCGGATGAGGTGGCACAACAACGTGCACAGGCTCAATTATCTGTAAAATCAGATTTGGCTGTAGATGCGCAAGATGTGCAGTTTGAAACGGTTGTAGGCAATAATGCTGCACAGGCAAAGCAAGAAGAGCAGCCAACAGCTCCACAGCCACAAGCTAAACAGCCGGAGCAACCCAAAACAAATACTTGTCCCCTTTAAAATCACAAAACAATGGAACTGAAAATTTTAGGTAGTAGTAGCAAAGGCAATGGCTATGTGTTAGAGGCTAAAAATGAGGCTCTGATAATAGAGGCTGGCGTTAAATTGCTGGAGGCAAAAAAGGCTATTGGTTTTAATATTTCTAAAGTGGTTGGTTGCATTGTTACCCACCAGCACAATGACCATGCCGGATATGTACAGGAGTACACAAAAGCAGGTGTTGTTGTGCTGGCTCTAAGCTCGGTTATTGAATCCAAGAAACTTACACGGAATTACAAAGCTATTGAAATTGGTAAGGGGTACGTATTGGGAAATTTTAAAGTATTTCCTTTTGAGGTAATGCACGATGTGCCATGTGTAGGCTATTTAATCGAACATCCCGAATGTGGTAAAGTGCTATTTGTTACTGATACCTACGCAATGCAATACAGATTTACGGGTGTAACTCATTGGCTTATTGAGGCAAATTATGCTGATGATATACTAACAGAAAACATACTGGAGGGTAGAATACCGCAAGCTATGAGGAAGAGATTGCTAACAAGTCACATGGAGATTGACAACACAAAGGAGGTATTGATAAGTAGTGATTTAAGTAAGACACGAAATATTGTGTTAATACATCTTTCGGATGGCAATAGTGATGAGAGGAGATTTATAGCGGAGTGCAAAGCTGCAACAGGCAAATGCGTTGTAGCTGCTAATGCTGGGATGGTTATAAACTTTGGTGTAGTACCATTATGAGAATCATTACGGAGAGAAACGCACAGCTCATAGAGGAAGTAATGCAGGGAGAGATAACGGAGCTGAAAAACGGAGGTTCTAAGAGCCTACGAGTACAAAACAAAATAAGGCTTATGCAGATGGCGTTAAGCGAGTTACAAACTAATAAGATTAGTAAAAATGGAAGAATTAAAAATTAACAAAGCAACGGTGATTCATTGCTTTAACAATGCAAGTGAGGAAACAAAAGATGCTTTAAAGCACCTGTTCGGAGAAAAGGTATTTGAGTTCGATTACACCAGTATTAAAACCTTTGAGGATGCGTGTAATAGGATGTGGATAAGTGCAGGCACTTTATCTGCTGTAGGTAATCATTGCGATAGAGCCTTTAAGCAGGCAAATGCTCTGTATAAACTGATGATTATACAGGACGCTATCAATGATGGGCATCCGCTGGATGAGGATGGTGATGAATGGTATCCATATTGGGTATTATACAGTAAAGAAGAAATTGTAGAAATGGGAGAAGATAAGCGCAAAGCTAACGGTATAAAACTCCTCTCGTGTGTTAGTGCGAATACTTCGGAGGGTGCGGGAGTACGTGGAGCGGTTGCGAATACTCGTGGTGCGAATACGAATACGTATTATGGGTTTCCCTTGTGCTTTGGAAGTAAGGAAAAGGCTTTGTATGCTGGAAAACAGTTTGAAAGTTTGTATTTAGAGTATTACGGGTTAAAGTTACAGGAGGGTGAGAAATGATGCACACATGGTTTGAAGTAAAGATACGCTATGAGAAAGTTGTAGAGAACGGTATGCAGAAAAAAGTTACAGAGCCATATCTTTTTGATGCTCTTAGTTTTACTGAAAGTGAGGGAAAATGTATCCAAGAAATGACACCGTTTATAAGCGGTGAGTTTACGGTATCAGATATAAAGCGTGCCAAATACTCGGAAATATTTTTCTCTGATGAAGAGGCAGCAGACCGTTGGTTTAGGTGTAAGCTCATTTTTATAACTCTTGATGAAAAGAGTGGTGCAGAGAAAAAGACATCCACCCAGATATTAGTGCAGGCTGCTGATTTGAGAGACGCAGTTAAAAAACTGGATGAGGGTATGAAAGGTACAATGGCTGATTATCAAATTGGCTCTGTATCTGAAACACCAATCATGGACGTTTACCCCTACGAGGCTGACAAAAAGCCGACAACAGAGAAAAAAGAGTAATACATAGAAATTACCACTGTGCTACTGAAAGTGGCACAGTGGGATTTAAAATACGTTTGCCACATGAAAGGTTGGATAAAGATACATAGAAATTTGATAAACTGGGAGTGGTTTGATTACCCCGAAATGCTAAAATTATGGCTGTACCTGCTGATGATGGCTAATACTGATGATGGGTATAAATGGCATGGCATAGCATTGGAACGTGGGCAGCTTGTTACCAGTTTACCCGAATTGGAAAAGAAAACAGGCTTTACAGTGCAGCAAATAAGGACATGTTTAAAAAGGTTATGCTCAACAGGTGAGATAACGGTTGAATCAACAAATAAATACCGGATTATAACGATTTGCAGCTATAGGGATTACCAAATATTAGAGGATGAGAAACCTACAGCAAAAGTGCTGGAGCAAACAAATGTTAAAACAGACAAATCAACAGGCAAAAATAGTAAGGTAAGTGATTGTAATTTAGATGGTTGCGGAAGTTTGTTTAATGATGAGCAACAGGCAAATCAACAGGCTACGCAACAGCCACAGCAACAGGCAAATAACAGCATTCAAGAAGAATATAATATATATACTAATAACAATATAGATAATAATAACATGTGTATTTCTAAAGATACTTCTGTGAATTTGGAAAATTCACTTTTAGAGAGTGGTAAACCCTCATTTACTAAAGCTGATTTAGAAAAAATGTTTGAGGATTTTAGAGTAGCATATAAAGGTAGAAAAAGGAGCTTTAAACTTGAATTTGAAAACTTTGTAAAGAAAAACAAAGAGTGGAGAGAAATAGTACCAAAACTGATGCCTGCATTGGTGAAAATGGAAGAGTGGAGGATTGCAGCAAAAAAAGCTGGGAAATTTGTGCCGGAGTATGCTATGTTGCAAACATGGATTAATCAGAGCCGTTGGGAGGTTGAGTATGAGGATATACAGGTAGAGGAAACCCCAGTAGGAGTAAATAAGGGAGAGTATGGTGTAGGATTTGGAGGAATTGATTATTAAGGTAGAAAGCATGGAACCGGAATTACTAAAGAGGATAGTTGAGCAAATTGATAAGGATGCCCAAAAGGACAGAGAGCATTTTGAGGATTTGACAAATAATGCCGTGTTTAATCAACATGCAGAGCTGGTGGTAAAGATAGCTAATATGCTACTGGCTCCTCAAAGGAGAAAGTTTGTGGTAGATGATAGAAATACGATGGTATTGTATTTTTTGCTCTATTACTTTAATGATTGCCCATTGGCAGAACAGGTATTTAAAGGCAAAGGTTATAAATTGCATAAGAATCTACTGATACAAGGAGCTGTCGGTACTGGGAAAACGCTCATAATGCAAATCTTTGCAGAGTACCTACGGTATACTAGGAATCCAAAGCAGTTTTATAATCTCTCCGTAACACAGATGGTTAACTACTATACAATACATAACAATCTTGATAGGTACACTTACAATGAGGAGAGTAGTGTAGGCTTTAAATGTAATCCGGAGAATATTTGCCTAAATGATATTGGCATTGGTAGTAAATCTCATTTCGGTATGGATACCAAGTTACTAACGAATGAGTTTTTACATGCTCGCAATGAAGTGTGGGTACACTATAAAAAAAGTGCTCACTTAACCACAAACCTAACTACTCAACAACTCACAGAAGAGTTTAAAGATAATTTTGGGAGATTGGTAGATAGGTTTAAAACATACAATGTAATTGAATTAAATGGAGAAAGTAGGAGGTAAACAATGGAAGATTTAGTAAAACTGGTAAAAGAAATGCGTGAGGCTCAAAAGGAGTACTTCCGCACACGTGATAAATCAATGCTGCAACGGAGTAAAGAACTGGAAAAGGCGGTAGATAAATACATATCAGAGTATAACCAGCCAAAGCAAACCAGCATGTTCTAAGAATTAAGCCTTTGTCACGGTTTTTGACTGTTTGGATGTGTAATTTATCGAATAAGAATAGAAAATCGTTTGTCGGGGCTGAAACCAGCGAAAAAAGGAGTAATAACACTAATATTTGATGTGATGGAAAAGGATTTAAACAAATTGGCAGCAGATGCACATGCTAATGCTGTTGAAAAAGGATTTTGGGATACCAAGCCCAGTAATGAGCATTTTATATGCCTTGTTATCTGTGAACTATCAGAGGCTATAGAAGCGGACAGAAAGGGGAGAAGAGCCGATGTAGAGAGTTATAAACTCTTATCTAAGGCAAGTATAGAGAGAACAGGAAACATAGAGTATTTTAACAAAGTTGCTTTCTGCCATAAGATAAAAGATTCTGTTGAGGATGAACTTGCAGATGCTTTTATACGGTTACTGGACTTGGCAGGAGCAAACAACTACAATCTCAATAGATTCTGTTTGCAGCATGTGGTAACGGCTCGTAAAACATTCACAGAGAACATCTACGCTATTATCAAAGACATAATGAACTACAAATACTCAAAGGAGGAGCAAATTAATTATGCCATGCACCAAATACGTAGGTTATCCGAGATTTTGAAAATAGACCTCTTTTGGCATATTGAGCAAAAAATGGCTTACAATCGGCTAAGGGAGCATAAGCACGGTAAGGGATATTAAAAAATAAAAGCGTGACTATAGTTCACGTATTAGGAGATTGGTATTATGAAAAAAGACAACGGTAAAAAGCTGGTGGTACTGATGTTAAGCCAAGCATTTTTAAAGGGACATAGTAAAGCTGGAAAGCTAAACTATTTTGTGCAACAGCTCACAAATGCTTTGCATGGATACTCTGAACATGAGATACAGTTACCAGATGGTGAGAGTATTGTAGTGAGAGGGAAAAAACTGCATACCATACGTGAAAACTATGAGTACTGGAAAGAAAAAGCATCCAAAATTAATGCTGGAGAGATGGAGCTTAGTATACGTGTATGGAGTGGAAAGCCATATAAAAGCCAGCAAGTAGAGGTTGCACGGTTATCGCATGTGAATATACAACTCGTAGAGATGAGCTATAGTACAGAGGATGCCCAGCCTATAGTTTATGTTGATAACGTTCTAAAGCCCGATATAGCAGAGGAGATGGCTAAAAATGACGGGTTGCAACTGGGGGATTGGACGGAGTGGTTTTTTAAGAAAACAAATACTTTCCGAGGTGTGATACTGCATTTTACAGACTTCAAATATTGATGTTATGGATGTACAGGAGCAATGGGAAACAATAGCTGGTTACAATGGCTTGTACGAGGTCAGTAATATGGGAAATGTACGCAAAAAAGGGCAAATAAAGTTGCTTAAAATATGTACTGGCTACGGTATGAGGAGGGTTGTATTACGTGCTGGAGATGATTTTCATTTAGTGGCTATTGCTAAACTCGTACTGGAGGCATTTGTAGGAGAGATGCCGGAGGGCATGAAACCTAACTGTATTGATGGCAATTACGAGAATTTATGTTTGACTAACCTGTGCTGGGTCGAGAGGCGTAAACGCAAATATACTAAAGCTAAAAAGGTGAATGTTAGGCATATAATTACCAAAGAGGAATTACAAAAACATAGCAAGTATATAACTAAAAGGCAATAGTATGAAAATAGCAAAAGATAAGATACTGCATTTTGCGGTGAATATGCTTGTGAGTTATGTAACCGCAATAGTGGTGTACATCTACACTACCGATGTAGTGTGTGCCGCAAATGCTGGCTTTTTCCATGCGGCAGGTATGAGTACAGGCAAAGAGTATGGAGATAGTAAGGCTGCTGGGAATCATTGGTGCTGGTGGGATATATTGGCGGATTTCATGGGCAACATATTTGGGATGATTTTATTTAGTGTAACAATTTATTTAATAAAGATATGGATAGTATAAATGCAACCAAGAGAACGGACATTTACCAAGTAGACCCCCGTAATGTGGTGGTAGTGGAAAACTTTAATGTGCGTAGAGATTTTGATATTGAGGAGCTTAAAGAGCAGATTAAGGCAAAAGGCGTGCTTAATCCTATTACGGTTATCCCATTTAAGGATGAGAACGGAGTAGAGAAGTATAGGCTGGTTGATGGTGAGCGCAGATTACGTGCAACGCTGGCAGCTATTGAGGATGGTGCAGAGATAGCACGCATTAAGGCTATATATCTCAACCGAGCAACTAAAGAGGAGGATTTGCTAATAGAGCAAATGATGCGTAACGAGGGCAAGAACTTTACCGAGTATGAGTGTGCTATCATGTTTTTGCGCTTTAAGGAAAACTTTGGATACACACAGGCAGAGATTGCAAGCAAGTTTAAGAAAAGCACAGCCTTTGTTAGCCGTTGCCTCTCATTAATGGAACTTGCACCCGAAATACAGGAGAAATTAGGGAATAATGAGATTTCGGTAAAGGCAGTAAGGGATATTGTAGCCAATGTTGGAGAGGATGAAAACAAGCAAGTAGAGGCTGTAAATACGGCTGTAGAGAGTGCTAAACAGCGTGGCGAGAAAACAGCAACCAACAGAGATGTAGATGCTGATGTAAAAGTGCGGAAAGATGCGCAAAAGGTTAAAAAGGTACTGCAAAATGTATGGGCTACAATGGAGGCAGCAGGTAGTGAGGTTGATTACATTAAGTTACCTGATTTGATAGCAGCACTGGAAGAGAAAGGGAACATTGAGGAAGCTATTAAAAACGTACTGGGACTATGAGAAATAATGTAGAGGTTTTGGCGGAAGATGCAAAGCGTTATGCAGAGTTGCATTTAGCTATGCAGAGAGGTTGGGACGTTTATTTCAGTAAGCGAGATGGTAGTTTTGAGAGAAAGGAGGTTAGTAATGATTGATATTTTTGAAGCAGTTAATAAATCATTTAAAGAATCTGATGATTACTACGGAGAGGGTGAAATAGTTAAAATATCAGTTTGCCCGAATATTGAAAATACCCCCAATGTATATGCACGATTTAAAGGCTGTGTAAGGGCTGTTGTTGAATCTTCAACAGGTGAAACAGGTTGTTGCTATATCAAAAAAGAGGGCAGTTTAAATCCTGTTGTTTGTTATGCGCATAATTCCGCAAAATGGGTTGAATATGATGGTTATTTTGTTGCTGTAGATTATAAAGCCAGTTGCGGAAATAGTAAGCCGGATATTATAGTTAAGCAGTTGCCGGATGGCGGTTATGATGTGCATTATGGTGATAAACGTACTGGGTTACTTAGTTATGATGAGATGCTGGGGCTGGTATCCAGTATAGCAATGCCGGAATGTAGACCGTGTTTGCAGTGGTTACACAATGAGGAGTGGCACAAGAACTGGGAGCAACAGTATGAGCGTGATAAACAAAATAATAAGCTGGAGAGCTGGCAAAAACAACTGATAGTAAAAGCTGGTAGCCATGAGATTTGCCCTACGGAACAAAAGTAAACTAATTAAAGCCTTTGGAGAGCCTTTTTACTGTGAGCTGATAAAATGCCTAACCAATCATTTTAAATGCAATACTGCAATAGAAAGATACCAAATAGAGGGTTTAGACTACCAAATAATAAACGTACCAAGCGAGCAAGATACTGAAAAGATTTTCCAGTTTGTGATAACTGGGCAAATGTATGATGTATTGAGGCTGGCGTACTACAAAACAACAGATAGCGTATGAAATGCCATTATGTGTATGATGATGTATCAAAACAAAAAGTACTGATACCCGGCTGTTGGGAGGTGGTAAGGAGTGATGATATAAGCCGATGCACCTGTAATGCTAATGATGATTTAACCTACTCTCAGTTTGAGAGGCAGCAATTTAATAAAGAGCTGGATAAGCGCAATGAAATAATCAAAGAGCAACGCAAGGATATTGCATATTTAAAATCAGAACTTGATAGGCATATTGAAATGTTGGAGAAGAAAAATAACAAAATTGGTAATGGATGAACATAAACATAATGTGATTGAATGCAAGGAGCTTGCAGACACATGGATAGAAGAGTGTAAAGCTGAATGTAAAGAGGGATGGTTTTTTAAAAGCTCATTACACAACTACGATAAGAGACGGTGTTTTAAGCCCAAAACATACTGGAATAGGATACGTAGTAACCCCGAATAGCAAGGGGTAATGCCTACAGGATGTATGTAATGTATAATATCTAAATAAATAATACTATGGTGATTTTGGAGATAATAGGCTTTATCATTTTGGCAGTAATTGTATCTATAGTTCCTTTTGCTGTACACTTGTTAGCTTTGGCAATAATTGATGATGCCGTAAATGATGAACCCAAACAGGATGAGCTTAAAAGAGGTGCATTGTGCTTCAATATAAAAGCGGATGCTCCGAGTATTGAGCAAATAAGGCAATTATGTACTGTAAAGCGCAATGGGAAGGATGTGCTAAATGTGCGTATGGTATGTGCGATGCTTGGTATAAAGAGGATTCCAAGAAAAGACAAGAAGAGTATTAAACGGTTAATTCGAATGTAATGGCACAGGAAAAAATAGGTAACGAGTGGATGCAGCAAGCTAAAGATTATGCCAAAGCAGAAAAGGAACTCAAAATTGATAAATGGGTAATTATAACCTATTACCGAATAAAAGAGAACGGAGAACATGAGGCAATATTTAAGTATGATTTACCCCGTGATATTTGGCAAAAATGGATATGGGTGATTAATTGGAGAGGTGCATTTTTAACCTGTAAATATCCACGTGGAGGTGTGTTTAATACCTTATATTTTTATGATAAGCATAGTGGTGAAAGCCTTGATATAACAGGTTGTTTGAATAGGCTTATATCCGCTAAGGCACAAGTGACAAAGGTGCAGAGAGCAATTGCCAACTATGTTGCATGGAATCGGGAAAATAATATGTTTTTTGATGAGACTACCGATGAGCAACTGGTTTTTACCCGTAAGAAATTAGCTGTTAAAATAGCTAATGTGGAAGAGGCAGAGGAGCGTTTAAAATTAAAAGTTGAAAGGAGACAAAATGAGCAGCGAAAACTTTAAAAGGCTAATACGTAGTTTGCGTACTGGAGAATATAAGAAAATGCCTGTTTATCAAATGATGGGCAAAAAAGTGCAGAATAAAGATAAAAGTAAGCATCATGGAAACAAAAAAGGATAAAATATTAGAGAAGTTACGTAAGCTGATGAATTTAAAGGAATCGGCTACAGCATTGGGTAATGAGGGAGAGGCAAACGCAGCCGCAGCAGGGATAACACGTTTGTTGATGGAGTATAACCTTACTGAAAATGATATACCAGAGCAGGAGAAGTTAGAGAACCCGATTGTATCAGAGGAAATACCATTTAAAACGGAAATAAGTGGTAGCTGGTATGGTGACCTCATATTAGTAGTTTGTGAGTATAACATGTGCCGTTGCCTTATTATCAGCAAATACAACAATGGGAGGAGAAAGCGCAGTGAGTTTGAGATAATAGGGAGAAAAAAGAACGTAGAAGTAGTTTTGTATCTAATCTCCTTTTTATCTCACCAGTTCATAACTATTGGCAAACGTGATTATGCGGAGTATAAGCATGATTGTGTCTGGAAATATGGCACATATCCCAAAAGCCTTGTGATGTATTTAAAATCATTTCTATATGGCTGTGTTGTAGGACTTACAAATAAGTTAGAGGAGGGCAAAAAAGTACTGGAAAAGGAAACTAATATTACAGCTCTTGTACGTACCACAAAAAGCGAAATAGATGATTTCCTTAAAGGTGAGAAAATAGGTAAAGCAAGGGAGTCAAAGTCGGAAATAGATGCTTTATGCGCTATGAAAGGTGTCGAGGTCGGCAGAAATGTAGAAATCTGTAAAGGTATCCATGCAGAGACGGTTAGTGAAGATTTGAGGTTGCGATAATTAAAGTAAGAGGCAATGAGCGATGATGTTGATAAATATATAGGCAAAAACGAGTTGGATAAAATGCCTATCGAAAAAGTAAATATTTGTAGGAAAATAATCTCTACTTATCAAGGTGTAGGGGAGGATAATACAATGTTACTTTCTGCAATAACAGTGTATAAACGGCTTTATCCTAAAATAAGAGGTTTACCTACAAGGCAGCAACTTGATATAGTACATGAGGTAACAATGATTGCCTATGATGCAAGAACAAAAGCATTTGAACACATGATTAACTATAATCCAAAAGAAGAAACAAGATGAGTAAAGATATAGATTGCCCTTATTGCGGACATCCGCAAGATATAGACCATGATGATGGTAATGGTTATGAGGAAGGAGTATTGCACCAGCAAGAGTGTGGATTATGTGGAAAAACGTTTGCGTTCCAAACAGAGGTGAGCTATTATTATACAGCTTTTAAAGCGGACTGTCTAAATGGTAGTGCACATAAATGGGAGCTTACTGTTACTCGACCTAAATGTTGCTCTAAAATGGAGGGTAGTATGTGTGGAGAGCGTAGGGAGTTAACTGAGGAGGAACGCAAACAATACGGTGTGGAGACTTTACAGGAGTATAATGCAAGATTAGAAAGTGAGAGAAATGAGTAATAAATAAGTTTCTAAAAATAGATTTAAATTGATACGTTATGAAATCAGAAAAGGCAAAAATATATATCATGGAACATGCTGAAAAGGATGGGGATACATGCCAGTATTACATACATGAATCGGAGGCGTTTGAGGCTGTAGATATAGCAGAGAGAGAGATAAAACAAAGTGCTATTGAGGCATATAAATGTGCTTGTATATGGAGAAAAAAAGATAAATGTAGCTTGGTAACTAATGGAGATACATTTGTGAAATGCAAAGTAGGGTTGTATCCCGATTGCAAAAAGTTTATAGAATCAATGGAAAAACAGCCTAAAAAGTAAGCATCTATGAGTAAAAAAGTAATTCCAAGATATTATAAGTGTTCCCTTGATGGCGGGCACTGGTGGAGCACTTTTGCTACATCTACTGGGCAAGCGAAACAAGATTATATACGCATGTTAGACGGCTGTGCAGATGATTGCTTTCTATCCATAATGTGTCGTGTAGATAGCCCTAAAACAACGCAGGCATTTAAAGATAATGCTAACTACAGGGGTATTCCTTTTGCTTATGTTGGGATGAATGTTAAAGTAGGCGGTGATAAGGGGGTAATAGTTGGGCACAACAGTAGTGCTAATCTTGATGTGTATTTCTTGGAGGGTGATAATAAAGGGCAAAAATTGAATTGCCACCCAAACTGGAAAATACAATACTTTAGTAAGAAATGGAAATTAATCAAAGAATTTAATTAATAGAAAGGGGGTAAATATGGCACTTACAGATGAAAGCATTATGCCTTTTGGTAAACATAAAGGCAAGGAAATGGCAAATGTTCCGGCATCATATCTATTATGGATTTATGATGAGTGGACGCTTCCAAATCCACGTTTTGGCTTTGTACATCAAGAAGTAAAAGCGTACATAGAGGAAAATTTGGATGTACTGAAAAAAGAAGTAAAATCATAATACGGTAATAATGAATGAATTGGAACTGAAAATAACGGAAATATTGGGACGTGCTGCACTTGATAATGATATGCAAGTTCCCGAAGATGTGCAACGGTTGGCAAAAGCCACGAGGTATTTGGCAACGCAGTTGAGGATAGCACTTTGCGAAAGTGATGGCGATGCAAGTGGCTCTTGGGAGATATTGAGAAAGACAACTGAAATATTATCATAATAAAATAGTAATGAGCAAAGAAGAAGCTATACAAGCAATGAAAGAGGGTAAGAAGGTTACGCACCGTTTCTTTTCCTCTGACGAATGGATGACTATTGAAAACGGATTTCTTCTTTTAGAAGATGGTGTACGTATCTCTTTGGAAGATTTCTTCAATTTTCGCAGTGATAGTCTTTGGGATAATGGATATGAATTGTATAACCCCTCATAACAAATTAAAAATGAAGAAATTAAGTAGATGGCTATACCGGTTCTTGCCTGTGTATATTCCAAACAAGAGAGCCTATAGCCCTAAGCTGCATCTTGCAATTTGGTGCTGTGTTGATTGCAAAAAATCAAGCAAGCTATGGGTGGTGCTGAAAGGTATACGTATCACATTGAGAAAGAATAATAATCCTATTTGGGTGATAAAGAAAGGCGAGATATGAGCTACTGGGTTTATAACAAGAAAAGGGTGATTTGTTACCCAATGCAGTACTTTAGGTGCGCTATCTTGCCATATATAACGATGCGGATAGATACCGATAATTTCAGTGCAAAAAGCCTTAGATTTAGTTTAAGGTGGTTGCATTTTGGGTACAGTATTAACATAAGAATTGGAAAGGAGACAAGAGGTTGAAAACAGTAAAAGAGGTAAAAGAGGCTAAAAGCAAGCTGGAGCAATCAATAGCAATGCTTATTACCAAGTTTGAGCAAGAGAATGATGTAGAGGTATCTGATATAACGATGGATAAAATAGGCATTTGTAATGGTGTATCATTAAATGCAGAGTGTATAACGATTAAGACAACAGTAGAGGTATGAAACTATTATTTTATGATTTAGAAACGACTGGTACAATGTACTGGCGTAATGGGATACACCAGCTTAGTGGCATGGTGGTAATTAATGGAGAGGTTAAGGAAACATTTGATTTTAAGGTGCAGCCAAACCCTAAAGCGGAGATAACAGCAGAGGCACTGGCGGTTGCTGGTGTAACACAAGAGCAGATAATGGCATATCCTCCAATGTGGGGAGTTTATAAGCAGTTTACGGATATATTGAGCAAGTATGTGGATAAGTTCGACAAACAAGATAAATTTTATCTGTGCGGCTATAACATAACCCAGTTTGATAACCAGTTTTTACGGGCATGGTTTGTACAAAATAGTGATAACTACTTCGGTAGCTGGTTTTGGAGTAATAGTGTAGATGTAATGGTGTTGGCTACACAGTACTTATTGCCGATTAGACCGAGTATGGAAAACTTTAAACTCTGCACCGTTGCTAAGGAGATGGGCATAAAAATAGAGGAGGAAAAGCTACATGATGCACAGTATGACAACTATCTCACATACGAGATTTACAAGGTTGTTACCAGCCCAGTAGAGTAAAAACATGCTCTCCTACTAAGTACTTTAGTA